>UEXM01002206.1_pt1 | contig 14347 bp, 11 predicted proteins | sample 1796661 | NCBI WGS metagenome assembly UEXM01 (sample SAMEA4772469, study PRJEB27181) | metagenome | reverse complement strand
TTTGAGAACTTAACTGCTCACTTATTTCAGTCAACAAGCCTGGATTATTTATTTCGTCCGAAGTTAAGCCATAATAATAAACTTTTTGCTTTATGTTTTCCAGAGGTGCTAAACAAATCTCGTTGCGCTTATCGCCCATCTGAAAAAACCCAAGGGTGCCGATCCTCAGACCCTCTTTGTTTTCTTTTTCAACCTTTCTCAGTGGGTCTGAATGTGTGAAATAATTAAACATCCCAAAGGTTGAAACAAGATAGTCTGCAAACCTATTGTCATACTCAAGCAAACTAACCTCACCCATAGCTGCTTTGATCTCGTTTTCTGACACAATATATAACATATCAAACATGCCAGATCTAGCATACTCCTGTAATATACCCAAAGATATCCTGTTGTTCATCTTTTGCCTCTTGGTCAGCAAGTCCCTATCAGGGTCAATATACAAGACAGTTATATCACTCTCTTTCAGCATCTCAAGAATACGAAGAGAGCAACCATTCACTTCGGCACCACCAAAAACAACAAATAATATTTCTGCTTCGTGCCTTAGTTTAAACAATCGACTATCAATTCTAATTGGGGAGAAGTTACTCTCGTAATTTTCCATATCCCCATGGTTGCCAAGATCATCCTCACTAAGGTAAAATATTTCGTACTGTGGATAGATGGCAAACGCATCTAGCACTTTCTTTACTGATCTGCCTAGACCTAGAATTTTGTCCAACTTATATAACCTCTTTTAGTGATCCAAAATCTTTGCCTATGCTTTTGTTGACTGGGAACTTTCCGAACCTAGTTAAGCTAAAGATTTCTTGAACCTCTTTAAATAGTTCTCTATCTGCTAAATCAAAGTCTATAACTAAAGCATCGTGAACAATAAATGCTATACTTGACTTTGCTTTGTTCTTTTTCAACAATGCCCATACCTTTGTAGCCTGCTCTAAAGCAAGGTCAGCCGCCACCGACTGGACCAAGTAATTTAACGCCTTGTGCTTAGGGGACACAACATCTCTATCAAATGGGGTTCTTATGACATGCCCATCCCAATACCTGTCAATTAAGGTATCCTTATTGTATTTTTCTCTTAGGAGAGCGGAGTGTCTTTTTACATCATCAGATTGGCTACCATAAAGCCAAGCAAAGAAAAGAGTTTTTGCCTCGGCTCTAGTTACTTTATTTTCAAACACATTATCCAGATTCCACTGGTGTACATCATGTTCTGGCTGATCGTAGCCAAGTAAGGATAAGAGCACCCTAAGTTCCGCACCGTTATAATCTAACTCAACGAAACAATCATTGTTTGGTTTCAAAACTTCTCTGTACTCTTTATTCATCGTTAGAATAGGAAATGAGTTTTTTCTAGTGGCGAGTCGCCCAGTTACGGTCCCAAATAAATTGTATCTGATTGATCTGTCACAAGCCTTAATCCTCTTTACAAAATTAGAAACCTTTATGTCAGATACTTTCGGCAGAATAGGACTCATATCAACATTAAGAGGTTGTGACTCTATGTCACTGATCATAGCATTGACAGCAGCCAGGTGTTTATAGTTTGATGGTTTAGGATAATTGTCAATAACATGGTTTGTTATTTGATTCTTAATCTGGCAATAGTCTCTCAAGAACTTCTCTGGTACCAAGTCGAAAAAGCAGTTGTGCCGCAAGTTTACTTTGGCAAAGCTAAACGATAGAAGAAAGGCTTTCAACTTTGAACATACTTCTTCCCAATCCTCAGCTAGGTAATCAGGGCACATTTGCTCTAGTGTTTTGCCCTGTGCATATAGCTCTGCGTAGTCAACTCCACGATACCCAAGTAAATACGGGCTGTATCGCCAAGTTCTTGTCAAGTCTTGAGGAAAATCATCAAAGTTAAAGATAAGTTTGCCGTCGTAATAGATACCAACGCATTGGTCTTTATCGTCTAGTGTCTGAAATAACACCCAGCCTCCGTTTAAATAACTGGTCCAATAACTCGATCTATCAAGAACATGAAAGCCTCGTTATACCCCTGGTCCTCGATTTGATTTAGTGTATACAATGTTCGTAAAGTTATTTTATGCTCATTGGGTGATATTTTTAAGCCTCTTTCGTTGCTTCTTACAAAAAAGTATGTGGACAACGACCACTTCCTAGCAAACACACTGTCATCCTTGCCAAATGGGTTCCCTGGAACAAGTGAACGAGCTAAGGCTACAGTTTTAGAACCACACCCAGGGGTAGAAGACGTTTGATATGTTGCAACATACGGACTACCAACTAAAAAAGTATCATACATATCTCTAGTATATACCTCAAACGCAACCATGTCAAATAAGTGAGACTTATCACAAGCCTGGTTGAAAAAGTCTTCAACGGTGTCAAACCCTCTATCAGCCATATATCTTTGCATAGCTGGCGATCTAAGATTTGCTACGATTCTGCTAGGATTGTTTTTATCTATCAGGAAGCCATGTTGTTTAGCCACATCTGCAAAAAATTCAAAGTTTGGATCACTAACATATTTTTCCACCGCTTCTGATCTAGTTGTCTTTTTTACGTTAGCTAAATTTAGGACTAACCCAGTACAAGAGACGTCATAGAATCTACTCTCAACAAATCCTGTTCGTGTGATTGGTATTCTTTTACTTTGTTGCTTGCAAAACCTGGCATAACTAGACAAATAGTCTTGGAAGGATCTAATCGATTTGCTTTCTTTAGGTTTATTTAAGTGGTCCCTTAGCAAAGGATATAAAGTGTGTTTTACATAGATATCGTACTCCACGTCTGGGCTCTTCCAAGCCTCAAAAGCTGATGGATTTGCGTATGGTCCACTGGGTACGGTTCTGCCTTTTTTCCCAAAAGATCTCATCTTTGCAGCCAAGTCAGCCCAAGCATCAGCAACAAAATTAATTGCCCACAACGTTTTGTTTTCATTACAATACCTCAGTTGAGATAAGTTCTCTTCTTTCAGCAAGGTCACGTCGCCATCGAAATCAGCACACCCATAGTACCGATCAATCCCCAAGAAATCAGCCTGGTTTGGCACTAGAAAATCTGACACCACATCTTGATATTCAACGTCCATGGTGAACGCTTCCCTGGGCTGGGCGTTTGGATTATCTAACATCGCTATTCTATCTGGAGATCGTTGTGTCATTTTATGAGTTATTCCTTTCTCTACGATCAGTGGCAGCGTCAACAGATTGATTGCGCCTATTGATATTATTTCTAATGTTTCTAGAGTCTATCGTGCATATGGCGCTAACCTCTGTAGTCCAACCGGCTGGTGAGAATGATTGGTTAATCGAGGTTATCCTATAGTACCCGCCTAAACGAAGTCTCTCGGCAACTTTCCTACCTAACCCAAATGTTACATCAACATAAATAAGTGAGTTGGTCGCCAATAAATTATTACCTTTAAGGCTCATAGTAATGTTCTGAGGCATAATTTGATTTTCAAGCATGGATGTTGACTTATTTGCTGCGTTCAAAATATTCTCGGTTGCTAAATGCTGATTGTCCATCTCGGTAAACTGAATATTTTGTAAAGGTCCTCGATCAGACCCCACAACAAAATGATATATACCTCGTTTAATGTCCTGATCATAAGAACCTCTCAGACCCTTTGTTACAGATGAAGGCTCTGTGGTTATAAATACCAAGTCAACTCGCTTGTCTATACTAAATAATTGGTTAGATCTAGTTTTAACTGTAGTGCGCCTGGCGTTTAAGAATTGACTACGCCGAACTTTAGAGCCAGGCTTTAATTTGTCTCCAAAGTGATCAGCACTAACCGACATCAAGTTGAATGATAGATCTGGTATCTTGCCACCAAGTTGACTCAATCCTCTCAAGTTAAAAGTGTTTTTTGCAATGATCTTTTTAAGCAAATTAGTTAAAAACAAATAGAATGGTACTTTTTGTCTATCTGAATTTCCAATGACGTCGTTAAACCAAATGTTAAAAGTCTCCAGGGCTATTGGCAAATCACCAATTGAAATCCTGTTTCTTTTGAACCCTGGTGCTGGAATGGTGCCAAGGACTAAATTACCATTTTTTCTAAAACCGACCTCAGCGGCGACATCTAATATGTCTGAAAGGAAAATAAACGGCACCGTGTACTTTGCAGACTCATCTGCTGTCTTCTTTCTATCGAAGTCATAAGATCGAACAGTGAAAGTTCTATCATATCCAAAGCCCACATCAGAACCTGGCACTGCAAACTCAAACAACTTATTTAGTTTGTTACCACTTTCTCTAGCAGATCTTCCAACAAGTTTGTCCATGAATCTTCTTCTGGTTTTTGTGATGTTTTCCTGCTTCTCTCTAGTTTGTAAATTCCTTAGAGCGTCGGTGATCTTTTTAAATTTGACTACTTCCTTATCATTTTTCTCGGCTTTCTGTAGGAGCTTGACCCTTCTTAGATCTCTGTCTAGTTGTTCCTCTGTGACTTTGACAAATTTAACTTTGTCCTTTTTAGCTTGATCAAGCAATTGTCTTATCTCTAATCTAGCGTCAGCCCCCTGTAATAGTAACCTATCTTTTGCGGGGATTTGGTCTAGTTGAACTTCCACCGCTGGTACTTTATCAAGTTTGCCAGTGCCAAAGATGTCTGACTCTCCACGCTTGAGAAAACTCTCAACGGATGCATGGAACCCAAAATCTAAGCTTACTTGTCCGTTCTCTTGGAAATTAACTTTAAACTTTGCCAAGTGTAGTATTAAAGTTCTTTTTGATGTTTCAACAAAATTATAAAGACCAGAATCTCTTGGTATCTGTAGTTCTGCTGATCTATTAGGTGAAGCCCAGCCGCAGACAATTTTGATTGTTGGGTTGCTTTTTTTTGTGATATTTCTTTTTTTTGACCCTTTTTCACTGTCAATAAGCTCTAACTGCTGCGCTAGTATCTCTTTCTTATTATTACTCTCAGGTAGCCTACTATCCTCTGGGGATATCTCAGGTTCGCCGTCAGGTCTTGGATCGATAAGGTCCACATATTCACTATCTCTAAAATCCCTAAGAGAAGCAAAGTTCATGACCAGATTACCCATGAAGCCTGCAAATCCGAAATTTTTCTGTGTCTCATCAAAGTTGAAACTCATGATGCCACAGTTGGTGCCCACTGTCGATCTGTAAATTATCTGATCATCAGGGCCTTCGGCGATACGCTCCGTCTCTCTAAGGCCAGCAGGGTCTTGTCCCACTGTTGACGGCTCATTGGGGTATTCACCAAACCCCTTGGCTAATGTGTGGTCTGGCATATAAACCAACCGGTCAATTAACTCCCCATCGGAGTTTCTACTTGGTTTGTACAACTTTATTTCTGGTATTAAATACGCATACTCAGCAGGTTTGGCTTGCAAGAAACCCTTCACCTCTTCAGCCTTTTGTAGGTTAAATATGTTTGCACACTCTCTAGGTCTTGCATCAAGTTCTATAATCTTTTGTAACTTCATGGAGTCTGGGTTTTTTTCCTCTGCGACCTCCTTATACTTTACAATATCCTTTATATACTTAAAAAGAACATACTGCTCATCATAGTTCGATGTTACACTTCGCCTAGCAATGTTCTGCCTGTTATCAGTGGATCGTACTTTGTCTTGGACTTCTTTTTGTGTTTTAGCCATTTTAAACTCTAAACTGTCTTAAGATTGTTTCCAGGGGTTTTGGTATATAAACTTTATCACCTAAATTATAATGAGCGTCCGTTGGCTTTTTATTATACCAAGCTATCACCCACCACAACTTTGGATCGCCATATTGCTGTGCAGCAATCTTTGATAAACTAGCTCCTCTTTTCCAAGTAACAGCGGCAATGTTAAGCTCAGAAATTTCTACTGGTGTTGGGTATCTCAATATAGGTGTTGAAAAGTGATTGAGTCTCTTAACTCCTCTTCTATCTAAAATATCCTCTTGATAACCTTGGTCATCATTAGCGACCACACCTCTAATATCATATCTTGAAATTGCCATGGTTCTCTCCTGCTAACTTCCTGTTATACTGTTCGCTTGCGATTGTTGTTGCTCTTCTGTCCCGGCTTGGCTAGTTGCTACCCCATCATCATTTGGTCCAGTAGCCGCTGCGGTTCCAGCTTCGACACCCTGAGCGGTCGCTGGCGGTGTTGATGGCGGTTGCGGGGCTGGTGTGTTAAACTTTCTTGGGAAATTACCGACCGCAATATTACTATCATTAAAGTTAGACCCTTGCCAACCAAGTGAGTGCTCATGCAAAACATTCAAAGTTAAAGTGACAGTATACGACTTTGGTATAATATCACCAGCAGAAATATTAGTGCCACCAATTGTACTAGTTGCCTCAAAAACACCTTTTTCGAGATCAGGATCAAAACTTACTTGATTTGTATAACACAGGAGACCACCGCCCGTAACTGCATCGGATATTAAATTAGCAAATTTAACTCTTAGTAGCGGTGGGGATTTAATTGTTGTAGCGCCACCGCCGCCGGTAAATGCAGGTCCACCAACTGCTTCATATTCTGGGTACATAAAAGATTGTAAATTATTAATCTGCATCAAGTTGTGTCGGGCTTCTAGTTCGCTATATGATAGAACATCAAAACCAACAGTTATGGTTCTTGTGGTATTTTGATACACTGGTGACGGATCCATTCTTCCGTAATAAACCTCACCACCAAAGCTGGCAGCCGTGCCATCAGAGATACTAGTCAAAAATGCGGGAAAACTTACATTTCGGTTACTTGGAACATGAGTGATACTAATATCAAAAGCACCATTCCTTCGCAACCTAGTGACTGCTGGGTCTACACTCAGACCCCCTCTTCTTCCTGTGGGGGTTCTTCCTGATGGTTTAGAAGTCTCTTTTGTTCTTTCGCCTTGAGGGTCTTCAATGTTTTCTTTTGTTCTAGATGACAATTCTATCTCCTATACCACAGAAATTGTGTTACTTTCATTAATGTTATCAATAACCGCACTAGCAAACCTCTTAGAATCCATGTACAAGTGTATGACGCCTCTTCCGCCCTGACCGCCGGCTGCGGCACTGTTTTGCACAGCTTGAGCGGCTGGTGGATTAACGCCTGCTCGCATCATCTCATTGTTTGTAACATAGGAGCCTCTAGGTAACGACAACATTTCTGGTCCAGCCTCGCCAACCATCGTCATTCCACCAGCATAGCCACCCTTTTGTTTGCCAGATATTGCCCCCCTGATAAGACCTCCGATTCCACCCACTACGCCACCAACGGCACCGCCAACCAATGCACCAATTGGTCCACCAAGAAGCCCAAGCCCTGCACCGAAAGCGGCCCCCGAAAGGGCTTGGGATTTGCCACGGGATACTGCTGCGTCCTTCCTTTTATCAATAAATTGCTTTTTTAGATCTTGAAGTTTATTAAGAGCACCTTCTACTAAGGCTGCGCCTGCCGCTTGGAGCGCCTCCTTGATCTTTATAAAAGCTCCAGCAAAGCCTCCAGATGTTAAGCTCCTAAAGAGTTCCAAGAATTGGCTTACAAAACCACCTTCACCAGTCGCTGAGTTGAACAGTGATAATAACTTGGGGACCAAAGTGTTTGCCAAGTAGTCAATGCCAGCGATTAGTTTTACAGATACAACTTCGGATATATACACAAGCATCTCTCCAAACTTGCCAGTGCTGCCACCAGTCATGTCCATCAAAGGTAAAACCTTCTCTGCTAGTACTTTGCCGATATGAGTAATAACATTAGCCAGCGGCTTGAATATTCTTGTTGACAAATCAAAATAAACTTTTGATATATTATCTGATCGTTGTAGTAGTGGCGCTAAAACTTGCTCTCCTAATTTTATAAGAGATGTTACTAGAGGAGCCACGTTGAGAACCATTTTCTGGAAGAAGCCCCGTATCTTCTCCATAAGAGATAAATAACTCTTACCCCGCTTCTCTTGCTCTTCCCTTTGCATCATCTCGGTATCAAAAGCTTCTCTATTTTGGTTCAACCTACTCAGTTCGGCAACTTCTAGTCCTGTAATTTCAGCAAGGTTTCTCTGTTGGAATTTACTTAATTGATCAAAATTCTGACCGTTTGCCTTAAGATTATCCATCACGGATTTAGCACGATCTACTTCACTCATCTTCATAAGTTCTAACGTATTAAGCTGTGTTCCAAAAGAAGCGTTTAACTGTGAGACCGTACTCTGTGCGGATTCAAATGTCTCAAACTTATCCGAGAAACCTAACAGGCTCTCTGCGTTGACACCGAATTGCCTACCCATCTTTTGGAATTCTAATGCGACACCCATGGCTCTTGGTCCAAGTTCTGCTAGTCTACCAGACATCGCTAGTGTTTCTTTACCTAACGCTCCTGGGTCCATCCCCATGTTCTCAGCAGTACCCGCAATGGCCGCAGCAAAGTCTTCAACATCTTTAGTGGTTCCTCTAAAGGTTCCCATAATTTGATCCATAGCCCCGGCGGTTACATCTGCACCAACACCAAGGGCGCTCATTCTAGTAGTAAGACCAATAATTTCTTTTCGAGAGTCTGCTGATATTCTCTGGAAGGCGAAGAAGCCGCTGTTTAGCGTCCCAACCATAGCAGCAGCATCCGCAGAGCTACCGCCAAATATTGCAAGGTCTCTGGTAGCTTGAGAAATCTCATCTGTGAAAGCCATGGCTCCGCCAGTAGATTTTCTGAACTGTTGCGATTGTTTTTCTAATTCAAGGGTGGCTGTAATTATCCCACCCACAAATTCAGAAACCGTGTTTTTAACGCTATCATAGGCACTCTTTAATGCGGTGATTCTTCTAATCGCTTTTGCGTGCCTCTTTTTAGCTTTGGTTTCTTCTTCCTCTTGAAATTTAGATTGCTCATCATTAAAGGCTCTCTGATCATCACGCATTTGTTGTTGAAGCCCAGCAATCTCCGCCTCAATTTCTTGTGTCGCTTCGCCTCTGGCTCTGGCTTCCTGTAATGCCGCTTTTTCTGCTTCAATTCTAGCATTCATACCCTGAAGTTCTATCTCCAGTTGCTCTTTCCTGCCAGCAAAGGTATCTTCAGTTAGTCTTTTAATTTCTTCTTTAGCTTCTTCTAAAAGCCTTCTTTGTTCTGCTATTGCTTCTTCAAAAGTAGCCATGTTACATCAACTCCCAGCTTACTTAAGAGGCCAAGAAATGCCCGTTTCCTGTTCAAATTTTTGAATAGAGCGGTTTAGCTTTGCTCTTTGTTTATAAGTCATTGGGCTATCTAAACCGTTCCTCTTAATGGAGTCCATATACTTTTTTTCGCCAATGAGAGCCGAAGTAAAACGATCGACCTGAATCCTGTTGCCAACAACCCTGACAGGGATTTTTGTTCCCTTGTACATCTTCTCTAGTAAGTACTGGATCCAAGCGCCAAAAACTTTTAGCATATTCTCATCCAGTTGACCATTGTTACCACTGTTTAGGTCAAAAACAAATTTATTAAAGTCAATCATGTCTTTCACAATCTGGTCTCCAAGTATAGGACTCTTATTAAATAGTTGCTAAGGTCAATAAAAACAAAAGGGAACCCTAGGCTCCCCTTTATTTTCTTCGTGCTGCTTCTTTTCTTGCTTTAGCCGTTTCTTCTATTTCTTTCTGTAGTCTACTTAAAAACCACCTTCTCAACCTAATTGGTAGGTTATACGACTCGAAAAAACTCCAGCTACCATAATGCTTAAGCAGGAAAAGCTCTTCATATACGGATTCTATATATGAATCACTCAGGCCAAAAAAAGTCCGCACTAAGCGGGATCTCCATCTCCTCGTCATGACCACACTCAGTACAAACATAATAGTCTTGAAGAAGGACGTCTGGGTTCGCTGCTTTATATGCCTTCCTAAGATGTCTGGCATCTAACGCCGGCATTGATTCAACAGCTTTAGATAAATCAACAGGACTAACAGAACCGTTGATACTGGTTAAGATAGCTCTTAAGATATCTGTCGATGCTGTTTCATTTAGTTTGTGTTTAGCTCTCTGTTCCGCTTTCTTGGTGTTTTTAAGTTCATCGCCAGCGGTCAACAGTTTAAACTCAACCTTATAGCCGCTCTTAGGTAAAGTTGTTTCATAATGCCCTGTCGAAGAGTTTCTACTGACAGAGACCGAATCTAGATCTTGATATCTAAATTTTCTAATCTCGCTGATATTGTAAGTTTGCTCTGATGCTGCTGAACAATTGTTACACACCATCCTAACTGGATACTCGTCGCCATAACCAGTAATTCTAGCTGCGACCAAAATAGCGTTTCGATCGCCTGTCAATAAATCATTTGCTTTGATTCTCTTATCGATGACCAAGCTATCGATCAAACGATTCAAAGCCAGTCCACTCCTTAATAGAGATCTGGAGGTTAGAATGTCTTCCTCTTTTGCCGTCATGAAACGAATCTCTACTTGATCAACGCCAGCAAGTGGATGGGGCTCTTGATAATCTTTTCCCTTAGATGGTAAATCAACCATCTCTGTAGGAACTGACCATTCCATTTGCGCACCAGATGTTTGAGTTGGCGCAGGGCTGCCGCCTTCATCTTGAAGATCCGGTACACCCATACGCTCTTGATTTCTACTCATAAATAAAACCTTTCCTAGATGTAGTCTCTAGTATACTCTAATATCAATTCAGTGTTAAGTTACTCAGTTCCTGCGTAACCAGCTACTGCATTTCCTGCGCTTCTCGTAAGCTCTGCCCAGTCATAAGCAATATCCACACTAAGTTCTTGTAGTGCGTCGTCTTCGTAACTCAATCCTTGTCCAAATTGCACCTTTTCAATCCAGGCGTTCTTAAGTTCCCAGACTTCGATTTCGTTCCCCTCGGCGTCAAGCTGGACGATGCGGACTGCGCCTCCAAGAGCTTCAATGGCCTTGCCCTTACTTGTAGTTCTGATAGCACCGGGACCCGTTGGGTAATCATATCCAGACTTACGGACAATATTAATCAAAGTTCTAGCGAGGTCTGGTTCAACAGGATCGCCCATGGTAACACTGATTGGAGAATTCCAAGTAACACGCCCTGGGTATTTAAACTCGTGGTTTAAGTAGGTGTGGCCTGTAGAAGCAATGGTAGCTTCTGGTTTAGCTGACACACTCTTGACAACCCAAACGGGAACTCCTCCTAGATAGAAAAAGAACCTATATTTTCTTTTTGGATCTGACTGAGCATCTCCCCAGAAAATTCCTTCACCTGCATTTGGCATTCTAATTTACTCCCTTAAAATATATAGTGCTTTGTTGATTAATCTGCAAACGAAGCACCAGTATTTGTAATCACAAAGTCGATTGCAAAGAATTCAGCAGTCCGGGTTGGCTTCAACAAGATCTTAGCGTAGATAATGTTTCTGTCAACCAAGTCTGGGGTTGTCGTTGATTCGTCCAAGATTAGGCGGAATTCTTCCAGTCCGAATCTCGATTGAACACTCCGAAGGATTGGTTCGGCTTGCCCAATGAATCTATTCCATGTTGACTGAGTGTTTTGATCAAACAACATTCGACTTGCGATGAAACTAATTTCTTTCTTCAAGAACACCATCAAGCGTCTGACGTTGATACGATCTAGTGCTGACCGAGTGCGCTGAAGCGTTTTCTGTCCAAAGATCACAATACCCTCTGCTGGGAACTGTGCGATTGGGTTGATGCCCGCAGCATACAAGTCGTCTCTTTCGTCAGAGGTTAGTCGTCTTGAAACATCAAGCACTGGCACACCACCGGCACCCTCAGAGAGACCGCCTCGGGCAAAGCCTGCTGGAGCATACCATGGAGCCCGAACTCGATCATTGAACGAGAAGGCACCGAGGGCTGCTACCGAAGGTGGTGCCCAAAGAGCTTGTCCGCTAACGGTATCTTGGATACGAACCCAAGGATAGTAGCAAGCGCCGTAACTGTTGTTGATACCTCTTTCACGAAGTGAGTCAACAGCCTGCGAGATCGAGAATGAGTTACGATCTTTATAGCTCTTCGTATTCTCACTCTGTGCTTCATATACCTTCTCAAGATCGATGATAGCAATTGCATCCCCACGATCCTCGGTAACGTCTAGTAGATAATCAGTTACGCCAGTTGCGGTAACGCCAGGGATAGTAATAATGTTAAACTCAGCGACCTCTGGATCTCTGACAACATTAATAGCCCGACGTAAACTGTGAAGCTCATAGCTACTCTTTTCTGTCGTTCCAATGTTTCTGTTAGCAAATGGTTCACGCTCTTTGATGTCCAAGCCATCAAAACCACCGTGCAAGCAAGTGGTAAACTGCTTGTAGTTTTTATTTAGCACTCGCTTGTATGAAGCCGAAGCGGCTACAGCAGCTACAATGTTCTGTCCATTCTCGGTTGGGACCTTAGCACCAGCCGAGAAACTTTCGTCAGCAGCACGCTTACCACGTCGGTATACAGCCGCATCCGTCGATCCACTTACGGGACCAACATCATCCAAGGTGAAGCACCACATGTGTTGCAGTGGGCTTGATCCTGCATTTGTGTCTTGACCGATAAAGCCACCGTTGCGACCTTGAGCACCTGGCTCTGCGCCGATGTCGAGGTTAGTGGTAGGCGACTTAGAATCGTTAAGTCCTTGGCAACGGGCTCTAAGTAGGTCAATGACTTCAGTGCTAAATCTGTTGTCCGAGAATGATTTACCAGTGTAAGCACCGAAGTAAATATTCTTGGGACTGTTTGGACTTCCGTCAGATGAACTAATCTTAAGCGGGAGACTTGGAATAACAACTGCTAGTTGTTGTGCTGCTGCCGTCCCTGAAAGAACACCGCCGCCGGCACCACCAATGTGACCACCGTCAACACCAAACGCCACCTGATCACCACCATCAACCATCACATGGCGACTAGTCGCTGCTGGGTTACTCAAGGTACCAAAGCTGGCTGCACCGCTAACGATTGCAAAGTCTCTATACTTGACGGGTCCGAAGACACCGAAGGGTAGATACTCAGGATTAGTTACTGCACGATCAACGTCCTCGTTCATCGCAACACGAATGTAGCGTGACTTGTTTGGATAGTTACCGTAAGTGCGGTTTGCTCCTTCTGAAGTTTGATATTCTACAAACTGATCACCGATCTCTCTAGCGATGTAGTTTTTATCCGCAGGATTCAAAGATAGATTGTCGTATCTTTCTAGAACGACGGGTCTGTTATCGTTATCCGACAAACGACGAACTATCACGGAGAAAGTACCATAAGGATCAAAGTCACTCGTTGGAGCAGTAATATTTGTGATTGAAACCTTAATTTCTCTCATCGTGCTTTCGCCAGCAGAAACAGCTTCAAACCTAAATAGCTTCTGCATGTTCTCAGGCTTAAAGCCGGTAGTGTTTGAACCTAGATCCTGAGAGATATACCAACCAGTTGATGCCTTAGAGGCTGCCTGGCGTTGATCTGCTTGCTCTTGTTCAGTATTTTGGTCGTTCCGAAGCGGCATTATTGCGCCCATCAAGGTACCAGCAGTCTGAACTGCACCAGTAATAGCTAATTCAGCAAAATCTGTTTGGTTTACATGTCTTTCAAAGGTTTCACCTAGGAAGTAGTTAATGTTTGTCGTTGTTCCAGGGAACTTAGCCGTCGAAATGGCGCTGTTTGCTAAGGTTGGGTCAGTATTGAACACCTTACGAACGAATCGATCACTATTGGGGTTAAAGTTGAACCTAACCTTGTCAACTTCGCTACCACCAGCCTTAATACTAGCGACAAACTCGCCATTTGTATCACTCTTAATGAGCGTGCAGCCACGACCTTGTGTTTGATGTCCGGTGCCCGTTGTACCGGAAAGGACAATACGCCCACCGGCTGTATCACTATCTACAGAGTAGAAAATAGCAGCTAATGTACCTGTAACTTGATGAACATTAGCACCAGTCGTTGGACCTGAAGCTGATGGCCAAACAAACAAACCAAAGGCACCACCTTCGGTATCGGTTGCACTGATTGATCCAAATTTATACCCAGCTAGTCCGCCGTTGGCTTCTGACGCATTGGGGTCTTCTTCGCCCAAAACACGGACAACACTTAATGTAGGGTTATTTCTCAACCAAGCTTGTGCGGCATATGCAGCATAAGTTGGCGAGGTCATGTTACCTTCACGCCACACGTCGCCACTACGACCACCAGGGACTGGTGCCCCGAATACATCAACAAATTCTGCAAAAGATTCAACTCTGACAGGTGTCATAGCTGGACCTTTTGGCATACGACCAATAACTAGGGGTCCAATCGCTCCGGGTTCTCTTGGGATCTCCGAGTTGTCAATCTCGTTGATGAAAACGCCGGGAGACACAAACTTAAACTTTCTTTCAGCCATTAAACTTTTCTCCTCTAAGACGAGTTACACTTCAGCGTAAGCGCCAGTGTTGTTCCTTAGTAAATAGTTGCTTGATATTGCAAACTCCCCC
>UEXM01002205.1_pt1 | contig 14347 bp, 21 predicted proteins | sample 1796661 | NCBI WGS metagenome assembly UEXM01 (sample SAMEA4772469, study PRJEB27181) | metagenome | reverse complement strand
AGTCAATTCAATCATGTTGATCAAGACCCAAATGCAGGAGACATTACTGAATTTTTTAAAGATCATCAATTTGAAAAGCCTAAGTGGGATGGTATGTTAGAGATGATTCAAAACGATAAAGAAGCATTTCATAGAATTGTGGTTAGATTTGAGAATGAAGAAGATATAAAAAAATTTGGAGAACAAATAGGTTCTGATTCTGTTTTTAGTACAAGAACTAAATCGGTTCGTTATCCATTAGTTGCAGAATCAAGTTTGAAAGACCATTTTGCTGAAACATCAACAAAAACAAAAGAAGTATATGCAATTGATGAAGAAATAATTGAAAAAGAATCGTATGAGTCCATTTGATTATCTAAAGGCAATCAACGAAACAAAAGAAGATGTAATGCTGACTCCCGAAGATGAGAAGAAGTATTCACCTTTTATTGTAAATCGTGGATTGTCTTTCTTCATGGACACAATTTTCCAAGTAAACGAACTAAACCGCAACTACCACCTTGAAGCACGTCTTCAGTTTGATTATCTCCTAAATAGTGTTAGGAAAAAGAAAAGGTACAGTAAGTGGTTGAAACCTGAGAAACTGCAGGATTTAGATGTAGTTAAAGAGTATTATGGATTCGGTAATGAAAAAGCCAAAGATGCTCTCCGTATACTCTCAGAGGATCAACTTGCCTTTATCAAAGACAAACTGAATCAAGGTGGAGCGGAGAAATGAATGTATCTATTGACACAATGGTTGAGTGCACCCTTGAGAATCCAGATGATTTTCTGAAAGTCAGGGAGACACTAACTAGAATCGGGGTCGCGTCCCGAAAAGACAAAACTTTATATCAATCTTGTCACATTCTACACAAACAAGGTAGATATTTTATTGTACACTTTAAAGAATTATTTGCACTTGATGGTAAACCTACAAACTTCTCAGAGAATGATCAAGCACGTAGAAATACAGTAGCAAACCTTTTAACTGAATGGGGATTGATTAAATTAGTCAAACCTCAAGTGACAGAAGAACTCGTAGTTCCTCTGAATCAGTTGAAGATTCTATCTTTCAAAGAAAAAGACCAATGGAATCTAACTGCAAAATATAATATTGGAAGTAAAAGGACTGAAGATGGCGAAGAGCAAACCTAAGTTAAACTATTATAAATTAGATCCTAGTGTACCCGATCCTGTTTTTGCAACAGATGGGTCAGCATGTTTTGACTTACATGCTTGTTTAATTACTGGATCTATGTATAAAGTAAATCAAGACACACTCAATAGAACTATTGAGAAACTTATAAAGAATAATTCAATTCAAATATTCAGCATGGAGCGAGTATTAGTTCCTACTGGAATAATTTTTGATATTCCAGAAGGTTATTCTGTCCGTTTACATTCTAGGTCTGGATTGGCTTGGAAGGATGGATTATACCTCACAAATTGTGAAGGTATTATTGACAGTGATTATGTTGATCCTGTTTTTGCAATGATGACAAATATATCCCAATCTCCTAAGAGTATAAATAATGGAGATAGAATATGTCAGGCTGAATTGGTAGAAACTCTACAACATGATTTAACCGAAATCAAAGAACCACCAACTCAGAAAACTCAGAGGGATGGAGGCTTTGGTTCAACGGGCTCATAACAAAGGAGTTATATGGCTCAAAGTAAAAAATCCTCAGATGGAGTAAATATGTTAGATAAAATTCAAGGCTGGATTCGCAGTCTTACAGAATTAGGTTTAGGAATTATTGCACTTGGAGTAGTTCTTCAAGTCATTTTTGGAGCGGCTGTTCCATTTCTAGGTCTTGATATTGTTGGTTCAGTAGTTGGACTCGTAAAACAGTTTAGTGCTGAAGGTTTAGTCGGTTTAGTTGCAGTTTGGGTACTTTGGAGTATCTATACTAAAAAGTAATCTAATTACTTGACAAATCGTATAAATATGTTATACTAGAATAAAGGGTGAACAAAAGGTTGACGGACCTTGGGTATACTGATAACAATCTGGTCGAGAGCCTAGATAGTCAGACAGTTCACAGATGGTGCTGAGGCTACCCAACTGGTAACAGTTGGGGGTCACATCCCGCACACCATGCGGGGGTTCTGGTACGGAGGATAAATCTAACGGAAGTTCGTTCTCCAATGTTGTAGGTACGCCGAATCCTACTACTCACCTCACCCTTTTTTACTATATACTATGAGTGAATTTAATTATGTAAACTGGATGATTGAGGAAGATGATATGGAAACTGAATACAAATTGTTGATTAAAGGAGTTGGCAACTATGCTGCCGACTCGCTTACTGAACTACTTTGGATAGTTTTCAAACATCGCTGTCATCATCTCTTCCAAGGAGAAGGATGGCGTGATTAAGGTTGGCCAATGTCGGTGACCTTATTTTTTAGTAACCTCGCTATTGTTAGGAGGCAATATGGTAAATTATAAATTATCAGCACATTCCGCATTTACACCTCAAGATCTACAAAAGATGATGGGCCTATCCGTAGGTTTCGATACTATCTTTGATAGATTCTTTAATATGGATCTCACGCGAGATTCGGGGTATCCACCATACAATATTCGTAAAGTTAATGATCTTCAGTATTCCATTGAGATTGCCCTTGCAGGATTCACAAAGGAAGATATTGAAGTTGAACTTACAGATGGTAATCTAACAATTCGTTCAACTGAAAATAAGACAAGTGATGACTCTGAAGATTCCTTTGTTCATAAGGGGATTGCGAAAAGAGCATTCATGCGTCAGTTTTCTTTGTCGGATGACATCGTTGTAAAGGGGGCGGATCTCAAGGATGGCCTTTTGGTGATTGACCTTGAACGAGTGATACCCGAAGAGAAGAAGCCACGGCTGATTCAAATCGGTTCTTAATTAAATTATGATGCGGGGCCCATGGTTGGGTGGGAACATCGCCGGGCCCCATAATATCTATTGGAGATAACATGGCAGACGAAGAAGTTTTTAAGGTTGATACCGAAGAAAATACAGAAGACAAATCAGTAAAGGTAGAACAAGATTTTGATACACCAGAAGAAGATGATGGTGTAGTGCTTAATACTTCAACTGGTAAGGGGTTGGAGAATATGGAAATCCCTGAAAATATGAAAGCACCAGTATTTGAAGGTGGAAGAAAAGTTCGTATCTTTATGAATGAGAAATATGGATTTCCACATGGTATCCAAATTACTGCAGGTATTGCAAATCATAAACCACAGCTCGTAGGTAAACCATCAGATGTTGAGAAACATTCAATTGATGATGATGATATTGTGATTGAAGTTAATGGTGAAATTCTTTGGAGAGCATCAGAAGATGGTTTTCCAGATACCCAACAAGGTCCAGATTGGGTGACTGAAATCCTAAATAAAGTAGTTGGAACAGAAGAAGTCACAGACGATGGTGTTGTGATTGAGCCAGGAAATGAAGAAGTTATTAATTAGGAGTTTACATGGCTAGAAAAGTTCTCAAAGAAGTTATGTTTGAGGAAGAGGATCTTATTGAAGAAGAAGTTACACCAGAACCTCAAATTTTACAAGAAGATAAACCAGAAGAAAAGGAAGTTTCAAAAGAAGGATAATTATGTTACCATTAGCTGGTATGTTATTCAACGTGGTTGCTGGATTAGTAGTTGATAAAGCTCAAGATTTGGCTCATGACCATGTTGGAAAAATGATAGAAGATGTTCTTCCCGATAAAGCGAAGAAAGAATTAGATAAAATCATTAAAGAAGATTCCTCACATACTTTTGACAATGCACAAGATGCTTTAGTTGCTGCGGTAGAAGGAAAACTTCCTGTGAAGATGAAAGATGGTAAATTATTGCCAATAGAAATGACAGTCAAAGTAAGATTTGACCCAAACACACAGAAACTTGAGGTGATTACATGAGATTATCACAAAACTTTTGGTTGAGTGAACTTACAAAGAGTTCAACAGCAGACAGATTAGGTATTAGTAATGAGCCAGGTGTTGAAGAAATTGTAAATTTAACTGTCCTCACTCATCACGTGCTTCAGCCTGTCAGGGAAAAGTTCGGAGTGATAACAGTCAACAGTGGCTACAGATCGCCACAACTAAATGGTAAAGTGGGTGGCTCCAAAACGAGTCAGCATTGTTTTGGGGAAGCATCCGATTTTGAACAGCTGGGTACACCAAATGGAGAAGTTGCTACTTGGATCAGCAAGGAGCTCGATTTTGACCAGCTCATTTTGGAATTTTATACCAAAGGAAAGCCGAATAGCGGATGGGTACATTGCAGTTTCAAAAAAGATGGTTCAAATCGAAGGAAAATTATGACCGCTTTAAGAGTAAATGGAAAAACTCAATACAAGCAGGGTTTAGTTTTCTGATTGGACTAGTCCTTAAAATATATCTTCAGTTCCTATTTGTTGCTGGGGCCTATTCTGGCCGCATCAAATGGGTTGACAACCATGTTAAATGGTGTTATACTGTATTTGAGAAGTTAAAAATCCCTTATCAAAAATACTACTAATGTTCTATACTAATGTTCAACCTTTTGGTAATTTTATTGCTTTAAGGGGAGTTGACCATGCCGGAGTTTCTTTTCATAAGAAAGTTCGGTATGAACCTACACTATTTGTTCAATCCCAAAAACCTCAAGATCCCCAATGGAAAACTTTGGACGGCAAGAAAGTTGCTGGTGTGAAGTGGGGTTCGATGAAGGAAACCAAGGAAGCTGTCAGACAATATGGGGGTGAAGTCTTTGGTCTTGACCAGTTTCAATATTCTTATATTTCCGATAATTATCCTGGCATGGTCAACTATGATCTGTCCAAGATAAAGATTGCATTCATTGATATTGAGTGTAGTTCCGAGTTTGGATTCCCAGACATAAGACAGGCCAATGAAGAAGTTCTTGCTATATCAATCAAGATGGGTGATGATTTCAAGACTTATGCCTGTGGGGATTATGACCCACCACCCCATGTAAGATATATCAAATGTGTTAATGAGGTACAGTTGTTGACTGAATTTATCAATGACTGGGCCTCAAACTTTCCAGATATTGTTACTGGTTGGAACTCACGTTTTTTTGATATTCCTTATCTCATGAACCGCATTATTAGGATTCTTGGTGAGAAGTCTGCCAACAAACTATCTCCTTGGGGTTGGTTTAGAGAAAATGAAGTAACTCTTGTTGGTAATAGAAGGTTACAAGTATTTGATATTGTCGGAGTATCCAGTATTGATTATTTGGATGCATATAAAAAGTTTACTTATGTCAATCGTGAATCATATTCTCTTAATCATATTGCTTATGCAGAGTTAGGAGAAAAAAAGTTAGATTATGCAGAGGCAGCAACTCTTCATGAATTATATAAGACAAACTTCCAGAGATATCTTGACTATAACGTACACGATGTAGTTTTAGTTGAGAGACTTGAAGAGAAGATGAAACTTATGGAAATGATTGTTTCACTGGCATATATGGCCAAGTGTAATTTTAATGATGTATTTTCTCCTGTCAAAATGTGGGATTGTATTATCTACAATCATTTGAGAGAACAGAAGATTGTAATTCCACCAAAGAAACATGAACAAAAAACTGATACATACGAAGGTGCCTATGTCAAAGATCCACAAGTAGGTAGACACAAATGGGTGTGTAGTTTTGACTTGAATAGTTTGTACCCGCATTTGATTATGCAGTATAATATTTCACCAGAAACTTTATTGGGTATGCATTCAAGAAGTGGTATGGTGGACGATTTATTGAATCGTGAGATAGATATTGATTTCCTCAAAGAAAAAAATATCACCATGACTCCAAATGGTTCTCTCTATTCTCGTAAGAAACAGGGATTTCTTCCTGCACTTATGGAGAAGATGTATACCGATAGAGTCAAGTATAAGAATATGATGCTTGAGGAACAGAAGAAAGGTAAGTCTGCGGATACTAATAAGTTGGCACAGTATCATAACATGCAGATCAATTTGAAAATCGCTCTTAACTCAGCCTACGGTGCCCTTGGTAATCAATGGTTCCGATTTTATGATGTACGGAATGCTGAGGCCGTATCAGTTGCGGGTCAACTTTCTATTCGATGGGCTGAGAGAGCGGTTAACAATTATTTAAATAAGGTGTTAGAAACTGATGGAAGAGATTACGTTATTGCTTCCGATACTGACTCTCTGTACGTTACTCTTGATTCACTCGTACAGAAAGTAGGATTAGAAGATAAAGACAAAGTTATTCAATTTATGGATACTGTCTGTGATGGCAAAATTCAAGATGTGATAGATGAATGTTATGGTGAGTTGGCAAAGTATATAAATGCATTTCAACAAAAGATGGTCATGAAGAGAGAGGTTCTTGCAGATGTCGGAATTTGGACTGGCAAGAAACATTACATTCTGAATGTCCATAATTCTGAAGGTGTCCAGTATGAGGAACCTAAACTGAAGATCATGGGTATTGAGGCAGTGAAGAGTTCTACACCAGAACATTGTCGAAATGCATTGAAGAAAGCATTCAAGATTGTTGTGAATGGTACTGAAGAAGAAGTAATTGACTTCATTGAGAACTTCAAGAATGAGTTCAAACAACTTGAACCAGAAGAAGTTGCATTTCCCAGATCAGTCAAAGGTCTGGCCAAGTATAAAGATCCAGTTACAATTTATCGAAAGTCAACTCCTTTGCATGTGAAGGGGTCTTTGATTTATAACATGATGTTGGATAAGAACAAACTCACTAAGAAGTATCCAAGGATTCAAGAGGGAGAAAAGATAAAGTATACATATCTTATGGAACCAAATCCGAGTGGTGATTCTGCCATTGCAATGTTGGGTACACTTCCCAAAGAATTTAAACTACAAGAATATATTGATTATGATCGTCAGTTTGAGAAATCATTCCTTGATCCAATGAAAGGTATTCTTGAGAAAATTGGCTGGGATTATGAGAAAAAGTCTACTATTATGGATTTCTTTTCTTGACAAATCTATGTAACATGATATAATAGGAGTATTACATGCAGGAAATTGATTATGGTAGTTGGCTCACAGAAGATCTAAGAGAACTATACTCTGAATTAATAAAAGAAAGAGATAGAGTAGAACTTTTTTCTGATAGGTCATTAATAAATCAAAATGCACTTAAAATTATGGCTGAAATACAAAGAAGGAATGAAGATGAGTGATTATATGGATGATTTTTCATGGGGTAGAACTCTCGCCCTTGGTTGTATATTTTTGGGAGCAATCTTTATAATGGGATTATTTTTATGAGTGATTACTTAGATGAACTAATGTCTGCTGCTGGAAACGATTACGCTTCCAAAGTGGCGGACGGAATGCTGGGGAACGTAGATGCATACATTAATACAGGCTCTTACATACTTAACGCACTTCTTTCTGGAAGTATACATAAAGGCCTACCATCAAATAAAATTACTGCTTTCGCTGGGGAGTCAGCAACTGGAAAGACTTTCTTTATATTGGGTTTGTGTAAACAGTTTCTTACAGACAATCCTAGCGGGGGTGTTCTTTACTTTGAATCTGAGTCAGCGCTAACTCCTGAGATGGTTAGTGATAGAGACATAGATCCAAAAAGATTTATTCAGTTACCAGTTTCTACCATACAAGAGTTTGCACAACAAGCATCAAGAGTGGTAGACAAACATATTGAAAAGGGAGATGGGTCACCTCTCTTACTTTGTCTTGATAGTCTTGGAATGTTATCTACAGCAAAAGAGGTTGGAGATATTACTGAGGGTGCGGATAAAGTTGATATGACCAAAGCACGAATTGTCAAAGGTGCATTCAGAGTTCTTACACTCAAATTGGCCAAGGCGGGTATTCCATTACTGGTTACCAATCACACATACAAACAAGTTGGAACCATGTTTCCACAAGATGTAATGGGTGGTGGTTCTGGATTACAATATGCAGCATCTAATATCGTATTTCTTTCCAAGAGAAAAGAAAAAGTAGGAACAGATGTCATTGGAAATATTATTCACTGCAAGAACTTCAAATCCAGATTGACAAAAGAAAATAAGATGGTTGATGTTCTTTTGACTTATGATGATGGACTTAGTAAGTATTATGGACTACTTGAATTAGCTGAGAAGTATGATATAATAAAGAAAGTATCTACAAGGTATGAAATGCCAGATGGTGCTAAACTGTATGGTAAACAGATCCTAAATGATCCAGAGAAATACTTTACAGAAGATCTTTTGACCAAACTTGACGAAGCAGCAAGTACTGAATTTACATACGGAAGAGGAACTGATGCCGAACCTAGCCCCGAAGATACCACCGAAGAAGTTGAAGGATAATTGGTTTCAAGTTTGTTCCAATCCAGAAGATCCAGATGATGATGGCCTTTGTATTCAAGTAATTGACGGCCCTTTCAATCATGTTGTGGTAAAATACAAAAACTTCCAAACATATCAAAAACTCAATGATGATGGTTCACTTGATTGTGATTATCAATATGATATTGTACATGCACCATCTACTATTGGAGAAAATGATATTACGGATGAACAGGGAGAAATCTTTGAAAAGAAACTTGGTGAATCAATAATTGAACTATTATGGGAGTCCACAAAAAATGAGAACAGAAGCAGCAATACTGAAAAATCTAATACAGAATGAGGAATATACCAGAAAGGTTTTACCATTCTTAGAGGAAGATTATTTCACAGAAAATGCTGATAAAACTCTTTACAGTACAGTAAATGAATTTGTAAACAAATATAATTCTCTTCCATCAGAGGAAGCTCTTCAGATTGAATTATCTGAAGTTAAGATGAATGAAGAAGAGTACAAAGACTCATTGGAGCTTCTCAAAGATATTAAAACTGATGGAGAAGATTACACAGATCTCAAATGGTTACTCGACAAAACAGAAAAGTTTTGTCAGGATAAAGCAATCTATAATGCAGTGGTGGAGTCAATTGGTATATTGGATAATCCAAAAACTAATCAAGACAAAGGTGCTATCCCTGAAATTCTTAGTGATGCCCTTAGTGTTAGTTTTGATCCTCATGTGGGTCACGATTATCTTGATGACTCTGATGCTCGTTTCGACTATTACCACCGCATTGAAGAGAGGATACCATTCGATCTTGACTACTTTAACAGAATCACAAAAGGTGGACTCCCTCAAAAAACACTGAACATTTGTCTTGCAGGAACTGGTGTAGGTAAATCTTTGTTCATGTGTCATGTGGCATCATCATGTCTATCTCAGAATCAAAATGTACTTTATATTACATTGGAGATGGCGGAAGAGAAAATTGCAGAGAGAATTGATGCAAACATGCTAGATGTTGCAGTGGATGACCTTCATGCACTCCCAAAAGACCTATATGATAGGAAAATAAATAATCTAAGAACAACAACAAAGGGTAAACTGATAGTCAAAGAATATCCTACTGCATCGGCAAATGTAAACCATTTTCGTGCATTGTTGAATGAGTTGAATTTAAAACGATCATTTGTTCCAGATATTATTTTTGTTGATTATATTAATATTTGTACTTCTTCAAGAATAAAGACAGGAGCAAATGTCAACTCGTATACTCTTATCAAGTCTATTGCTGAAGAATTACGAGGGATGGCTGTAGAACATAAGATTCCAATTGTTAGTGCAACTCAAACAACAAGGTCAGGGTATTCAAATACAGATGTCGGTTTGGAAGATACATCTGAAAGTTTTGGACTTCCTGCTACGGCAGATCTAATGTTTGCAATTATATCTACGGAACAAATGGAAGAACTTGGACAGATAATGGTAAAACAGTTGAAGAATAGATATAATGATCCAACTGTAAATAAGAAGTTTGTTATTGGTATTGATAGGTCAAAAATGAGACTTTTTGATGTAGACCAATCAGCTCAGGATGAGTTGGTTGATAATGGTCAAGAGGATGACACGCCATCTTTTGATGTAGCAACTGGTGGTAAATTTAAAAAACGTGATTTTGCAGGATTTGATTATGAGTAATAGAACACAAAGAAGAGCTGAAGAGAGAGCCAAAAGGAAACAAGGTATCAATCCAGAACAAGTTGAAGTAGAATTTATGCAACCTTGGTCTGATGTTCTGATGAAAACCAGACTTACAGATGAAGTTATTAAAGCATTGATTGATATTACGGATAAAATTCTTCAAGATCCAGATCGTAAGAATTGGGGAGAAAATCTTGCAGGTCAGATACAAGATGAACCTTTGATTCCTCATCAAATGTTGATGGATTATAAAATTGGTAAAGATGGTAATGTATTCAATTGGTTAATGAATATGGTTGGTGAATATGTCAAAGCATGTAGTAGACAACAGGCCACTTCTATTGATTATGATAAAGTAAAAGATGTTGAATGGTTGACTCAGATGAAAAGTGCTTGGATAGTTAGTCAGTGGGAAGGTGAATATAATCCAATTCATGTACATACTGAATGTGCAATGTCAACTGTTTTGTATCTTAAAGTCCCTGAGTTTTTACCATCTACAAAACCAGAACGTGATGATGATGGTTGTATTATGTTTATTGGTGCTGCTGGTCAAAGTTCAAGATTGACAAGAGGTTTGATTAAGTATAAACCAAAGCCAGGAGATTTCTTTTTATTTCCTTCTCACCTTCAACATTGTGTTTATCCTTTCAAGACTGAAGGTGATGAGGAAAGAAGGAGTATTTCATTTAATGCTGATTTCATAGCAAAACATGAATATGAAAAACAACAGGAAATGATGAGACAACAGCAGCAACAACAGGGTCCACCTGCCCCAATGCCAGGTGCTCCTGAAAAACTAACCATTAGAACAGACGATTCAATTTAATGGAAAAGATGGGTTCAAAGGGTGGTGCTGATGTAGTAGACAGACCACCCAAACAAAAAAGACAACCCCCAAAACCACCAAGAAGGTTTAAAGTCATTTATCACAATGATGACTTTACTCCTATGGAGTTTGTTGTTTGGACACTTCAGGCTTACTTCAACAAGAATGAAGTTGATGCCAACTCTACTATGATGGAAATACACAAGTTGGGTGCAGCAATCGCTGGTATCTATGACTACCAGATTGCAGAACAAAAAGTACATGAAGTTATGGAATTGGCAAAAGAAAATGATTATCCTTTAAAAATTACTGGTGAACCAGATGAGTAATGTAGTAGATCTTTCTTTTTACCGAAAAAAGAGAGAAGAAGAAGTTGAAAAAATAAACAAAGAGTATCCCCCCGCACTGACATTTGAAGTTGGTCAATACTATATCATGCCAGAACTTGGTGTGATGATTCATGTCGTATATCTCACCGATAAACTCCACACACAAGACGGCCATCCAACATTTATCATGGAAGACCAGTTTGGTAACATATTTTCTGAGAAGATGGAAGAAGGTATGACTACTGGTTGGCATTCTCTTACACCAGAAGTATTCGTAGAAACGGCCAAATTATTGAGAAAAGACAACGAGCCAGAGCCACCCAAGGCGGTCTGAGTATAAATATTGTAGAGAGTTACAACCTTTTTTCGGAGTTGAGATGGAGTATAAAACTAGTTTTCATAGGGCTATTTCAGAAGTTTATGAAAATCAAGAATTAATTGAAAGTACTAAAATTCATAATGCATTAGTTGCAACTGGAAAAGTAGGCCCAAGTCCCGGCAAAGCATCTCAACCGAGATTAAAAAACATAAAGAAATTGTCAGATAAACAATTTATCAAATTAATTAAAGATACATTTCCAGAAGTTGGTGAAGTTAGAATAATTGGACCACATAAACCCGGCAGTAAAAGTGGATCTTACAATACTTTTGTATTTACTTATGATGGAAAAGAGAGAGGTGCAGTTCTTGCAACAGGGGTGAAAGGTAGAGGATCAGCATCAACAATCACACAAGAAGTTTCTTGGTTACTTGCTTTATCTGCACTTTACAATGATAATACAATAAAAACATCCGAAGACCTTGAAGAAGGTATGTTATTGCCGATAGTTTATTCAAGAGTATTTGATGAATCTGGAAAAACATTAGATCAAAAGAAAGCATCTAATTTAGTTAATTGGTTGTTTTCAGAGGGTAATCAAAAATGGGTAGATTCACATTTGGGACAATGTACGTCATTTGTTAAAGAAATAAAAAATACACCATTAAGATTCGTGAAAGATTTACCAAAATTACCTATAGTCAAACTTGCAAGAAAAGTTTTTCCAACATCGGTGCCGGATCAAGTTTTTGATAAAGATAAATGGAATCCTGCAGATGTTTGGTTAGAATATGAAGATGTTCCAAAAGTCGGAACTTTGACAGAATTAAATAATTACCTAGAAGATTCTATAAAGGAATCAAAAGGTTGTATAGGCGTTTCCTTGAAACTAGGCACTAATAAAATAAATAAAATTAATATGAAAGGGGAAAGACCAGAGTATGATGTTACAGATTTTGATTTACATTTTGGTGATTTATTTGCACAGAATGTTCCTGCAGAATACGATGGTGCTTATTTAGAGGGTTATACTGTCATGTATAGAGTATTTGATGCAAAAGCAACTTCACTTATACGAGGGGAAGCTCAAAAGAAAAAATCTCTTGCAGCGCATGGTAAAGTATTCTTAAAATATTTAGATTTTCTCATGGGTGGAAAAGCTCAATATGTTACAGCTGTAGAACGTGTCAAAGGAATACTTGTTAAAGAAGTATTTCCATATAAGGGTAGATATAATCCAAGAAAACCAGAAAATGGAAGAGGAAAATATGAATTTACTAAGAGAGGACAACAAGCATTTAATGTAATAAAACGAACTTGGCCAACATTGAGGGATTCTGGTATAATGGAATATGCCAGCACTGCAGTTCCTGCAAATTATGCTAAACTTTTAGATGAGCAAGCATTCTTAAATTATCTTGCAGAATATGCTCATAAAAAGAAATTAGAAGAAAGTCAAATGCAAACAAGAGTTTCAATAAGGTTTCAAACAATTAGATTAGGAACATTTTTTGCAGCAATAAAGAAAAAAAGTATAGATACTTTACATAAAGTTGCACTAGGGATGTTGTTATATGGTAAATCAGAGTCCTCTTGGTCTGCTCCACATACTAAGGCCCAATAATGTTTACTTTTTCTGGTTTCCTCACAGAGGCCAAGAATTTACATTTAGAACACTTAGAAGATGAGGTTCTAAATAATCATGTAGTAGGAACGAGAGGAGCAATCAACTTCCTTCAGTCCCTACGAGATATGTTGGCTGGATCTTCCAAATCCAGTGTGAATGTGACTGTTAAGTGGGATGGCGCCCCAGCTATCTTCGCGGGTATTAACCCTGAGAATGGTCAGTTCTTTGTGGGTACTAAAGGTGTATTCAACAAGAACGCGAAGATCAACTATACTACTGATGACATTGACCGAAACCACCCCGGCACTGGTCTTAACCAAAAATTAAAGGTAGCGCTCACTGAACTGTCAAAACTAGGTATCCAGACTCATAAGTTAGACTCTAACCTATTACAAATGGTGATCGAAGATGAGGAAATCAAGACAAATATCAAGACATATAATAATACCAAGGTCAGGGCAGGTGTGAAAATAACAAATACGAGAATGCACACAAAAAGGATTGGATAATGTTTAGTTTTAAACAATATATAAAGGAAGGTGGTAAAGCTGTCAAAGGTGTTGATAGAATTAACCAAGAGAATGTCAAGGATACTTTAGAGTCTATATCAAAAGGAATTATCAAAGTTTTAAAGATTTCTGATAAAGATACTGGATTGCTTGGTTCTACTGGAAAAAAATTGCCAGGTGGTTCTTCTGGTGATATTGATATAGCAATCGATGCAAATAAAGTCCTAAGAGCAAATGGCATACAACTTGCAGATGAACTATTCGATTTTATTTCAAATAAAGTAAGTAAAATCTCCAAGACCACAGTTTCTAATAAAGGAACTGGTGTAATATCTCTTGAATGGCCTATTGCAAATACTGATGGTAAACAGAAAAATAAAAATGTCCAACTTGATTTAATGATTGTTGATAATCTTAAACTTGCAAAGTTTAATTTTTGGAGTCCTAGTGAGGAACAATCAAAGTGGAAAGGGATTTATAGAAATATTTTATTGACAACTATGGCATCTGCGATAAATTTTGAGGTTCTTGAAAAGGGATTTGATGCAAATAATGAAGAAGTTCCTGTTTTATTCAGAAGAAATTTTATGGATTGGAAACGTGGATTGGTGAGGGGATTACAAACAAGAGTAGGAAAATCTGGCAAATTGTTTGCTAGTGGAAGGAAACAAACACTTGAAACTGAAGTTCTTGAAGACCAACCAGAGAATATTGTAAAGGCAATACTTGGGCCAACATTTACTG
>UEXM01002204.1_pt1 | contig 14350 bp, 18 predicted proteins | sample 1796661 | NCBI WGS metagenome assembly UEXM01 (sample SAMEA4772469, study PRJEB27181) | metagenome | reverse complement strand
GCTCGGCATCAGCAGCAGACAAACTAATCGACGGGTCGCATATCCTGTCGCCGTCACTCACCAATCTCTACGAAGGTGTTCATGGCAACGGCATTCTGTTGCTACAAGACACAGCATCGGGTGACAGTAACAGAAGCGTCCCTGAAGATTTACCGGGTGTGATTGAGCAACAAACAAATGCATACACTGTGAGAGTTACGGGCGGTCACTGTGTGATAGACGGTGTTATCTACACCTTCGCAGGTGGACCCGGTAGCCATCTCGATATTTCTCTCAATACCGCGAGTCAAAGTAGGACGGGTAGCCCTGCTACTCTAACGAGTGGTCAAGAAGCACTTATCGTTATGTATGTGGCATCAGATGGGAGCGGCACAAAAGGAAATGTGTTTTGGGAAATGGGAACACCCGTCACCACAGCAAGTAACACTTATCCTTCATGTCCGGTATCATTCCTGAATGCACCTAATGGTTCTCTTACCGTCAAACAAAGCGTTGTCTTGGCCGTGTTGCGTGTTGTGTATGCATCGAGTAGCGGCGACTACGATATTAGTGTATCAGAAAGTAATGACAAGAGAGTGTTCCTTCGTCCGTCACCAATTTACTTTACACCCGTTACTTCGGGTGCGGTCGGAGCGACAGCAGCCGTTGATAGCCACACTGACCTTGATGCTCTACACACAGGCGCAGCACAAGCGGCTGACTTCGGTGCATCAACTCTTGGTGGTATGTGGCAATCCTTCGGTGACCAAATCGGTAGCACCACAGCAGGTGACAACGACAAAGACGTTCTTTACTACAGTGCGACGCACGCCGCACGATTTACAAGGTCAGTCTTTGACCGTGTTCTTACAACCGCCGTTACATCATTGACTATTACATCAAGTGATGCGAACATTCTAATTTTAACTGCACGAAGCGGGACTTGTGCTGTTGCTACGAGTGGTTGTTTTCCCGCCGGTTATATCGTTGAGATATTGAATCAAGATACCGGCGATACCGCTACTTTTGAAGGGGCGACTGTTGCTGCAAGTGGGTATGGTCGCTTCGTCTGCACCGTAAGTGACGCATCAAACCCCACCTTTGTCAGACTTCAGTGATGAGTCTTGCCAAATGTGGCCGCACTCTTTACACACCAACAGGCGCATACGCTCTTTGTCACCATCGAGGAAGCGAGCAGACAGCCTACGCGGTATGTGGTTGTGTGTGCAACGACGGCACTTGACCTTCAACCGCTCAAGCAACCGACCCATGTTACTCATCCACTTCAAGTGTGAAGAATGAGAATGCTGTGTGAACCAACCATACAACCGTGACGGTGATGAACACACCTGCACAGGCTTGGATAATGAGGTCAGTTATTGTCATCATTCCACACCCTTGCGTCCGATAATGTCGTCAATGCGTAGGATTGCATTGGTCACCTCGGTTGCGCTTAGGACCGCTTGACGGACAAGTTCTGCGGGTTCAACCACACCTTGTTCTGCCATGTCTGTGATACCGCCGTCGTTCACATCAGGACCCATAGATGTGCTACCGTTGAGGACAGCGTGGCGCATAGCCAACACTGTGTCAAGCGGGTCATGCCCTGCGTTCTCCGCGATGGTAGCCGAGATAGCCTCAAGCGCATCAGCGAATGCCTCAATCGCCATCTGTGCGCGACCACCGATAGATGCCGCACGTGTGCGTAGGTGTGACGCCATAGCCACGTAAGCCGAGCCACCGCCATACACCGCACCGCCGTTGTTGAGGACGAGGCTGACGACGCCGAGTGCATCATCGAAGCCACGCTCTACTTCATCGAGTGTGGTGGTTGTTGCGCCACGTAGGATAAGAGTGGTTTCATCAAGAGATGTTGCTACAGCATCAGGCTGACCCCCGTAAACAAATATGTAGTTCACATCATTGTGTTTTTGGATTTCCCAAGATACATTTTTGAAAGGTTTCATTTGCTCTTCAGGGGTTTGGTAAATCGAACACCCTAACGCCTTTGACAATCTCTTCATACTACTTTCGGGAAGGCGATGGATAACATCAATATCATTCTTTTTCAGATATGAAATAACACTCTCCGCAACACCATCACGGACAAACAGAATACCACAATCTGTATTATCAACAATCATTTTCGCACGTGCGAGTAAGTCATTCTTACCTGAATCCTTGAACGATTGATACGTCTGTGCATCCAATTGCACTTGCACATTTTCTTCACCCTTCTCCATTTCCAAACCTGTATTCAGAAGCAATACGTCAGCCGCCTCGTAAGTGTAATTTATGTCGTAGTCCGAACCGCCCACGAAGTCCTTGTTCAGAACCACACCGTTGAACAGGTATGAGTCGTCAATGGACCCGCCCGGTAGCGAAAGGACACGCACGTTGTCTACGTTACCCGCCGACGTAACTGCATCTACACACAGTTGCGCTACTGTATCAAGTGACGTTTCAAGCGTCTTGCCTGTGATGGCTGTCTTAGCAATCATGGTAAGGAACTCATTACTATGACCGGGTTCATCCGAGTTTCTCGACTTCCATTGGTCAAGAGTGAGTTCCTTCAGGTATTCAGTCGCCACTTGTGACGCTTCGTGATACCCACGACAGATGACGTTGGGGTGTAGCCCCTTCTCAAACAACATCTCACTGTTGGCGAGCAGTTGCCCTGCAAGCACCACAGTTGAAGTCGTGCCGTCGTAGCATAGACTCTCTTGCATCTTTGCCACTTCAACAATCATCTTGCCACCGGGATGGGCAACGTCTAACTCACGTAAGATGGTTGCCCCATCGTTAGTGACTATCACGTTCCCGCCTCCGTCTACGAGCATCTTGTCCATGCCCATAGGACCGAGAGTTGTCTTCACCGTATCTACAATCTGCCGCGCCGCACGAATGTTGTGCGTCTGTGCATTCTTCTTTCCTTCTCCTTCATTCACCATTCTACATCAACCTCAATTATTGCGCCGGTTTCCATACACCGACTTTTCACGAATCCCTCATCAAGCCCATGCTTGTATAGGTCATACGTGAGTTGTGCATCAGACAAGCAATACTTTGCTACGTCATCAAATTGCCCGTTGCGCCATGCGAGTGGCGCGTCGTGGCTGTTCATCAATTTCTCGCTACCAAGCGTAGACTTGACGAGTGTGTTCAGGGTAGTGTCACACTTGACACCGCCCATCAGCGTTACTGCCTTTTGGAATAGGTTCTTTGTATCGAGGACTGAATCAGCCTTGCCGAGTAGGTCGCCCGCTGTCCAACAGTCGAGCGCATCACGTAGCACAGGTAGGTCGAAGCCCTTGATGTTGTGACCGAGGACACGACCGCCCTTCGCTATGAATGCCGTCAGGTCATCACCTAACGTGCGCGGGTGTAGTTCCTTGACCGTCGCATCAATGTCGAGTGCTTTGTTACAGTAGACGTTACCATCGGTCCCGTCCCATGTAGCCACCACTGTTGGTTCAAACAGTGCGGTCTTATCCCATCCTCCTATCTCGTAAGAGTAGTTGCCGGTTTCAATATCAAGTGCCATTATGTCAGTCATGTTTTCATCCCCATTTATCTGTCCACGCTATTGCTTCTTTTACACCATCATTACAAAGTTCATTAAAACAATCTTTACACATATGTATACCATCGCTATATGCCTTCCATCTCATCTTTTCAAACATATCAAAATCATCTAATGTCATTTTTGGTCTTTGTGGAATCACAAATATCTCATTACAATTAACACACGGTTCTTCAGTCATGCTGCTGCCCCCTTCATACGGATGTAGCGAGTGCTTCCCTCTTGAGTGTTCGCAAACATATCGGCTGCGAACTGCTTCCAATGCCGGTCAGCGGTCGCTTTTGATACACCCTTCGTAGCGATGTATGTTTTGAGAACAACAGACTTACGCCTCCATTCAGGCCCTCTACCATCCAATTCGTATTGACCACACTTCTTGTAGGCTTGTTGCCAAGCCTCCTTGAAATGTGCTTTCTCGGATGCCTTCATTCCTACATCAACTTCATCTTCAAGCCACGTAATCAGATTGCGAAACAGGTCATATAGAATCTCATGAGCCATGTCCACATACTCGGCCTTGACCACCCATGACTTATCGAGCATGGCGATATGCAAGGAGAAGATACCGAGATAGTTCTCGATACCGGGTGTAAACGAAGCAACCACTTCAGACAACGATGGGTCCATGTTCTCGACCAAATCGTATATGTCATCAGCGGCTGCGTGTAGTGCAGCCACATAATTTTCATCGGCTGTGAACGCTTCCCACATACATGATTGAACCAATTTCTCTTGTTCTTCTCGATTGATTGAATCCCATTCTGTGAATGATGTTTCTGTCAAGTTAAGCACTCTATCACGTAGACGTTTATTCAATTCAATGAAGTAGTCATACAAATCTTGCTTACTCATACTCGCTTCATCAGGCTTGTTGAAGAAAGTCGATAGGCGCATTTGACTCACCCTCTTCCTTTGTTCCATATCCCAATCGCCCCAATACAGAAGCACACGTTGAAAGATACCACGTGTCAGAACGTATTCCTTCACACCCTTCGGTGGGTATGTCGTAATCCACATTGATACAAGAGACTCGCATTCAATTATCCCATCCTTCATATGTTTCACAAGTTTGTTGTTCTCCGTGCCTACAGGGTTACACGCGCTTTGTAGATACAACACAGTTTCCTGACTGAACTTACCGGGGTTGAGAATAATACTTCCTTCGTCAAAGTTGAGTGCTTTTCGCCCTGCGAGTAAACCTTCCTTCTTGACTTTATCATAGGTCTTGTCCTTACCCTCACCTGATTCCACCGTGTCCCATGAACCCACAAGACCTGCATCAGTTCCCGTAGTATACATCGTGTGTGGTATGTCCACCTTGCTTAGAATATCACCGACGAAATTCCATGCGATGGACTTACCCGACCTTGAGGGTTGAATCCAAAACACGTGAACGCGCGGGTCGTTGTATGAATCACCAGTTGGTAACCGGACATACTGCACCGCAATCTGACCTTGCACAAAGAAGAACGATAGCAACCCCGGAATGGAATTGTCCATTGACGTTCGCTCAAAGTGTTCAAGGTATGCCTTCACTATTGGGAACTTCTGCACCAATTCATACTTGCTGTAATCTGCATCACTCATTTCAATCATCACCACCCTTTGATTCTACTCTTGGTTTAAATATAAAATTCAATCCACGCCGCCGCTGTGTCCTCACGAATGGTCAGAGATATATCAACATGACTCATGACATGATGAGGTGCGATGAGGCAGCACTATAAGCCTACGCTGATTATTCAACGTTGCTTTAAATACCTCACAGATTCCGGCGCGTTTTTCTCTCAATCTTCACCTCATCCTCCGAGGTTAGCACATCAATGATGCGCCGCCTCAATACCTCACCTAATCCCTTGATTTGTTTGAGTGAATCCTTGTGACACATCTCTTCGATGCTGCCACATTTTTCAAGCAAACGTTCCGCTACATCGTTACCGATGCCGGGTATCGTTAGGAGAACATCATGGCGCAAGTCGTTACTTGCGACTCGTCGTAGTGACTGTGCGCCGTGTCGTGATGCGGGCTTGTGTAACTTGTCGTGTAACTTGACAATGAACTGTGCAGCCTCGCTTGTGTTAGGTGTGAAGTAAACTTGACAATCGAAGTCGCACATGATGCGAGCGATTGTTCCTGTGAGTTCACTTTGAACCTTTGAGTATGTCACTCGTCTGCCATTCTTTTTTGCCATCGCTACATACTTGTCGATGGAGCCGTGTATGACAATGAAGAAGCGTTCATAGTTCGCATCCATGTTGTCGAGTTGCCTCCACAGATGACCGGAATGTGATGATTGGAATAGGTCGGTGACGCTCTTGGCTTCAACCAATGCACCACCAAGTAAGTAATCACCTACTACGAGAGTTTTGCGAACAACGTGCATCCCCATCTTCGCAGCCTTGCGTTCTATAGATTCACAAAGTGAACCACGTTCGTTGCTGTCAATAATCAAATCAGGTCTTCTACTCATTCTTCCTCACCATATCCATTTTCCTTTAACAAAGCCTTTTGTGCATTTTTTGCATCTTCAATCATCATCCATTTAAAAATCCGATTGCCTCTATATTTTGTTGAGCCACCTGCTTGTGTCTTTGTCAAATTGTAGTAAGAAAATAAAGTATCAAATGTGTTTCTACGCTCAAGCCACTGCCAATATATCCAACCACTTAATCCCTCACTGTCACGATGACATACGCTACACAAATTATGCAGGTTCTCTTTCTTGGCTGACCCTCCCATTTCCTTCGGTATGATGTGCGCTTTTTGAATCTCAAAGCCGCCTATATGTTTGAAGTTACCTTCTTCATCTTCCTCGTATTCCCACCACTGACCACAAGCCATGCATATGTTTGGACTACATACACTCTTCTTTTTGATACGTGGGTCATCTTTCCAATGATTGTAAATTGATTCTCTTGAAGCGGTCATGAATGATACCTCTCATGTTGTGGACAATAATCTGAATCTTTGGAACGCCATTTCTTACATTGTTTGCCGCGCTTGACTTTTGGTATTTTTGTTTGATTACCTCTAATGAATTTACAACGATGCTCATCATCAGGCCCTGCTGTTTTACATTTATGACAGATACCGAATCCATTCCCTCTTAACCGTTTACTTGCACCTGCACCGAGTGCATTACCGCACAGCGCACAGCATTGACTTCTTGTGTGCCTCATACCACATCACCCGACCCATCGTAATACTTGCACTTACCGAGGCAGTAACCCTCGGCGTAGAGTGTGGAACAGGAAGCATGGTTGTAGCCCTTCTTGACGATGCTCGCTACCTGTTGGTATGTCTTGTTCAAATCGTAGTCCACCCATCCCTGTGCTGCACAAATTTCAGCAATCTGATGGATGTGCTTCTTCTTCTCTTCTCCACTCACTGTGTGGTGTGGAAAGAAGAAGCGTAGTCTATCAGCAAGGTATGATGCGAAATGCACACGCGCACGATGCGGTGGGTTGCCCTCACCCATAGCAGCCTGTGCAAGACAGGGGAGAACCTGTATGTCCGTGAGAGATACTGTAGGTATATCCACGGGCTTAATGTCAGCCATCGTCATGACGGGTGCGCTCGATACATCAAGTGAGATAGGAGCGGAGCCGTGTTGTATGACGCCTCTTCTCGGTTCTTGACCAAGTTCCATCAAGCCATTGTAATCTAATTTGAGTAGTTCATCACCGTGTAGAGGTATCATCCACGTGCCTCTCTTTGCATTGTATGAGTTCGGTATGCGAATCATCCCTGCCGTATCAAATGCAACAGTTGGGTCGTTGCATCTTAGGTTGAACATCTTGTCCCATTTATTCAACAGTCTTCGACCGGCGTGTTTGATTCTTGAAACGGCTGACCCGTTACTCGGTGTATGTGTCTTATCCAACTTGACCCACACGTGAAACCCACCACCACTAAACCATACGTAATGCTGAATATCTTCTTCCAAGAAATAACGATGTAGCCTTTTAACCTGCTCATGTGGTGTCGAGAAAGGAACTTCTAAGCCCCTGTTTTTGAAGTCCTTACAATCAAAGTCCATCACGAAGTGATGGATGATTGGCGTGTTGTAGTCAACACGATGATGCTTCGGTGCTTGCGTGCCACGATACCCATAGGCCGTGAAATACACGTTCCCGCTACCGCTCTTACCACGCCAATAGGATTCAAGTTCTTCCTCGCTCTTGACCATCCATCTATACCCGTGACTTCCATCAACGCCTGAAACCTCAAGCACTTCACGCGGGAAATCTATGGGAACAAACGACATACATCACGCCACCTTTTCCAAGTCTCGTAGTAGTTCTTGATACAACTCTTCGATATTCTCTTCATCAACAAAGCGAGGATTGACTGTATAAGAAATGGTGTTCCGTGTTGTTTGTAAGGGTTCACCTACTTCTAAATCGTAGAACTCATCAAGTGTTGTCTGTCTCCAAATCTTTCTTTCAAACTTATGTCTTCCAAGTCTCATGAATCGAACGGTAATGTCCCACCCCGTGGGAGCGTCAGGTGAAAACGCAGTAACATGGGCTTGAAGTGCTTCTTTCAATAACAGTCTAATTGTATTCATTCATCTCCCTCCGGTAGAATGTATGGTTCCCCGGTGAACCGAGGACACACATCAGTGAAGGAACACCAATCACATTTAGACCTAACCGGCCCACCTCTTGAATAGAACGTAACCTCCTTCTTCGTAGGTGTTGGGAAGTCGTGGTCGATGTGCGCTTGTATCAAGCGTTGCACAGATTTCATCACACTCGATGGTGTCTGTGTAGCCGCCTTCACAGGCTCGTAGTAAATCGTTGGGCCGTCACCATCAGCCATACCACCGCCGGGGAATTCCCAACCCCAATGTGTGATGGGTAGATGCTCGTAGTGTGCGCTGTTCTCCAACATCATACGATAGAACTGCATTTCTTTCCGCATCGAAGTCCTCTTGCTCTTGCCTTTGTATTTGCCTGTCTTCAATTCCATGAGAGCGTAACCATCACCCTCATCATTGGGGAAGATAGTATCAATGAAACCCCTCACGTGTATAGGAATACCCTCACCATCCATATCGACGGTCATCCTTGCGTGTATGTTTGCTTCCACACCTGTGGGCTTCCACCCCTTACCTTGTGTGTAACGGTAACGATTGAATTGCCAATCAACCCACTGTCGAATCTGTTCTTCTTCACCGAACTCATAAGGTGTAGGTGGGTTCGGCATCACATCATGCATCAACGCACGTGCCTGTTCTATAGAGTTTGATGCCAACGTCATATCAATGGCTTCTAATTGTGAATCAACATTCGCCCAGAAGTATTCTACAGCATCGTGAACGTTAAGTCCTCGTATACCCGCCTCACCTGCTTCATCACGTAGGCGAGCGAAATGCTTGAGCCAATACTGCATCTTACACCAATCGAATGTGTTCAATGATGACTTGGTAATACGAAGAATCTCTTCATCATGGACGGCGGGATTCCAATCATAGCGACTTTGTTTGTATGAATCATACATCTCTTGGTCACGTGTGACCTCATAGTAATCATCAATGGTTGGTCGCGCTCCGTCGCCGTTAGGATTGAATCTCATTTCTTTTTCAACTCCTTCAGTTCAACAATCGTAATTGGTGAGTAACAAATAATGCAACGCATGAAGTGTTCAGACACACCAACCTTCCCACAGTGTGGACATTTGTGCATGGTAGATAGTTTCTTACTCATTCTTCCTCACCTATTGATTTTAGATATTCTTGATAGCCCTTTTCATCATCTATGTGTGCGTAATCTTTTTCCAATGCACACTCACCACATTTGGCCCCGTAGTAGAGTAGTTCCCCACACTTAGGACATTCCTTTGCTTTCAAATTCTTGCCCATTCAAATCCACCCCTTCATTTTGTAAAATTCTTCTGAGGTCATTCCTTCGTCTTTTGCAATCTTCACGTGTTCGGAAAGTAGTTTCAATAGGTCGTCCCAAGACTTCTGAATGTGTTTATCAAAACGGTCTGTTCGTGAACTGTTAATCCAATAATCAATATCTTGTGGTTTACCAACTGTCAATCTACGAAGTGAGTTGGCACGTATCTTTTTACCATCAGATATTTTCTTCTGTTGGTCAGTAGACAAAAGAATGTCTTCTTCTTCCATACGTTTACTCGTTATAATTCTAGCATTGATAGTTTTTTCAATAGCACCACCGTTGTATAAAACCCTAAGGCAATTCAGAGAACCAACCATTTTCTGCTTATGGGGGTTTCTTTTCTTGATTGATTTATGAACCATTGGAAGAACTTTTTCGGTGAACCAATCCACTGTAAACCACGGGTTCTTAACACCGTCATCGACTTGCGGCCACAGTAAAAGTTCTACCATGAGAAATCTACCTGCATCTTCAAATGTTTTGCTTCCTTCTGATATTTTATGTGACACCATTATTCATCCACCTCTTCTAACAATTCTCTTACAGGGACAGGGACGAAATCACCGTCGCAAACACACACACAAAGGATAGGGTATTCGATAATACCCTCTACTTCCTCGTAGTATGTTTGTCCGAATGCTACTGTTCCTGACCCATGACATAAACAACATACACCATGCTCGTCTACAGGATATTCCTTCAAGACTTGTTCGATTCTTCCACCACCATGTCAATTAACTTCTGAACATAAACTGTAGCATCCATCAGTTCTTCCTGTAGATGTGTGAGCCACTCAAGCATATTCAAGTCCTCACGTTCCATAGTAACTTGATACTTACTTTCACCTTTGACGGCTCGCATCATGATTTTCTTACAGACCATATCTTCGATTACACTCATTCTTCCTCACCACTTGCACTAAACTGATGCTGACATTCTACACATAGATACGCATCAAGCGCACTCAAATAGTAATGCACAGTTGAATTACACTTAGGGCAATTCATCAGATGTTCCCCCTGTATTTACGCTTGCCACTCTTCATACCCACACGTTCTGTAATCTCATCCGTTGGGGTGTAGTCGCTAATCAGATGTTGTGTATCAGGTCGGAACACATGAGGGTCCCATTCGTCAAGCGTTGTCTGTCGCATCTGTTTGCCACCACATTGGCAGCAGTAACTACGGTCATCAACCGTAGGCTTCTTTCTAAATCTCTCAAACCATTTCATTTTTTTTCCTCCATATTAAATATAATTCACCAATACACCTTCGGCACGAATCGTGCAACCAACTTTTCTAAATCCCATTCAAGCATCGTGTAAACCTTCTCTAATTTGTCCGACACTAACTTCTCCAAAGTCATGTGCCAATCAATCGAGTAGTCACTCAAATCATCTATAGACCGGTATGCCATATACTTGGTCGCGGGAAATCCCTCCGGCACGCCATCGACAAATACCCACGAAGAACTCTCACCTTTGCGGAATGGTTCTGTGCCTGTATGTTCGTTGTAATATGCTGCTGCTCTCACACCGTTACCGGGTTGTTGGTAGTCACTGAATGCTCTTGCAATCCTCGTCCGTGTGGTTATGTCCTTCACATCAGTTTCATGCTTGTGTAACTTCTTCACAACAGGTCGTAACTTGTCGAACACATCTTGTTCGCTACCACCCGTAGATATGATGTTGAAGGCATCGAGTTGCACCTGCTTTGTGATAGGTGCAGCGTTCGCAGCCTTCGCTTCAAAGCCTGTGATTTTCATCTGTCCCGCCTCTTCAGGTGGGTGTGATTTGATACCGAAGTTTTTGTTGGTTCCTGTGGTTGTCCAATACGGAAAGAATGCTTCCCACTCAACGTCTAAGAATTTCATTTTCAATTGGTTGTGTGATATGTCAGTCAAGTGTTCAGCCAACCACAGTGCTTTCTCTTCAGGCACAGTCACGTAGACAGAATCGGTGTGACCCGCCAATGCATTGTAACCCAACTTCTCACTTTCTGATACAAGCATAGAGATAGCCTCTCTTCCCTTGTAGGTAATCGAACGTGCTATGTCGTAGTCTGACCACATACCGCCCACACGCTTGGACCCTGCCATGCCATAGATTGCATTGACCGCAACCTTCGTGGCCGCTTGTAGCATATTGTATGCGAGTCTTTCATCATCTGTCTTGGCTGCTCTCATCAAGCGTTTGTATTCCTTACGAACTTTGAGCATCTCTTCTACAACAGACGGTAACAAACCCTGCTTGGTTTGGTCCCAATAGGTCCCATTACCGAGAGCAAGAATACCGTCGCCCGGACCACTACGCTTGGTTGTCCAACACAGGTTGTTGCTTAGAATGATGTTTGGATAAAGTGAAGCGAAATCTAACAGGGCTACGTCTTCATGACGCCCCGGTATGGCGGGCTTGACCCACGCTGCTTGTAGTGGCTCACGCTCCTGTATGTATGAAGATGGAGCCTTGAGGTCTGTTCTCCGTGCAATCAAGCCACGGAAGTATCTACTTACATTGTGTGTGCTGAAGAAAGCAACACCACACAACTGTTGTAGTGCGAGATGGAAATCAATACAGTGCAACTTCTCGTCGCACTTGCGTAAGAGTGTGGTGTCAACAAGACAGTAATCTACGAAGTCATCGAAGTAATCATACCACCCATTGAACACAGTCATGCCTTCGATACGGTTGGTTAGTTTACCACCGAAGCCAAGTTCTTGTGCTATCCAATCCAACTTACGTGAGGGCATCTGCCCCTTGCCTGACTTCTGCCATACACCCTCAAAGCCACTACCATCAGTCCATGACGCAGCAGTGTCAAAGCACAATCTGCCACGAATAGGTTGTCGGGTTGTCTTATATGAACCTACGTTACGGGGAGGTCGGACAATTTGATTCAATGGAGATAGTCGGTTAGGATTGTCTAAGCGTCGTATCAGGTGAGGTAGGTCAGCCCACATGATAGCGTGAGCCACCAATATATCAGGGTCGCACCAATCCATGTGTGCGAGGAAGCCTTCGTGCATATCCTGTTCGTTCCCGTAGAGGTGTAGTTCGTAACCGTCCTCCCTGTCTATCCATTTCTGTTCGTGCTTCGGCCCATCATCCTTCCACGCAAACACAACAGGGTGGGGGTGGTGTGTATCATCAACCGCCATCACTGTGGTGAAATCATCTTCCGGGTCCCACTCTAAATCGAAATACCAAATGCGCGGTTTGAACACCGGCATCTTATCAGGGAACATTGAGATTAGAACTTGGTCTACGTATTGCAGGTCAGCCTCATACGTGAGTTGCGGGTAGTTGTTCTTGACTTCCCACAAGTCTTCGGGCTTCTCCACATTCATCTTCCAAAGCGGCTTTCCATCCAAGCCCGTAGCCGTAGTGTTGCGGTCTATAGACACAGTGGGAAAACGTTTGAGCAAACTAATGCGCTTCCAATCAGGGAGTTCCTGACTTATCCAACAGAACGGTGCTTGCCACTCATTGTCTTCAGGTTGAATGAATCGCTCAACCAACGCACCATCTTCACCACGTGTGCGTAGGTAAAGGGAGGGACGCTCATCATCAGATGCGTAGTCGTGATACCAATCAATAATCATGTTCAGTCCTCCACCAAATCAATAACCATCATCAGGGTATTCGCCTGTTCAAACACAGCCAACGTGCCGTCGCCCATGTGAACACGAACAGGTGACTCGTCAAGATACTCAAGGCAACTCGGCAACCACTCACCGAAGTTCGATTGCACAGTAGCATTCGGACCCTCGGCATTGGTGATAGGAAGCGTCGTGAACAGCCGTCCTGACGCAGCCTTGCCCGCCACGATACCGAACTCGGACTCGCCCGTGTGCATACGCATACGGAAGGATGCCTCCTTCGATACCAACGCTCTCATCTCCGCGAGAGCAGTAAGGTCGGTCGCATCAATCGTTCCGTGTGCGCTGAACTTGATGCTGCCCATTGTTTCCCAACCGGAATCAACACCCTTCTTCAACAGTTTAAGAATCGCGGGAACCTTCGATGCACTCTCCAAGTGATTCGTAGATGGTAACTGCAACTTGTTCCCACCGCTTACAGCGTGTAGAAGTTTGTCGGTTCCTGTCTGTCGTAGTTCAATGAATTCTGACTTCGCTGCTTTGATGAACTTGAGTAACTTCTGTAGGTCAGCGATGTGGATGTTGCCTTCTTCAACAACGCTCTCCTTTGAAACGTTCAACGACTTACGTAGATAGAAAGAAGCGTATGCAATCTCGGCTGTGATACGTGCGCCGCTACAAGACAAGCGCACATCAGGCAAGCCCTTGCCAAACGATAGCAAGAACTTCTGTAAGTCCTTCTTCAACACAGTTACTTTCGTCATTCAATCATCTCCGCAAATAATTCACAGGTGGGAGGACAGGGCTATGTCAAACGAATACCGGAAGTGACCCTGCCCCCCCATGTGAATATCATAGTGAACCGTCATACAGTTCTGGTAAACCTCTCCATTCGGGTTTTTCTCCGGCCTTCGTAATGAAGGTCGTTCGTCGTTGTCCTTGCAGTTCAGCATTCGTCTTACACTTCTCAAAGGTGACGACATACTCACTGCGAATCACATTCCCATCTTCATCGTGTTCGTCGTTGCGCTCACAGATGAGAATCGTAGGGATGTAATTGTTCGTTGCCTTCTCCCAATCAGGACGCCACTTAGCATTCTTCTCGGAATCGCCATAGGAATAGTTGGTCTTGCGTAGGTGTGTCTCCCAAAAGACACTGACACCTAACTTCACCAATCTTCGACAGACGGCTGTGAGTTGATGGAATCGAGTCTTTCTCATAGCCCAATCCCATTGGTGACCTACACGCTCACCCTTACCTGACCCTCGGTTGTCGGCAGCA
>UEXM01002203.1_pt1 | contig 14355 bp, 11 predicted proteins | sample 1796661 | NCBI WGS metagenome assembly UEXM01 (sample SAMEA4772469, study PRJEB27181) | metagenome | reverse complement strand
CTTGACTCTTAGAATCAGGACCAAGGTACTTGTACCCGTCGGTTCTTTTTTCTTTTATATTTTTTAGTATCTCATGTGAATAGTAAATTGGTGCTGGCAGGTACGCATCATTCTCATTGCATGCGTAACCAAACATGAGCCCTTGATCACCTGCACCAAAATCATCTGTGCCTAGAGCAATGTCTGAACTTTGAGAATGCAACTGATTGTTAATTGTTTTATTATCAACTTTTAGTTTATCCCAATGAAAGCCTTCTTGCTCGTAGCCAATTTCTTTAACTTTGTCTCTTATAATTTGTTCAACTTGTTCATCAGTGACGTTGAAGTTTTTTACTTCGCCTGCAAGTACAACATAGTTTGTTGTAACCATTGTTTCTACTGCAACACGTGTTGTTTCGTCACCGGCTTGCAAACCAGCATCAACTAATGCATCTGAAATTTGATCTGCAATTTTGTCAGGATGGCCTTCGCTCACTGACTCTGATGTAAATATGTAACTCATTTGTATATAAAAGGATCCCTTTTCCGTAGTTCTTTAAGTTTTTTACGATATCGTATCTCTAGTTTAATCTTGCTAATAAGATTCTTAATCCATGTTATCATTATACATGCCTTTTGTCTGTTTGTCAAGTAATTCAGGATCAAATAAAGGCACTGCACAAAATGTGAGTGTACCTTTTGACACTTTTCCAATTGCTCTTTTTAATGCAATTACTGTTTCTACGTTATAATAGTTATACTCAGGATCAATTGGGGTAGAGTATTTTAAAGAACTGCCTACTTGCGTTCCGTGTTGTACATCATAATTAGGTTCTACAATTCCTGCAAATTCATTCCAATCATTGGACCAGTCTAACAAGTATGGAAGTATCAGCAACCGCCATCCTTTTGCCATCTTAGCACGCCAAGGAAAGTGCAACAAACGAAATGTATATTCGTACAAACTTGTATCGTCATTGGTCCAAGGTTTATCACTTTTATTAGAAAAAATTGTTCCTTCTATCATCGGTGCTTGTACTCTACCTCTTGCAAAATATGTATCATGTCCAGTAATAGTCTCTGGCAGAGCAATGGTGTACCCAATATTTGCTAGGCCTCTAAAACCCAAACAGTTGCGGATTGTTTTGTTTTCTGCAAACACTGCTCTGTGTTCGTCGCCAGTGACTACTTCCTTGCTTTTTGCTTTTAAATCCTTAAACCATTCCGGCATATTATTACGCATTCGTGAGGGAGCAGGGCAATTTAAATATTGTATTTCTGGATCGTCAGAATATTCCCATGTGAGGTATGGATTAACCTTGATGTTCATAAAAGAGGAACCTGTAGTCTTTTGCTATCTTCCCATGTATAGTCGTATTCAGCATAGGATTTGGTTGTTTTTATACTAAACACATCTAAATATTGGTTCAGTTGTGCTAGTACTTTATGAAAATCGTCAGTCTTAAAACTTTTTTGCATATCAACTTGTCCAATTTTTGGATGTCCTATTGTTAGGCTAGGATCTTCTGGATCAAAATTATTAGCAACTAGCCATTTCCTAAATTCATTAAGTTTAGTTTGCATAAAAGGCCTGTCACGGGTATTTTGTCCCCATTCAATATCAAAGTCTCCGGCGGCTTCTGTTTGTGGTTTGAGTGTAGTGGTTGTAAGTTCGTCTATCCTACTGTCTCCGCCTTCATCACTGAATACTTCATAATGATGTTTTCCAACTGCTTTGTTCACTCCTACATATACTCCACCAAGATCACGAGCAATGGTGTCTACACCAAACAAGTTAAAATCTTCATCTTCAAGAATAAAACGCGGAGCATGTAACCAACACATTACATTACTAGGACGCACCCATTCGGGTGCAGTAGTATTTTTTCCAATGCTTAAAATTAATGCTTCTGCTTCATGACATAATAAATTTAGTTGTCTTATATGCCAACGTGTTTCGGCATCTGCTTTATTATAATGTTCACTCATAGCTCCACTTACACCTTGTGTTTCTTCAAAGTATAAATGCAGTTGATTAAACTTTTCATGATTCACTGTTACACTTTCACGCTGAGCCAGTTCACTATAATAAGTTTCAGTCATATTTTCAACTGTGAAATGGTCATCGATTGTGTAATTAATCGTGCTTGTGTTTATAGCCTCTATTGTTTGATTTATCTGTGTTGCTAGTATATCAAGATTGCGAGAGCATTCAGGAAAACCCATAAAGCAAAAGTTCTTTTCCAAATGTAAGTTTGCATCAAGTATCTTATTAAAAGCCGAAAGCCATTTACGACTAAGACTATTATCATAAACATCAAAGAATACAGGTAAAACAAAACCCATCTTATTGCGTAATAATATTTCAACTCTATCCAGCATCGATACTGTTCCACCACTGCAATATTTCTTTGTCCTCACTTAAAATATCTTGCATTGTTAACTTGTTGTTTCTAATGCTTTCTAATTTAAGCACACGTCGTTTGCCTTTTTGCATTCCAGCAGTATAGTCCGCAAACTGTTCTTCCATTGTTGGTCTATTTTTAAGCTGAGCCAGTACATCTTGTAATGCACTGCCTAATGTGTTATTTTTAATTAGTTGGTCGACCATGCGATCTAATATTTTTCTTGGCAATGCTAAAGGTGACATTATGATATCTGATGTGAATGTAAAAATAACTTTGGCAAGTATCTCAACACCTAGTTCATTGGCTAATTGTTGTATGCGTTCAACTTCAAACAATCCAGGTAATGTAAGAGTAAAATCTAAACGCATTTGCCGTCTGTGCGTTGCAACGTCACAACCCTGTTTAAAATTATCTACAAATTGATCATACTTTAATCCAGTTCTAATATATTCACCAATTGCACCTGTGCCATCGATACTAGCACATATTTGCCAATCACGTATATTTGCTAGTATATCTGTATAAAGATTTTGTCCTTTATAATCTACTCTACTTAGGTTCGTGTTATATCTTGCATACAATCCAGGGCCGTCGCCTAGTTCAACAATACGTTTCATATAACGCCAGTGTTGTTCATACATCAGTGGTTCACCGCCCACCCAATATATTTCTTCGACCCTGTGTTCCTCAACTGCATCAGAAAATTCTTTTTCAATCTGTGTGTCTTGAAACTTGCTTATTTCCTTACGAACCTCTGGACGCATCCAGTTATTTTTTGGATTGTCCAAGTTAACCATGTTGTGTTTACGTTGTTCTGTTTCCCAACTTGAACTTAGCATATCGCCACAGGTACGGCATTTAAAATTACACAAGTTTGAAAACCGATAGTCCCAACTGATTGGCTTCATTGAGGTCCATCCAGTTTCGTCTGTGGTTTGCCAGATATCTTTGTATTTGTGTTGAAACAAGTGCCAAAAGTAAGTTCTATATACATCTGTGTTTAGTAACTGGTCTGTACAAACTTCGCACTCGCTAAGTTTTTCGCCTGCCATCATTCTACGTCTCACACTACGCATATGATCACTATTCCAGTGATCATCAAGTGTTTGAGGATTATATTTTCCGGAACCAGCTTTGGTATCTATATACTGTTCAAAACTTTGTGCCGGCTCACGTGATGCACAACACATGCGACGTTCTGTTTGTGGACTTAGGTATGTGTGGGTCCACGGTGCCATACATAAATTTTCTGGCTTGTCTATCACAGCATGTCCGGCAAAACTAATTTTAAATATTCTGAAGTATAAGAAGCACTGTTTTTATACCGGCCTAATAATTTTAGATTATCGGGATCAATCATTGCGATCAAGTCTTTGTTAATTTGTAGATTCATCACATGATCGATAATGTTTTGTTTTGGCATATTAAGTATAATATTTGGTATTCTTATATCTTGAAAAGGACTAAAAAATATTGTTTCGTCGAGGTGCCAATGTTGATGATCATTTGCAAGAGTATTAAGTATCCAATCTATCACTGTTTTTTTATCTGTGACATCAAAGTCTAACTTACCAAAGCATTTGATATTCTTGTCCCTAAGATAATATTTGTGATGATAGCAATTCGGATCTTGCTTTGTTAATTCTAGGACATCAATTTCATGGTGTTGAGCTATTGCATTTAGAGTAATCGGTCCTCTAAGAAAATATTCATCACCACAACCCCCGGTTAAGAGTGCAGTAGGTTCTTCTCCCCAACTATGTGAATTAATATATCCCCAATGATCTCTAATAGCAAAAATATTTTTTATATAAAATTCTGTAAACTTGTGAAAGTTATAGTTTACAAGTTCAAAGTTTTTTGTAAAAGATTTCAAGTAAGTGTACAGTGTCAGTGAATCAATTCCTCCTGTGACAAATACTTTTAGTGGGCGTGTATTCTTTGAAAGAAATATTTCAAATGCATTGTTTAAAATTGCATGTATTTGATTAAGTGCATCAGTGTACTCTAAATCATCGTAGGTTGCGATATAAGGTTGAAAACCTTTTATTCTCGTAACTTCTAGATCGCTACTAATTTGTATATATTGATCAGCCCAGACTCCAGAAAAATCTTTTTCTAAATTGGTCACACATTGTTGATTTACATATTGTAATGGACTACAACGACAAACATTATGTGTGATGGTTGTAGTGGTGTTGTTACATATTATTATAAAAAAGTTGCCTTTATATCTCGGAGTAGGATCTACCACTGAGTTTTCAATTATCTGCTCTACGGTTTGATCTTCCAACACATAGCCTTTAAAATAAACAATATGATCAGCAATTGTATGTGTTGTCCATCCTAGATCGCAATTGAAGTAGGCACCGTTTGCCATTTGCTTGTGGTAAGGATAATTAGATTCTGTTTGTTTTGATATTTTAAAAAACATTATAGCAACTCTAATTGTTTTGATTTAGGTTCTTTGGTTAACACAGTGTTTCTAAATAGATCAGCACCTTTGCTTACATTTTCGCGCCATTGCTCGCCTTGATCTTCTCCGTCAGCATCACTGTCTGAAATATATTTGTAACAATCAAAGGCAATACCAAACTTTGTTGCAACCTTTGCAAGTGCGTATGCCTCCATTTCACATATCTGATAGTTAATGTGAGGCACACTAAAACTATCACCTGTACCACACACAAACAAACTATCATGTTTAGTTTGACAAACTATCATCTGTTCTTCGTCTCCTGGGCTTACATATAAAGGCAATCCCAATGGTGTACAATCCATATCTCGTTCTATCACTGCACTTACCCCTACTAGTTCGCCTTTGATAGCACTGCTACCACCGGCGGAGCCATAGTTTATAATTTTTGTATAATGATTATTATAACATAATTCAGCAGTAAGAGCAATACTGGCATTTACTTTTCCTACACCTGTGACTAGTTTTTTATAACCAGCGGGTAATGATCCAGGTAATTCTTCTTCTAATGCTATAACAACTAGTATCATGTGTTTGGTCCTTTATAGTTTATTGCTTCTGCAAGTTCTGGATGATCGGTGTGTAAGTTTTGTTCGCGTCTTGCATCTACGGACTTTATAGTCTCTCGTAGCATGATACCATCCATTGTTTCGCCGTTGTTGATAAAATCAATTGCCTTATTAAATTCAGTTCTATGTGGCTCGCCAACATCTGCCTCTGTAAGTCGCTCAATTGCTAATTTTTTAGCACGTTCAGGCAATGTACTGATACTATGAAAATATGCTTCATGCAACATATTCCAATAGATAAAATCAAAACTACGATTATCTATCCATTTTGCCAGACCTTGTAAATACATTACATTATACACACTTATTGTACTACAAACCTGTAGTTGTATATTTGTATTTCTAGCTCTCATTGCTTCAAAGCTATCTAAGTTTGTGTTTACTTCTGTCCATATAGCGTTTGCTCGTTGATATTCAAATCTCGGTCCGATATCATCAATACTAAATGCTATCTCAATAAGTTTGAAATGTTTCCAGATCTCTTCAGCATCTTCAGGAAAGTGTGTTCCATTTGTGTTGTAGTGTATTTCAATATTGCCTGCAATACCTTTATCAATCAATCTACGTAGTAAATCAAAGTGCTCTACTATCATAAAAGGTTCACCGCCGGTAAATTCTAAATATCTTATTTGATCCATAAGATTATCAATCTCAGTCCAAAACTTTTGATTACGTCTTGGCCAATTGCCATCTTTAAGCATCTGGTGATGATATCCACCTTTGCCTGTAAACTTTACTTCTTCAGTAGCAAACGTGCTACTACTCCAACTACCGCATATACGGCATTTAAGATTGCATATATTGCCAAGTTTGAAATCAATAAAGATTAGAGGTTTTGCATCCTGTGTCCAATTGTCATGTGTAACAAGATGCTTCAGTCTGTTCAAGGAGTGTTGGCGTTTTGAAGTTATACCACTATCCTCTGCACTCCAGCAACGTTTACATGTATCAGGTTGTTCTCCATCTAAAAATTGTTTACGCAGATTTTGCATATAATCGCTATGATGTACTTTGTCTAATGTATCATTTAGTAGATGAAATTTTTCGCCATTGGTTTTTGTTATTTCGTCAACTGCTAAACAACAAGGACGCACAGTTCCAATAGGTGAAGTTTCTATACTTACCCATGGCAGTACACAAAATTTATCATGCGGAATTTTCATGCGTTGTCCTTTTTTGATTATTGGCACATGTTACTAGCATGTCTCTCAGTTCTGTATATGCATCATTATCAAATTGTATATCATCGTTAATATTATTATGCATACGTTCTATACGTTGTATGTATTCAGGATTGTCGCCCAGTTGTTTTTTAATTTGCTCTTGTATAAACCGAGGCATAAGCACTGTGCCTTTGCCAGTTAAATCAAAATGATCAGTATAAACTTTTATTTTTGCACCGGGTTCAAAATAACGGTCAATGCTTTTTTGGTGATACTTGATGCTATCACGCAACTGATTTAATTCTGCTGTGCTTCTACTCATTGGCATGCGTAGTGCAATACTTACTTCTTGCAATATCAATCTTCTACGCACACGTTCGTAATAGGTGAGCTCAGGGTTGGTTTCCAAACTCCATAATATGTCACTGCCTGGTTCATTCTGAAGTCCAATACTGTTTTGCATTACCCATAATGGAGTATCAGGATGGTGCGTATATGGTGTGCCTAATGTAATCTTATACACCGTCCCACTGGCTGCATATTTCTGATAGCGTATAAACATATCAACTGTATCTAAGAAATCATCCCATGTCTCTGTTGGATAGCAACTGAAAAATAATAATACACATACTATGCCAACTCTATCAAATTGTGCAGTTTCGGTATCAAGGTCAATTGTTTTAAAGTTTTTTTTCATATGTTTACGAACATTATCACTTCCGCTTTCGGCCCCGATTGTGAGTCCTTCAGCACCGCTCTTTTTGAGTAAATCATAATACTGATCAGTAAGTCCTTGATTCGGTGGACGAGTAATATATTGTCCTACCCATCTTATACTTTGGTTTGGTTTGTTTTCATTATGCTCAGCAAGTGTGTTTATAAAATCCTTAAATGCTTTCATCGAACCGTTTACTAAACTATCAGTAAGATAAAATTTTCTTACTCCGTGTTTGTTTTGCAAATATATCATCTCATCAGCTATGTGTTGGCCACTACGAAACTTATACTTAGGCCACAACACGGGTATGTCACAGAATGTGCATTTTCTAACACAACCCTTACTGCCAGTGATTGCTAGTATAGGATCGTTTATATAGTCATAAGCATTGATGTCATAATCATCATAGTCAACAAATGGTATTTTCTCAATGTCAATATCTGCTATATTTCCTCGTGTGTTATCTTCAGTCTCTTTAGTCATCAGATCAATGATTGCTTGTTCACCGTCTCCGTGAATTACTTTATCAATAAGTTTGTATTCTAAAAGGGATTCACTAAAATTTTTGCCTGGATACTTGCCAAAAAAATTGATCATTCTACTTTTAAATTCGCTATGATCAGGACCAAGAGCATAACTAGTTGCTCCTCTTCCGCCTAATACAATTTTTACAGGAGATTGTAATCGCCTAAGCTCAGCACACAACAACAATGAAGCCTTGTGACTTTTATAACTAAAAACACTTATGCCAAGCCAAGTAGGCTTCATTTCTTCAATGTATTTTACACTTTGGTCAAGCCATTGTCTTATTAGATTATGGTTGTTATCAAAAAATCCATACACAAGATCATCTGTGTGAACTATATCTGGACCAACATTTTCAAAATTATATTGCACATCGAGAAATTTATTTTTACTACCGCAAATGTCCAATAACAAAATATTCAAATCTCTAGTATGGCATGTGAATCCAGCTTCAACTAAACAACTTTTTATTACTGCTGGACTGCTTGGTGGATATTGTAAATCTAAAACTGGAACTGACACTGCCAGCATGTCTAACTTCACTTTAATGCTCCAAGTTCTGGTATTACATCAAGTATATTTTCGTCGCGTATGCCGTCCAGTTGATTGGTCTTTTGCCAAAATTTTTCTAACAAGTATGTGTTGTCTGTTTTAAGATACTGTAATGCACTTTCAAAACCAACAGTTGCTCTATTCAACTGATCCAGCGGACGTAACCATTCAAGATGTTTTTCATAAACATCAATAATTTTATCTTTGTATGCTTGTGGTGCTATGTCTATTCTGTAATAATCTGGATCTTGTAGTATGTTAACATTCAAATCCTGTGCCCTTATAAATCCTTTTTCTACCCAGTCTCTGTGAAACTCGGGTATGTGTAGTGCATTCATTATGCTTAGTGTTGGGCTGATATAAAAGTCAACCTGTGGACATATCTCCATCATCTGTCGTCTGTTCTGTTCGACAACACTCCATTTGGTACCTTTGCGTATGTATTCAGCACGTGGACCCATTGCATCTAAACTTGCACCAACTGCAACACTGTCAAACTTTTTCCAGTAGTCAAATACAAATCTGTTTTTTAATTTTACGTGTGTAAAATTAGTATTGTAAATTAGTCTTACATCAAATCTGCCTCTGCGTTCAAGTTCTTCCAGTATAACATAGTGTTCATCCATCATGCAAGGTTCGCCACCAGCAAAGTATATCTGTTCAACATGATCTAGATGTTCCATTAGTTGGTCCATCATGTCTGTTTCAAAACGTCCTGCATAGTTTAACACTGAGTTGTTCTTTGCCCATTCTGGACCAGCAAGTGCAGTTTGATCTTTGTACCAACTGCTGGAAAATATATGTCCACAACTTCTGCAACTGAGATTACAAAGATTTGAAAAACGTATGTCCCAATAGGTCATCGCAAAGTCGTTGTATTCACCATCTGGTGTTGTGTCTTTTGTTCTGTGTATGTGATGTCCGTGATGCTTGTTTGCACTTTGTCTACCTGAGAAGAAGCCTGACTTTTCTTGTTCGTAACAACGGCCACATGCTGAATTTTTTGTTTCTGTCAACATGTCTTTACGCAGTTGCTTTTGTTCTGCACTATTCCATATTTCAGTCATGGTATTTGTTTTGCAGTTGCCTACTTGTCCTACGCCCATTTCAGCATGACAACAAGGATAGGCTTCTCCAGTTGGATACGCATGTAGATGTATCCAAGGATACATACAAAATGTTTTGCTTTCACTTAGTAAGAAACGCTCACGTGTTTCGAGATCAGCTAACTTTATCTTTATTGGATCGCTACTGTTATAGTCGTAACTCATTGTGCCATTCTTTCATGCTTGGAAATGTTTTGTCAAAGTTTTTGTTACGACGTATATCGTATTGATTGTAAAATTGCCAAAAATCGTTGTGTAGTTTTGGAGTCTCAAATGCCTCACTATGTGGTGTTTTTACTACGTCTAAATAGTCTAATAATCTTTGTGTATGATTTAGTTCATGTTCGTGCAATAAATCGTTGCTGACATTTTGATCAAACCACTGTTGTAGTCTATCCTTGTGATATGTGCGTAATTCATCTGGTAATGCTAATGCACTTTGAAAACTTGGAAAACGCAATATGTTAAGTGTGAAACTAGGAAAATCTCTGCCGTGTTGTTCTTTTACATGCAACAAATAAGTGAGAAACTCAGGAAGGGATTCCAAACACAATGCATTAATAGTACACATGTTGTGCAAACCACGTATCTTTCCGCTCTTGGCAAGCATGTGTAAGTTTCTCGACCATACACTCCAGTCTAATCCATCACGTATGTATTCACTTTGTTTTCCAAGACTTTCGTTTGATGTGTATATATCCAACGGTGCACTATCTGCCCTGTCAAGTAATTTTTCTATGTCATCAATAGTGCATTGTAGATTACTGTTAATAGCAATACGTGTTTTACTTGCACCTTTGTTTTCTTTAAACCAGTCTAATAGTTTCCATAAGTGTCCACTCATCATTGGTTCGCCGCCGGTAATACGTAATTCGTCAAGTGTATGGTGCAAGTCAGATTCCCACCACTTGAAAAATGCTTCAATGTAAGGGTTTGTTTCGTTGAACTTATACAGTTGCGAACTATCATGTGGATGTGTAAAATGGTTTCTACCATCAGATTCTAGATTAGTATATGACCCGTGCTTCTTGATGTCTTTGACCCATGTTGTACTAAATGCAGGATTACAATAACTACACGCAAGTTGACATGTTCTATCAAATGCTATCTCAAGTGTTTTTAAATTTATGTCTTCGTTATGGTCAGTAGTATGAGCACACTGTAATTCCTCATCACTGTAAATCACGCTTTTATATACTCTATCACTTATATTTTTACGCCCTATGTCTTCTACTTTCCAGCAGTATTCGCAACCCTTTGGTCGCTCGCCGAACTGCATTTGTAAACGCTCACGCTTTTTTTGTGGTGTATTGTGTAGTGCTTTTGGATTTGCTATAACATCTGCAACACTAACTTTATGCGGAAGAGGATGATGACAACTAGTAGTCATGCCACTGCCTAACCATATAGTTGCATTGTACCATTTGGCTCCGCACATACTTGAACTAAGTGGATCCAACACTCGTTGCTTGTAGTCAAAATCTGTTTCATTGTTTTGTTTTGGCATATGTATAATTATTTCTAAAAATTATTGGCCAAATATTTACATTCTTTCCACCATGTGGCCATATCAGGAAAGGTTTTTAAAAAATCTGTGCCTCTACGTTTATCATGTTCGTTAAAAAAACGGTAGAAGTCAGCTTTGTTCTGTTGTATATAATTAGTATCTAAGTGTTGCCCATTACGCATCCAAGCAATGTCTCTGTCCAGTCTGGCTACTTCGTAATCTTTAAATCCTTTGAAACGTTTTTCTGGTTTTTCCAAATTATCATCCATCCACATCTTGCAAAGCTCTAACTCATGTACATAACTTTCAGGAAGTATTTGCAAACTTTGCCAAGTAGGTGTACGCAACACCGGTGTATCAAACCATATACGTTGATAAGTGTTGCTGTATATTTGCCTTAGTCCTAGTATGCCAGCAAATAAATTTTTAAGTGTGGTGATACTGAGATTGTTCATTGTAATAATAAACGTAATACTGTTACGTTCTGGAATATCATTAAGAAACTGGTTTACTCTGTCCCAAAGCAAATTAAAGTCCAATCCATGCCGCATGTATTCTGCTGGTTCAAACATTCCATCAAGACTAACATACTGCATGAAATGTTCTACAGTGCTTGATTTTTCACAAAGCATTGTTACATAGGCCTTATACTTTTGCCAAAGTTTTTCTTCAACACTGAAGTTAGATGTAGTACTCAAATGTAGTTTTGGTGATGGGTTTTGTAATACATGATCAAATACACGATATGTGTTTTTATCCATCATTGGTTCGCCACCAGTCATTCTAAAATGTTCAAGTTCTGGATACAGTGAGGGCCACCATTCCCAAAACGCTTCTACATATGGATTGTGTTCTCTTGCGGGTATTGGTCTGCGTTCTCCTACAAAGTGGCTAGGGTCGTTGTGTGGTGTTGAGGTTGGCCATGCACCTTCTCGTGTGGTTTCTTTCATCCAACTACTACTGTACTGCGGCGAACAATAACTACAACTAAGATTACAAGCACTGTTAAAGTCTACTTCAACATAACTAGGAACTATATTCTGATCCCACGGAGCATTCTTTATAGTTTCGAAGTCCTTCATTGCCCAAGGCTCGCCAGAACGATAGTGTCTGTCACTTAGTTTGCCATTATCCTCCATTGCCCAACAGTAACTACACTCTGGCGGGCGTGTGCCTTCTAGCATCATCTTACGTTGTTGCTTCTTGTGTTCTGTGTTGTGTAATGCACCGGGGTCGAGTTTGATAGCATCAGCATCAGCTCTGTGCAGTGGAGGATGATAACAACTGTTGTTCATACCGGTTGTCAAATGCAAACTAAGTTGTTTCCATTTAGCCAAACAGAAACTTGAACTTACTGTATCCAGCTTTTGTTTTGCTATTTCAGCATCACTGAGAAACTTAGATTTAAAATCTTTGTTTACCTCATCGCCTTTATTTTGCTTCATACAACTTTTCTCTCACTGATGTATCAATGTATACCAATGGATGATCTAAAAACTGGGTACAAATTGACGCGGCTTCTTTATAATTAGCATGTTCTAATTGTAACACATCATGTTCATAAAAGTAACCGTTTTTTTGAGTCCACTCATCTGGTTGTGAAACATCTTGCAGATTCCAAGTCCCCCAATCACAAAGTTTTGACACTGTGCCACAAAATTGGTAGTGTTCGCATAATTTCACAAAGTTTTCTAAATCACGATAGTTATCTTTTTGTAGAGTAAAATTTAAAAATGTAAATTTTTGTTTCTTGTTTTTAACTAAGAAGTCAAAATTATCTAATAATATTTTCCAGTTTCCGCCGAGTCTAATTTTTTCAAACACATCTTTGCTGCCAGCATCAACACTAATACTGAAACGAGCACTGCGTAACATTTTAGTATTTTGCAATTGTTTTTTTATTAACATGCCGTTTGTTTTTATTGTTATCTTCTGCTTTGGTTTAAACTTCCAATTTTTTATTAATGGACGCATAACAAGACTTGCAAGAGGGTCACCATCACCGCTTGTTACAATATCGATCGGTTCGTCAAGCTGATCCAACCAGTTAAGTATTTGGTTTGCCGCGGCTATTTTTTTATCATACAGAGATCCAGACGTCAACATAAATTTATCTCGCCGACAGCTAGGACATTGCAGATTACAACTCCTGTCAATATTAATAACCACTTGATAATCAGATCTTAAAACATTATGATGCTTAATTCCACAATTTTGCACTGCACACCATGTATAGGTTTTAGCATCAATATCAGCTTGCAAAATTTTTGCTTTTGGGCTTGAAAAAATCTCAGGTAAACTTGTAAAGTCTTGCACTTGTCCAACAGGTATAGGCAACCAACCATCGCAAATACAAAGTATGCAATTTAAGTTGTCATCGATGCTTACTACTTTATGTGGCAAATTACAGGCAAAAGAAACTGATTTTTGTTCATCTTTGCCACGAGGCATTGCATTCATTGTATATTTGTAATCTTTGCTGAGATCAGCAAAAAGTTCTTTTACCATCCTTCTTGGCTCCGTATCACATCAATTTCGCGTGTCATAATATCTTGATTGTGCCAATTACTGCGATAATGATGTTTAAAAAACTTACTTTGTACAGGTGTAAGGATATTCATTGGTAAAGATAGTTGTCTAGCAAGATCATCGGCTTTGATACTTACTAATTCACCAGGTGCTAGATGTTTTACATCTTCCCATATAGCATCCAACTTTGCAAAGTCTTGTACATCTTTATAGTTCCAATCCTTCTGCAACATTGTTTTATATGTTCCAAGTCTTGATCCTGCAATAGCCCATAGTCCGTGTTCTGTATCTGCACCTATATTGTGCCATATGGTTAAATGATCTAAGTTTCTATTATGTACACTTTCTTTAAACGCACTTGCACTGGGCTTGGTACCTTTATCAAGGCACATCTTTACGCCTTCTCTAAAGCCTGCACGGAAAGCATGTTTTGCACTTTCTCCAGGATATGTAGTTGAATAGCAGTTGTACATTGGCCAATATAGATCATCAAAGCAAAATTCTACGTCAGTTTCATCTGCACCCGCACTTGCTTCGTGTGTACGCATGTTTTGTACAAACGTTTTTGTCCATGAGCTAATACCTCCGTTGCCATACATAAGTCCGTTTATATCGTTGCGGGCACGCCATCTGTACACTGCTTGTTCGTACTGATCTGTTTTGTATTCGATTGTTTCGTTGAAAAAACTTTCTTGTGGCAAGTTGTCGCCGTCAATTAGTATAAAACGTTCTGTATCGCTTGCGTCAGCAGCCGCTTTGTGTGCCGCATCTGATCCATGTACTCCATCTACACGTTTAGCCCACGGAACCATGTTGCGTATTT
>UEXM01002201.1_pt1 | contig 14359 bp, 17 predicted proteins | sample 1796661 | NCBI WGS metagenome assembly UEXM01 (sample SAMEA4772469, study PRJEB27181) | metagenome | reverse complement strand
TTTTGTCGATTGAGGCTGCATCGTTGGTGCCGTTGCCCAGAGTTCCGCTTCCGCTCAAATGAAAGTTTTGATAAATCGTGGCGACACTTCCAAACATTATTTGGACATACTCATGCCCGTTTGGTTTGACGTAAAAAATGCCAGTATAACTGCCAGCCCCAGCACTTATTGGGTGGTAAATCGCCTTTTTGCCCGAGCCAGTCAGACCCTCAATTTGTGCTGCGGTTGTCGTGCCGTCTGGAGCAGCGGTCGCGTTGCTTGTGATTGTTGTATACGGGGAACTGCCTTGACTCCAGCTACCCAAATCTGCGCTTTGGCTTATTAGGTTTTCAGAGTTGAGGCTTTTCTCATTGGATAGGTAGGTCCCCGTGCTGGAACGACTGTAGGATATGCGCGAGTCGAGCTTGCCCGAATTCGCGAAGTCTAGGTTCAATTTGGGGCGTTGAGTGGGAAATGAATTTGAATAGGACATATGCTTTATGCGTTAGTGTGGTACGTAAAAGAGATATAAAATTCGTCGTTCGCTTCTGGCGTGTGCCGCACTTGGACGTAGTCGTTCCCCTCGGAAAATGTGGCGTAACCAGCGGTGTATGTTCCAGCGGAACTGTCAATTATACCAACGCTCGCAAAACCGTTTCCGCTTGAGTTTCCAAAATCGCCAACTACATACGGAAGCGTGAATCGCATTTGATTGGTAGCACTGGTTGTCTGCACCATTAAGCGCCCAGTGACGCTGACAACTGGACCGTTTTTCACGCAATGAAGCGTAGCATTGTTTGCGTAAAAATTCACTGCCACTCCACCAGCGTCTGTCCCAACGGAAGTATGCTCACTAACTATACAATCGTTTTCTCGGAATGCGCCACTCCCCAAGAATCCACAGAGCGGAATTTCGTTTGCACTAGTGCCGATATTTCCTATCTCCAAATTTGTCTTTGCAGTGTCCTTGCTGGCTACATCATCAAGGTTATTAGCCGCGAGCAAATCCCCAAGGCCACCGTTGCTCGTGATTCCAAGGGTGCTTCTTATTGCACTTTTTTCAGATTCTTGGACGGGTTCATTCTCTAGAAAACGGGTTAAGCGTGCTTTCACTCGCTTTGCGTTTCCTGCCTCATCGAAAATTAATAGACGTTCTGTTGGCACCGTATCAAATAAGTTAAGTTCAAAGTTGAGGGCAGAAAGGAGAGTGTTCTGTCTCCATATTTGTCACTAGACAACTAGAGCCCTATATATAGGTTCTGCAAAGTGTTTCACTGCCACCTTGATGGTGAGTCTGTAGTGGGTGCTGCAGTGCCTCCACTCCTTCTGACTCCAGGACTTGCTTTGACCACTACTCCCCTGGGAGACTGGTTTATCAACGTGCCTGCACTCTTGCGTGGTTGCAGTGACTCCACTGCCTCCTGCAGTTCCTTGATGGCCTGCAGGACTCCTGAAACTGTGAATTGACGTAGTTTGCTCAGTCTCATAAATCACCCATAGACGTTGTGCAGCAGTGTGCTTTTTTCGCCTAGTTCATAGTTGGTCCACTCCTGCACCAGCTCCACTTTCCCTCCATGCACATCACTGAGCAGTGGTGCCTCTTTCAGCCAGTAACTGCTGCTAAAGACTGCATTCAAATCACCTAGCATGGTGTGCCTGGTGACTGATGGAATAGCGGTGGCAAAGATGTAGTTAGATAGAGCCGCAGTGGTCCACTGTTTGCCTACTTGCTCATGCGCCACCTGTGTGCTCGTGTTACCTGGCAGGATGCGAATATTACGCAGCACATAGCGTGTGTGCTCATCTGTGTCCTTGCCGTTAAGGAGCAGGTTGACCAGGTTGAGTGCTTTCTGCTTTTGGCTACCTACAAGACCTGTATAAGCACTACCACCGTTCCACTCTTTGAGCTTAGTGTGCAGATTCACTTTTGATTCATCAGTGTTTCCTGCTTCAATGTTTGCTTGAACCTCTGAAAGATAAGCGTCCACTGCTGCCCTGATTCGGTACTTGGTGCCTCTGTAATTTGGTGAAGCTAAATAAGCGGTTTCGTTCTGTACGTCTGTGTTGCCTGGTTGCACATAAACAATCAGGCTATCATCCAGGTCATCAAAATACGGGTCTTCCCATACATTCCTCTGCACCTTGCTGGGTTTCAACTCCCACATGTCACTCTCAGGTGTATTAGCAGTGGTGCTGGCAGACTCGTTGTCAATGGCTGCAAAAGTCACCTGCATGGTGCCATAGCCACCTGCCTCCTGGTTCACATCTATCCTGGAGGAATTGCCTACATATGCAGTGTTGTTTCTGGCAAGTTCAATGTTTGCCCAGGTCCCCTTGTAGCTGTAGGTGGATTCCCACCCATTGGACTGTGACCAGTTCCTTTGGATACCCTCTAGACTGACTGCTGCTGTTCCTCTGAATTGGGTTGTCATTTTGCCATTTTCTTGACTGCATCAGCAGTTTCTTTGAGTGCCTTGTTGTTTTCCTTTTCGCGCAGTTCAGCAGTGAGTTTCTCCCTAAGTTCCTTGCCTGACCTGTCACCCATTTTGTTCATCAGGTATCCACTCCCTATTCCAAACATGTATGGATTGTCCAAAAGTTGCTCAATGGAGCTTTGGCCTATGGCAAAAGTCTTTAGCATATACCTCTCCCCTAGTCTTAACCCTGCGTTAATGTCATCATATGCACCTGCTATGTCCTGCACTTGACCTGCACTGTATGCTGCTTTCTGGCTGCTGATGTTGCTAAAATCTCCTCGTTGCATGAAGGGCATGAGTTCTGCACCTGGGTCACTCATTAAATCGTCCATGTCTGCAAGTATCTGGGACATGCTTTGGCTGCTACTACTGACTGCTCTTGAAAGTGCTTGAAACATTTCAACGGGTGCCATCTCTCCCAGGTCTTCAAGCTGGAATCCGTAGCGTTCAAATACTTCCATCCAAGTCTTGCTCCCGTTGACTGCCTCCCTCTGCTTGACCGTTAAGTCCTTGACCGCATCGTAAAGCCTGTCCACCGGCACACGTGCTTTTGCTGCTGCTGCTGCCATCTTCTGGTAGGTCTGCGTGTCTGTGTCATAGCGCATGGAGGAATCACGTATGTCTGCTGCCTTTTCATACATGGACACAAACCCTGAAAGCACACGTTCCACTGCAAACATGGACGCTACTCTGCCCTGCAGGTCTCTTCCAATCTGTGAGCCAAAGCTCTTGCTTGAGCTTTTCATTTTGTTGATACCTCTGGACCAGTCCTTGGTATCAAGTGCTACTTTTGCAAATAGATTCATGCGACCTTTCTTCTGCTCTGCGTTTTAATTCCTCGAGACCATGTTCCAGCTCTCCTGCAATGATGCGAGCTCCACCCATCTGCTCGTTGAATGCGAGTATATCCCAGACCAGTTGCAAAAATGGTGCATCCATGATGGTGTCTGGACTGTAGTTGAGCTTTGAAATTGCCACTGTCCTCATTACTTGCAGTGAGGGTGCTCCACGCTTTGCTCCACCACCAGAACCACTGCCATCCTTGGTCATCAGCTCAGGTGTCTTGAGTGACTGGTGCATGTATGCAATTGCTTGAGAGTATGCTTTTGCTTTGTCCCTGGGCAGTGGCTTGTGCTTGTAAAGCCATTGACCCACTGGGCTCAAATAAAAACCTATCCATCTGCATGCCGCTTTAAATGGTCTGCTGCATATACCAATGAAAGCCCAGTAGTCCACTGGGTCCAGGACTTCCTCCAGGTCAATGCGCTCCATGAGCACTACATGTCCATAGGTAAGAGGCAGGAGCTTATGGTCTCCCACCTCTACTGGACCTGGCACTGCTACCTCTGACCATTCACAGCTCATCAGTCAGTAGTGGTGTCATTGCCACCATGGGCAACAGATAGATATTCAATGGCACTGATGGTCCACTCTGCATAGTTTCCGCTTGAACGTGTTTTCTCTGCACTTTGAATTGTGTAATTTCCAAGACCTGCAGTTTGAGTTGCCAAATTATTTTCTGAGATTGGTGGAGCAGGCTCAGAGTTCACTTCACTCCAATCTGCATAATTTACATTCAAACGCATGCCAGCACTAAAGGGTGCTGCAAACATTGAATTGGCTTTTGCTATGGTACTGGTAATGCCTACAGGAAATGAGCTTGGGTGATTGTTGCTTAATATAACTCCAGTGAGGTTGAGTGTTTTTCTCTGATTATATGTGCAATGACTAATCACTTCACCAAGCATGTCAGTTGCCTGGTTGGTGTCTGCTTCATAGCTGACCCTGACCTCGCTTGCATACATTTCCCCTTTGAACTTTGTCACATCACTACCTGTAGAGTCATCAATGATTTCAATAGAGATAACTCCAGTGGGATTGTTGCTGCTCTTGTCTATTGACCCATAAGTGATGGGTGTTCCTGTTATGGTTTTTGCCATCTATTAATCTGCGCTGGTGTCATTACTGGCATGCACTACGTTCAAATATTCAATGGCACTAATAGTCCACTCTGCGTAGTTGCCGCTTGAGCGTGTCTTTTCTGCGCTTGTGATGGTGTAATTTCCGAGACCACCAGTGGCAGGTGTTGCAGAGTTATTTTGTGAGGTTGGTGCCGTAGGTGTGGAGTGCACTTCCAGCCATTCCGCGTAGTTGACTCTCAAACGCATGCCAGCACTGAAGGGTGCAGCAAACATTAAGTTGGCTTTTGCTATGTTGTTGTCTGCGCCAGAAGGCACAGAGTTCCCATCTGCATTGCTCAGAATGACTCCAGTGAGGTTGAGTGTCTTGCGCTGATTGTATGTGCAATGACTGATGACTTCACCAAAACTGTCTGATGCCTGAACACTGTCTGCATCATAACCAAGTTTGACCTCACTTGCATACATCTCACCCTTAAACCTGGTGACAGCACTGCTGCCAGAGTCATCGACAATTTCAATGGAGATAACTCCAGTTGGATTGTTGCTTGTCTTGTCTATTGACCCGTATGTGATGGGTGTTCCTCGTGATTGTTTTGCCATGATTTTCTTGTTCTAATTGAATGAATTTAAAAGTCTCCCAGAGCAGCCGCAAAAGTGACTGTAAACATTTCGCTCACCACCATGTCCTGCAGCTCTCTGTCTGGACCTGACTGTTCTTGTTTGCCGAAGTAGTGAAAAGAGTCTCCAGCCTGGTTAATACCTGGCAGCAGTTCTGAGCCTAGTGCTGTGTCTATTTCTGAGACCGTTGCCTCATGCACATCAAGTGCTCCAGGTGCACCTTCCTCGTCAATCTGACTCTGCACCATAATCTGCATTTGAATGTCCATGTTCGAACTGTCAGGAGGATTCTCCTGAGCACTCACAAATGATACCACTACACAAGGCATGCTCTTGACCTCATCACGTAGTCCTACCAGCACAGGCACTCCTACCTTGCCTTGAAGATAGGCCGCCATGGCAGCCTCTGATTGGTTGCGGTAGCTCATCGTTTTTTGGTGCCTTTCCAGTCCTGTCTGATTTTGCGTTTCAAGTAGACCAACATGTCACGTGTCTCTGCCCTGACTGCCTTCTTTAGCCCTATCTTTGCTGCTGGCACCTTGTCACTCCAAGGCACTCCATGTGTGACCCGTGCCTCTGGGCTAATCATCAGAGAGGACCGTGCTGGTTTGCCTTTTCCCAGTAGTCTGAATCCGCTTGAGTTCTTTGGCCTTGGCTTTGATTTCTTTAGGTAAGGACGAATATCGTCTGCAGCACCCAACCATCCTGCCCTCATAAAACCTATCCCTCTGTTTTTGCTTTTTAAGTTAATGTCTACCTGAGCCTGCATTGCCTCTCCCGTGAGACCTTTCTCTCCACGCTTGCCTCTTGCGTAGTTAATCAGGATGGCAGCCAGTGGTGCTTTCTTGCGTCTGGTGCGTGGTCCAGTGCCTTTTTTCTTCCTGCGTTTGCGTGGAGGTGGTTGGACCTTGGCACCCTTTTTGAGTTCCTTTGTAATGCTTGAGAAACTTGCTGCTTTGGTGAACTTCTTTCTTCCACTGCTTGCATTGAGGGCAATATTGAAAGCACGTTTATTGCACTCATCCGCAAAAGTCTTTTTGGATACCTGCAAGTATTTTCTAAGCACCTTGCTGAACCTCTCTTGGTCTATGTTGATGCTTGCCTTAACCATGCTTTTTTAAGAGTCCAAGTTCAAAAGCACCGTCTGAGGTGACCACAGATTCGACCCGAAACTTTTTGCCGCCACGTGTAAGGGTGGCACCCACGATAGGTCTCATGTTAAGGTCTGACCATTGCTGCCTGGAGGATGTCAACGTCACATCAAATCCCTCTAGCATGCCACCCTCCTCAAGTTCCTTTGAGTCTGTCCTTGATGATTCCACTACCCTGATGATTGAACCGTTATAGTTGCACACTGAACCCACCAATGACTCAAGCTCCACTTGTTGCTCATGAGATAACCTGCTGGTCAAGTGTCCCTGGTCAATGGTCTCTGTGCTGCTGATGGTTCCATAGGTTCCTGTGCCAGGTGCCAGGTTAAAGTAATCTGTTCTTGTAGTGCCGTTGCCTCCTGGAACTGATAGTGTCACAGTGCTCAAGTCGCTTGTATTGCCACCACCACTGCCCTGCACTGTATATGCAGTTGCTCCATACTGAGCCGAGTCTGCAGTCACTCTCAGGACCACCTGTGAGGTGGTGGAGTAGACAGGCACACTGGCAGGGTCAATGGCAGCAAAGGTGGTAGGTGCTGATGCACTTGCCACCTCATAGAGCCACCCTGAGCGAAGTTGTTTGAGCGTAATTGACATTGAATCTAGTGGTCAGCACCCAGGCAGTGTGGTCTGCCTGGATGCCGTGTAACCAACCAACAACTATGCCTTTTTGCGTGAAGATTTTTTGGCAGGTTTTTCTGCTGCCGTTGGAAGTTTAGCTCGCTTCCAGAAAGGTGGTTTCCGATAGACCATAACGTCTGTGTATTTGCCGCTTGGGTTTGCTCGCTCAGAGACAAATGCCTGCTTGCAGAGGTCTGCGTCTCCTACCTCCAAAACTTGTGAAGTGCCGTCTGGCAAGATGCCAATGGTGATGCTGGGTTTCTGAATCATTTCTTTTTTCTTTGGGTTAATTTAAGTGGTTATCCTTACGCCACAGGTTGAATTCCCCACACTGACTCCATAAAGTATGGAGACTGTAAGGTAGGTCTTGCCCTGGGTTGGGTTATAAAATTTTCTAAACTGCAAGGGGAGCCCACAGGAATGGACCGCCTGCAGCACCTCTACATGTGGTGCTGTGGTTGGTTCTGCTACGTGTCTTGCTGCTATGCAGAGAGCAGAAGGATGGCAGGCAAAGCCACGCAGATTGTTGGTTGTTGGTATGTCCTGGTATTCCACCACATTGAGCCCATGCATGATGCCAAGCTCTCCATCCAGTATTGGCTGCCTGTCTCCGTAGTGGTCTGCGTAGAATGCAGAGTCTTTTGACAAGGTGGCTGCATATTCAGGAGTGAGCATGATGCTCCTCAGACTCCTTGGCGCTTTGGCATCACTGAGTATTTTTTGAGCATCTGCCAGGTGGTCTGTGTCTATGTTTGAACTGGATACAGAGATGCTTTGGGAAAAGGATGTGGGATTGATGAGCCCAAGCAAATCAGAAGCAAAAGCTGTGATGGTTGCCTCAATGGCAGGTGCGGTGAAGATGTTAAAAACAAAGTCTGCAGACTTGGCTTGTGAAACCTGGTAATCGGTCAATGCACATGAGAAGCCCTTGAGCATGTTAAGCTCAATCTCTACTGCACTGCTGCTCAGATTACCTGCAGTGTAACCACTGGATAAATCCTGAGCAGAAAGTGCTGCAGGGACTCGTGTGACAACTTTCTCACCATGCTGTCTTGTTGCGTCCGCAAAATTGCGAGCGAACATTTCAAACATAGGTGTAAAGTTGCCCAGATGGTCAAGCGTCTGGCTTGCCACATCCGTTAAGTTGAGTCCCTGCAGCGTGTTCATATTTCAGGTCTAGCTAGACTTGATGCGCTCGAGACAGGCGGAATTCCCCACACTAGCTCCATAGAGGCAAGCCACTGATACCATGTGCTTTCCAAGAGTTGCATCGTACCAGCTTCTAAGCTGTAATGGTACTCCAGAAAATTCATCTCTGAGATTTTCTATCTGCACATTTGAGTCAGCAGGAGCGGCAGGGAAACGTGCTGCAATTGCTACGGCAGACGGGTGCAAGGCAAAGCCCTGAAGGTTCTCAGATGTCGTGGTTGAGGATGCGCCATTGATGGCACCTGTGTATTCAAACAGGTCCATGCCGTGAACTCTGTCTCCAGAATATTCCCGTATTGCTTCAGTCCCACCATAGGTATTTGCTTGCCCGACAATAGAATCCTTCATGATAGAACTATAATATGACGGGTTAAGTATAACCGACCTCTGCGTTCTTGGGGCCTTTCTTGTGCTCAGACTTCCAGAAATCGTGGCAATATCATCTGAATCGAATGCACTTGCAGTCACCGTGGTGCTGTTGCTGTAATTCGAATTTATGACCAGGCTCACAATTGATGTGAAGATTGAATCCAGCACAGTCTCCATGGCTGGTTGCAAAAATACGCTAGTCAACCACTGCACATCTCCTGCAGCACGACTGACCTCATAATCACTGAAGCCCATGGAGAATCCTTTCAGCGAAGATAAATTGACGGTTATCGCGCTAGAAGAAATATCACTGGCAGCATAGCCACCAGAAAGGTCTTGTGCAGTGAGTGCGGATGCCACACGTGTGACAACAGATTCGCCAGACCCAGAAGGGTCTCCAGTAAAGTCCCGAGAGACTGCGGTGAGTGGTGCAAAAGTCTGCCCCAAGAAATCATTCGATAACTCAGCCAATGCGCTGAGATTGATGCCGTTTAAGGTATTGCTCATTGAATATTACTTTCTGTTTTTAAGCCTGTAAGGGCTTGATGTGTGTTAGGTAATAAGCCCGTTTTTCCTCCCGAGACCCGAGGGTCTGGTAGTGCTCCCAGTGTGCTGCCACACTGAGCTCTTCTTTGGGCTCAGTTTCAATTGCTTCCTCAACCGGTTCTGTCACACCAATGCTGGCAGCAATGTCTGCGGCCTGCTCTGCGGATGACTGCTTTTCCTGCTCAAGCAAATTGTTTGCCTCTTCAAGCAAGGATACCTTGCTCTCCAAAGCTGAAATCTCTTCTGAATGCTCTGCGCCTAGCTTGGCGTTTTCCTCTGCACTCTGTGCTGCCTGGGCTTCTAACTGCTCAGACAAATCTTTGTTGCGTTGGGTTGACTCATCGAGCTTGCTGGACAAGCTGTTGAGTTCCGTATTGGCTTTGACCAAATCAAGTATTGTTTTCATATTGGGTTGTTCTAAAAATTGGCTAAAAGAGTGATTACATCCTCCAGGCTATCCACCGTTCCATCTGCCAGTCCTGCAGAAACTGCTTCCAGACCTTCATAGGTGAGTCCCGTCATTGAGCTCTCAGGTGCTGTGCGTTTTATGGATACATCTGATTTAAATCGTTCATGCCACTTGGTGACATTTGCCTGGAGTCTTTCCCTGGTCTCATCTGACATGGGCTTGAAATCTGCGGTGTCCAGTTTGTTGTCTCCTGCAAAGATGGCATTGACCTTGAATCCCTGTTGAGCCAGGTGCTCTGATTGGTCAAGCAGTGCAATGTATACTCCTATGCTTCCAATCTCTGCGCTTTGTGAGAGCAGCACTGAGTCCGCACATGAGGCAATCCAGCATGCAGCCGAGCAGGCCATGGTGTCTGTGTAAGCCACCAATGGCTTTGAGACTGTCCTGAGTTTCTCTGCCAGTTCTGGCAGTCCTGTGATGGTTCCTCCTGGAGAGCTTATGTGCAGCAGTATGGTGGCAACATTAGGAGATGCCTCTGCTTCCTGAACCTGCGCCCATATGTCATCGTAATCAGTCATCCCCATCATCTTTTCAAATGGCGAGAGACCTTTGCCGAGCACTCCATGAATGTGCACGATGCCTACACCATCGACCTCCTGTGGTGCAGGAGATGTCATGTATTCATCATCATCCCCGTATGCTTCCATTGATGCCTGCAAGGCACTGTGGAATTCGGGTTTGATTGCCCAGGGCTCGTTAATCAGTTTGTGGTGCAGTTGTGCTTTCATCAAAAATCGGGTTGGGTGTTCTTTGGGACAAGAGGTGCATGGCGGTTTGCATACTGATGTCATACTGCTTTGAGAGTTTCTGTGCTCGTTCCAGCAGGTCCACTGCCTCTGTCTCTACCTGCGTCCTGACCTCTTGCCAGTCATAGCCGAGTTCCCCCACATCCTGTGCCATGGTCCTCAGGCCCAGTTTTAGTGAGTCATGGTTTGCCTTGCTCTCTCTGCCCAAATCCACGGTTATTTTCTTTGGACCCATCCACCTGGCTTTCCACCAGTTGTCTGATGAAGGCAGGTCTCCACGCTTGATTCCTCGAGCAATCACCCAGGTGTAGATTCTGTTGCACAGCTTGTTGGCGATGAGTGCCTGTCTCTCTTCAAATCTTCGTTGTGCTTTCTCGAGCACGAACCTTGAACTGGCACCAGTTCCTTTTGATGTGTCCCACACAAACTCCATGGGCAATCCAAGTCCTACAGCAGTCTCTCTGATTAGGTGCTCCAAGAATCCCACAAAGGTGGGGCTGGGTCTATTGCCTGCAAAAGCCTCAATGCTTTCTCCAGTCTTTAGCCTTGGAATCATCCCTGGCTCAAAGGTTTGCCAAGGAACATCTCCTGTGTCTGTGCTTGTGTAACCGTCCTCAATGAGTGCAGTCCCATCATCCGCTAATCCCCCTGCGGTAGTGATAGCTAGTCCAATGCTGGACTGGGTCTTCGTACCTATCTTTTCATAGTCAAGGAGGTCATCCATGTCCCTCAAATGAGCAATGGCATGGACCAAGGCAGTCATGCCTCTGAGCTGTGAGACTCTGTCTGTATCGTGAAGTAAAACGAAATTGTTAGCAGAGATGCTTTTGTAGGCATCTCCATCTTTGACCTCATATGCTACTGGTCTGCCTGCTGCATTGACCCTGACTCCATCATGCTCGTTGCGGTTGTATTCCTCACTCTCAATGCGGTGGCTCTCCACCAGTTGCAATTGAGGGAATGTGGAACCACTGCCCACCAGGATGACTCCTATGTCACCGTCAATGTCCATCCGCTTGGAGACTACCTGCTGCAGTTGTTCAAAGCTGAACTGGTTTGAAGTGTCACAGACCTTGCTCCACTCCTGCCAGTAGGACTCATACTCTTTGGCCTGCTCAGAGAGTGATTGAGGTCTCAAGCCACTGCCTATGGAGTAGCGTGTGAGGTCTGCCACTGAGCCTCTGACCAGTCCATTGTTAGAGTGCAGGTGTCTGGCATGCCCCATCAATGACTTGCGCTCACTGCGTGTCAGGTTGTTTGCTGCGTCATTGGCTATATGCGGAGAGTAGGACCGATACCTGGACATTTCAGTCCCTCTGTAGTAGTTGCCCAGGTAGGCTTTCTTTTTGGGATTTTGCAGGTCAAGCACCCTGCCGTGTTGGTCATAAAGTTCCATATTAACGGGTGAACCTGGCAAAGGTCATGCGTGATGGTTTAGTGCCACTGACAAGGCCTTTTTCAAAGAGCACATCTGTGAGCTGTGCAGAGAGTTCTGCAGTAGGAAGCACTTGCTCCCTGCTTCCAGACTGTGAGGCGTTGGTGAAAGAGGTGGTAACTGCGCCAGACAACACGGCATCTGCCACACGTTGTTTTAGTGTGTTGAGCCACGTGTCACTCTGTAATCTCAAGAAAGGACGCAAATCTCCCATATATATAGGTTCTGCAAAGTGTTTCACCTATAAGTGGGCTGGCAGGAATATTACACCCCTACCGACACTGACAAAACTGACATAACCACCAGTAATGCTTGTGAGCTAGGGTTTTGTCAGTTTTGTCAATTTGTCAGTAGGGGTGGTAGAATATTAGGAAGTGGAGAAGTGGAGAAGTGGAGCAGGTTTTAACAATTGGAGGAAAAGTGGGGTTCCATACCTCTTAGTGAGAAGTCAATAGCTTGGCAATGCTGGCTGCCACTACCTGCATGCATTCACAGTCCCATCCATGGTTGCCCCTGAAGGAGACCCAGCGCAGATGTGTTCTGCCATGCTTGTCTATGACTTCCTTTTTGCGTTCAGAGTCCAATTGCTTGGCATACTCCTCAGCGATATCATCTGGTAGCTTGCAGACTTCCCAGGGTTGTGCTGCTCTGCCAGACTTCATGCCTGCAAGTATGTCCTTGGTGCTTGGGTTGGACCACCTAAACACAGGAGGTGCCACTCTGCCAGTGGATGATACCCTGGTAGCTTTTGAGTAAAGCCTACGCACTGAGTGTCCATTGACGTTGTGAGCGTAGTCAATCACATCCTCTCCTCTCAGCCCAATCCAGCCATACTTGCCCAGATAGGAGCAGACCCTGGAACGCATGTATCCAACGTCCACAAACGTCCTTTGAGGTGCTACTGAGAATTCTGCCCTGAGTTCCTCTACTTCCTCAAAGGAACTTACACGCTTGAATGTGAGCAGTCTGCTTGCACCATCCTTTGACCATGCTCGAACCACGCAAAAGAACTCTTCCAAGTAGTGCTGACAATCCACTGTCATGAATCTGGTGTGTTCATCCTCCCATGCGTCATCCGGTCTGTATGCATCAGAGACCTCAATCTTCTGAGTCTCCACATGCATGCTGGGCTGCCATGATTCAGCCAGTCGAAGTGTCACAAACTCTTTCAGAGGTTGAGTGTATCCAGCACTTGCATGCTGCTTTGCCTTGAGAAAGTCCACGACCAGGTCTGACCAGGGCATGACACTGGGAGGCAGTGTGAGCTGCGAGAAGTTGAAACTCCTATGTCTTAAATTTGGGTTGTCATTGGTGGCAACATACCCACCTTGCACCATTCCTCTCCAAGTAGCTTCTGTGTTGGTGTGCTCATGCTCGCAATGTGTGCAGACCATGGTCACTGTCTTGGCTACTTCCTCAAAGTTCCACACTCCTCCAGGCTTTGTGGTTTCATTGCTTTTCCAGCGTATGGTGTCATGAAAGGAGGGTGCAAAGAGTTTGCCGCAGTGCTGGCACTTCAAGTTCCAGATTTCACAGGTGCCTGATTTGTATTCACCATCAAAATCATCTCCCACAAGTTCAGGTGTGGAGCTAAACCAGTGCTTTCTATTCCAGTATCTGGTGGTTCTTGCTTTTGCCCTGGCAAGCATACCAGGCCGCCACGCACTGACCTCATCACAGTAGAGAAAGCGGATACTCCAGGAGCGCAGAAAGCTGTTGTTTGCTGGTCCAAGTTTCAGGGTGCAGGAGTGAAAGAATACCTCTTGGATTGTCTTGCGGTGTCTGTCTTTGGGCCATTGTCCTTTGAGTGCTTCGCATGATTCAAGCAGAGGTGTGAGCCTCTCCTTTGAATAATCTCTCACTGAGCTCTCATCCTGGAAGACTGTCATGTGTGGACTGGGTGCCTGGGAGAGACTCCACGCAGTAGCCACTGACATGCTCACTGTTTTTCCTGTCTGGGCAGCACAGTTGAGCACTACAGTCTGACATGCTGGGTCTGCGTGTGCTTTAAGTGGTTCAATTAGCCATGGAGTTTCTGATGCCTGAAACTGTCCACCATAAGGAGACTCACGCAGACGCACATTGTGCAAAGCCCAGTCTGCAATGCTGCCCTCGTCCCTGTCAGAGAGTGCATCGAGCACACATTGGTCAACGAGCTTCTGCATGTGATTCTCTGAGTGTCTGCCTCAATGCCCTGTTATAGTCCTTGATGATTGACTGAATGTCCTGTGGTTCCATGCCGCTGACCATGGGAGGAAGTTTGCTTTCCATTTCATCCAGGGTCTTGCGAAATTCCAATGCCAGCTTCATGATTTGTGAACGCACCTCATCGATGGGAATAACCTTTGCCTTGATGGTATCAAGCTCATGGTCGAGTTTGTCCACCTGCCTCTTGAGCTTCTCCACCTCATACCACTCTCTGCTGCCTTCCTCTGCATGATTGCCAGATTGCCTGGTGTTGGTGAGGGCAGTTTTTACATCTTCGATTTTGTAGAACTTATCTCCTCTTGGTGTTCGCTTTGCCACTGGCACCATGCCCAGCAGATTGCGAGCTTGAGCGGTGCTGATTTGCAACTGCTCTGCCACTTGGGAAGTGCTCCACAGCTTTGGCTGCTTGGGTTTGCTTGTCTTTTTCTTAGCTGCTTTTGCTGGCATGGAATGCTTTTTCTGACTTATTGCACAGGCAGAATTTTGCTCTGTGATTTGTAAGGTGCTTGTAAATAGTTGCTTGGGTTTATTCTCTCACACTTCTGCACTCTCATTGACTTCCTTGTGCGTGTCGCTCTTTTCTGGCGTAACTCTCTCATATCGAGTTTG
>UEXM01002200.1_pt1 | contig 14359 bp, 22 predicted proteins | sample 1796661 | NCBI WGS metagenome assembly UEXM01 (sample SAMEA4772469, study PRJEB27181) | metagenome | reverse complement strand
AAAAGATATCTGCCCCCATGATGTTTAAAAGCTTTGGATTTGGGGCGGTTCTACTATGCTGAAAATTCAAATATTGAATGTCCATTGCAGCCGCCTTGATATCTTGAATTTGCTTTGCGTTTGAAGCACTACGAATTAACGAAGTAATTTGCGCTTTGAACGCAAATTCATTGCCGTTTTCAAAATGTTGCTTTGCAATCTGCAGGGCTTTTTTTTGTGCCTTGGTCATTTAATTCACCCGTTTAACTTCTGTTACAGTCAGCATGATGATTGAAGAAAGCGGATAACCGTCTTCTGTTTTTTCATCTAATACTTTTAAAACTGCCATATCTGCATCATCTGCCTGCAAAAAACGGGTGCAAATTGTGTCGGGGTTTTCTGTTTCACCTATTTGATAAGTAACTGAAAATTTAGGCATTTTGGTCGGTTCCTTTTGTCTAAAAGTTAAGGGGCAAAGCTTGTGCCCTGCCCCTTGTTATTTCATTTTCACAATTTAGTAAAGGCCCTTTATTAATCTGTCAGAATAAAAGATCTAAAGCCCATAACCAAAAGACAATAAAGCCCAAAGCGGTATAAAATATTTTCATAGCGCCTCTTCTGTCTTTTCAAGCAAACTATCAAAGCCCCAACCGCAACATATGATAAAGGCTTGGTTATAGTGATCACGGGTTGCGGGTTCTAAGCGGTGCCACTGTTCAGCCAATTGGTTTAGATCTTTCAAAGCCCCGCTGTCGCTGTCTTCATTTACAGCGCTTGCGAATTCCTGCCAAAGGCTAAGATCACAAAGATCGTTTTCAATTGCTTCTAAAAGCTTTGGGGTTTTTGGGGTTCTAGTTTTCATATCTAAGCCCCCTATTCTGCAGCGCATAGGGCGCATAATTTCACCGCAAAGCGGATGCCTTGCATTTCATAGGCAACCCCCCCGCCTTCTGTTTTAATCGCCCTGTCGGGTTTGTGGGGGCTTCCGATTGAAACCGTTTTCTTTCGGTACAAATCGCCCTTTGATATTGCCCCGCTGCAATTATGGCATTTATAAACGCCCCGTGATTTTGTCATTTTCATATCTAAGCCCCCCTATTCTGCAGCGATTGCATAAGGGGCGGGGCTTGTTTGGCTTGGCTCTACTATAAACAAGCTTTTGCTTTTCTTGGCTTCATTGCCTTTAAGCTTTAGCCCGATAATTTTGCCCCGTTGTTTTTGGTTTTTGATATCGGATAAATCACCGTCAACAATTTCCCGCCCCAAGAAATAAGAACCGACAGGAACATAGCCCCGAAACACTACAGCAACGGGGCTGTCGGTTTGAAGCGCCCGCTTCACTTGCTTTTGATATTTTGGCTCTTGTGAATATGAAAAAATCATATCGTAATTAGGCGGCAAATTGTGCAGCCTTTGGGCGCTTTTGGTATAGTCTAGAAAATAGGCTTGGGGGTATCTTTGCGGGATACCGTATCTTTCCCAAGGTATATCGCTTATTGTGTTAAGCCTAAAAGCGGGGCTTTCACCGTTGCGGATGCAAAGCGAAATAAAGTTTTGTATTTCTTTATTTAATTGATCAAGAAAGCCCTGCCTGTCGTTCATATAAAAATCAGTTTTGGCTTGCCTGCCGTTTCTCACATTAGAGAAAGCCCCAAAGCCCGCTTCTACTAAGCAAGGCTCTTTGCAGCCCGCTAAGATTGCTGCAGGGCAAATTGTATCGTTTGGATAAAGAGAAAGGCTTGCAATCCGCAACCCGCTTTCCTTTTGGCTCTTTCTAACTTTTGTATTGCTTGCGCTTGTGTCTAAAAGTTTCATTTCTTGGTTTTCCTTTTCGTTTTAGATTTTTGCAGATTTTGGGGTTTGTCTTTTGGGTTGGTTAGGCCCGCCCTTTAATCTGCCACCTAATAGAAACGAAAAGCGCAAAGCAATCAAGCGCAAATTTGCACAAATAAAAAGCACATAAAAAAGAATTTATTATGCCCGCCTGGTTGCGCTTGTTAGGTATTGATTTAAGGGATACGATATCATAAAGATATCTGGTGTTTTAGGTATAGGTATATCTTGACGTGCAAGTAAAATTAGAACAGAGTGAGAACATTCAAAAAATCGGAGATTCGTATGATACTAAGCCAGGCGCAAGCCAGGGAGTTGGGAGAGGCGTTGTTGGACGCTGCAGAAGCCACTGAAACCGACAACAGCCAAGCTATTGTTATTTTAGACGGCAAAGACAAATCATGGCATACCGCTGTATCCGTACCTTTTAACGAAGATCTACAAGACCTATATGAAACACCTGTTATTGTTCAGGTATAAACACGTTTGACGTGCAAGTAGTTCTAATTAGGCCCTTTGGGGCCTTTTTTGTTTGAAAACCACACTTCTTATTGTGACAGGTTCCTATAGAACCTATAGCACCTTGTCTCTTTAAGCATCAGCATAAAGAAACCCCCTGCCAACGAATCGACAGGGGGCTGCTACTAGCAAGGAAGAGGCAGGCTGGGAGGATGCCTGCGGATTCACTATATCTAATACACTATATAATGCAACTACTATTTTATTAATTGACTTTATTAGTGCCACACAGTTACATGGTATCAGCCTCATAACCTTTGGGAGACTGATATGGCGCATATAAAATACCTGCGAAGGAAAACACTAGAGAGTGGACATAAGATCTGGGTGGTTAATCCACCTAAATACGTCAAAGAAGCTATTGGTGCTTACTATGAGCAGTTTTCTGACCAATCAGATGCTACTGCGAGAGCAATCAGTATTGCGGATCAGTACACCGACTATAAAAGAAACATTAAGCGTGAAGTTCATATTAATGAGCGCACGGTTGGTGGCTTAGTTAATCAGTACAAGCAAACTAACAGTTGGAATAAGCTAACTGACAACTCCAAGAGAACCTACGACCAGTTGTTGCGGGGTACACTTAGATTACGGGTTAGTGAGTCACCCAAGCTGTTACAGGACATGTTGATAGAGCATATTTCTGTAAAACATGCAGAGTATTTGTACTCACACTTGTGCAAAGACGTAAGTATGCATCGTGCGAACCATGTGTGTAAGGTACTCAGACGCATATGGACAGTAGGCCAACGTCTTGGGTTAACAAAAGTCAATCCATTTAAGAATATGGGTCTAAGGAAGACGCCATCCCGCAAGGTGTTATGGGAACCAGAGCAAGTACATGCATTTGTCGATAAAGCAGATGAAATGGGCACTCCTTCTCTGGGTACGATGGCTTTGCTTTGCTATGACCTATGCCAGAGGCCAGGAGATATGCGTCAGCTTACTTGGCAGGACTTTCGTGATCAGATCTTTGGGTTTGAGCAGGAAAAGAATAAGACATGGGTAGATATCCCTGCTTCTCCACGGCTGTTAGAGCGGATGCAATCTGTATCCCCAAGCAACTGGCATGATCAGATCGTGTATTACGAAAAGACAGGCAAGCCATATGACCGCAGGCAGTATAATAAAGTCTTCTGTCGGATCAGAAACGCTGCAGGCTTACCCTCTGAGTTACAGCTAAGAGATCTTCGACGCACTGGTGCAACTGAAATGGCAGAAGCTGGCTGTACTGAGGACGAATTGCGTTCTGTAACAGGTCACCAGAGCCGTGACGTTCTCTCTATATATGTAAGGCCAACAAGAAAGCTTGCCGCTGCAGGCATAAACAAGAGGTTTGGATAATGGCAGGTAATATTAATGGAGCGATAAAGGCTTCTGCGGTAGTAGCACTCTTAATAGCACTTTTACCCGTGTTAATCGCTATGACCTATTCTGAATATCCACGGTACTGCAAGCTATCGATCTTGTTACCGTGCATTGGAGTTTCTGATGAACGTAAATGAGGCCAGAGCAGCCTTCGAAGCTGAACTACAGCGTGTGATTGAACAGCCACCACAGCAATTAACTGAACGCCTGATTGATTTGGTTAAGGCAATTCGTGTGGAGTTAAGGAAAACTGATGGAAAGTAAGGAACTTTCGCATTTAGCATACCACCTAGATATGTTAGGTGTAGTGCCACTCAATAAGGTGGAAGAAGAAAAGAAGCTTCCCCGTACATATGAGTTTAGAAAAGTCGAATTAAATGAAAATGGAGAGCCACCTTGGTAGCAGAAATAACAGTCGAATATGTAGACCATTGCGGTACAGACCTTTCAGTCTGTGATGCTGCACGGGTATCCTACTCAAAGAAATCTGAGCCAGTGGGATACTCTGGAATAGACGGTAAGCCCCTACTGCCTATCCTGCACGATAAGGATAAGCAGCTTATCAAATATCTGGCTGATCATAATCATCATAGCCCCTTCAATCATACCTTCGTAACCTTTAGATGCTACGCACCGCTGTTTGTTATCGCACAGCTTCAAAAACACGAATACATGCCGTGGAATCAGGAGAGCCGTAGGTATATTGATGATGAACCTGAATTCTATCTTCCAAAGAAATGGCGGGGGCGTCCTAAGAACTCCAAGCAAGGTTCTGATGGCATTGTAGAGATAGGCGGTAGTGTTCCTGTAGGGCGGGCTATGTATGCTTGTCGGGATGCCTATAGCGGCCTGCTAAAGGCTGGTGTAGCCCCTGAAATGGCTAGGATGGTATTACCCCAGAATATGATGGCACGGTGGATCTGGAGTGGTACGGTTAAAGCTATATCGAAAATGGTAGGGCTTAGAAGTGCATCAGATAGCCAATACGAAAGCCAGGTGATTGCAAATCAAATCAGTGATATCGTAAGAGGGTTGTTTCCAGTAGCTTGGGATGCACTGGTTCCCCGTAAAGAGATCATTAGACCAATGGATGATGAAGAGCGGCAGCAAGCCGTGTATAAAGCTATCCAGAATCAGTACATTTAATTTCTTGACATACGATTTCGGATACTTTTATGTACTATACTTAACTCTGGGTATTAACCCGTTGTTTTTATTGACTTTGGTTGCGGGAGTAGGATTTGAACCTACGACCTTCAGGTTATGAGACTTTTCAATGAAAACAATGGGTTATAGACGCCAAAGGTTAATAGGCCCATAACTCTGCCACATAATAATGTGCTTGACTTATATCAAAAAGCCTATAGCCTGCGGCTAACCCGCCTAGGGTTAGTAATAGCAACTAGCTAAGAGGCACAAGGCAATGAATAAAGAGCAAGAAGATTTAAAGGGCAAAGAAGATTATATAAGCCCTGCTACCTTTCTATGTGAATACTGCACAATACCAGTACTTATCTCCCAGCCTGCAACTGTATTAATGTACACATGCAAGGGGCCAAAATTCCCGCAGTATCTAGGAGAACTAGGCCCATCCTTAAAGTTCACCAGACTATGCAGAGAATGTGGGGATCACTTCGATGTCTAGTTATCGTGAACAAATAGATTGGGTTAAAACCTTATCAATCAAAGAAGGCAGTCGGGTAACAACCGACTGTCCTTTCTGTGGGGGTAAGAACAAATTCACGCTAGATAAGTTTGATGGTAAGCTTGTATGGAATTGTTATAGAGCATCCTGCAATGTTAAAGGCGCACATTCAGGTGAGCGTAATCTTGATGCGGTAAAGGCTAGACTATCTGGTTCTGCTATCAAGAGACATAAGCCCGAACCTAAACCTATTCCAACAATCACAACGAATGTATTAAACAGTGATACAGCCTTAGCTTACCTTAAAAAGGTTAATAGTTATGATGCATATCTTAGAGGCGATATAAAGATTCGCTATGCCCCTAAAGAAAGTCGGGTACTCTTCTATAACAAAGACAATACAGGCGCTGTAGGACGCTCTATGAGGCCTGTTCGTGCTAAGTGGTGGAGTTATGGAGAACTATCTAAAGGCATACATGTAGGTAGCGGTGATCATGCAATCCTGGTTGAAGATGTAGCTTCTGCATGTGCGGTATCAAACGTAACAGGTCTTACAGGTGTTGCGCTATTAGGTACTAACATTACTAAAAGCATAAAAAAAGCCATTAGTAACTATAAAAAAATAACATTAGTTCTTGACAATGACGCAAGTGCTAAGGCAGTGTCTCTAATGAGCGTACTTGGATATCGTTCTCAGGTACGACTTACTGTGGTAGATCTAAAGTATCTATCCCCCGACAAGATAAGAGAGGTTATTAAATATGAATAATAGACACTTTGAAAATATAGTAGCCCACTCTTTTAATTGGTCTTATCTTTTGAAGGCCTACGGAGCGCACTACAGAAAACATCTACGGATTAATAGCAAAGTGTTATCTGCAATAATTTTTAAAACAGCTTGCAGATATTTGAAATGGAAATTTCCTCCAACAGCACCTCCAGCTTTCTCTTGAACATATTGAAAATTTAAAATAGAGGCGCAGGCAATCGGCTGCGTAAACAAGTATTCGTCTATGTCGCCAATACAGACGTTAAAGTTCAGGGAATGGTATAATGAAAGCTAGAGGAATTGTAGTAATAGACTACGATATTGAGGGTGGTTTCCTAGAAGCTGCAGAAGAGCAACAGAAACTTCAAGAAGCTATTGCTTCAATCGTAAAAGGCAACAAGCGTGTTGTATTTCACCAAGTGGATATGAAAGAGCGCAGAGGTGATCAAACCCCTGACATCAAGTCCATGAAGTTTAGGAACAGCTAACACCCTGTTTTAGAACAGTTTTAAAAGAAAGATGCCCTGATCGAAAGATTGGGGCTTTTTTTATGTCCAAATTCTGCTATTAGTCTGCCCCTAACTATGCCACAGAGCAAGGGAGAGCAGAATGGAAATACAATTATTAAAAACATTATTAACTAAAGACTGTTACAACAGCACAAAGCCCCGTCTAAGAAGATCAATATTTTCAGATGAAACGGGAAGCCTATACAATCTTCTAGGCGAAACCCACAGTAAGTATGACACAGATATAACCCCAGACGATCTCTACGGAATCTGGTTATCTGAAAACCCTGTCGCTACTACTTCAGAGATTGGTGATTTTCGTGATACAATTGATGATCTTAAATATGCAGATCCTATCACCCCTGACATAGCTACTGACATTATTGAGAATCTCTGGCGGCGGGAGATAGGCAGAGATATTGCCAATCTTGGGTTGAATATGTCTGAGGGTGACCTGTCAGCTATGACACGCCTTCAGTCATTAATTGAGCGTACCAAAGACAGCTATATGCCTGACAACTTTGGTGAACCAACTACTGACGATATTTATGAACTACTAGCGGAAACATCAGATGAAAACCGCTGGAAGTTTAACATAGAAACGCTTGCCCGTAACGTCTATGGTATTGGGCCATCGGAATTTGGAATAGTATTTGCCCGTCCAGAAACAGGTAAGTCAGCTTTTGTTATCAGCATAGTTGCAGGCCCTGGCGGCTTTTGCCAACAAGGTGCAAAGGTTCTCTACTTAGGTAACGAAGAGAAAACTACCCGTACTAAACTGCGGGCTATACAAGCCTGTTCAGGTATGACCCGTGAGGCAATAGCCGACAATCCTGATCTGGCTATGAGTAAATACCTGTCGATCAAAGACCGCCTGATAATGAAAGACGTGCAGGAATGGGATCTGGATACGATCAACTCTTATTGTGAAAAGATTAAACCTGATATCATAGTTGTAGACCAAGCAGACAAGATTAATATTGCTGGTAACTATAACGCCAGCCATGAGCGCATTCGTGAACTCTATCGATCACTACGGGAACTAGCCAAGCGACACGATTCTGCCCTGCTAGGTGTAAGCCAAGCGTCTGCAGATGCAGAGGGCCGTACCCGTATCGACTTCTCTATGCTTGAAGGCTCAAAGACAGGTAAGGCTGCAGAGGCAGATCTTATCATAGGTATTGGTAAGCATAACGGGGATGGTGACGATAACTCACCTAACCATGATCGTTTTCTAAACATCAGCAAGAACAAACTCAGCGGATATCACGGCTGCGTTCAATGCGTAATTCTACCAGAGGTGAGCCGCTATGCTGAGTGAAGATGATTTAAAAGAATTCTATGAACTACTTGAGAAGAATAAAGCTGAGTACAAGAAAACCTCATCCCCTGAAATTAAGGATCTGTTGGATGAACAGTTTGATTTGATTAACGCCTTTATTCTCAATCAAACTAAGATTGCAGCAAAGCTGGCAGGCTTTAAAGTATGAGAGTACTCGTACTCGACTTAGAAACCACCGTTAAGAAAATAGAGGGCAAGATTGATAACAGCCCTTTCAATCCACAGAATAAGTGTGTCTCAGCGCACTTTGGTTTTCTTGGGTGGGATACGGTAGACGAGGTGACTAACCTTGTCTTCCATCACAATGAAATAGAAACTCCTGATAGCCGCAAGGCGTTAGAACATTCGTTAGAACATGCTGACGTTCTAGTAGCGCACAACGCCAAGTTTGATGTTGCTTGGCTTATTGCAATGGGCTTCGACATACCAGAAACCGTATTCTGTACGATGCTCTGCGAGTATGTACTGGCAAAGGGGCAGAGGCAGGAATTATCGCTTAAAGCTACAGCGGAACGCAGGGATGTAACCCGCAAGAAATCCGATCTGGTAGATGAACTGTTTAAGAGTGGTACGGGCTTTGAGGCAATGCCTTTGGATACTGTACTGGAGTATGCAGAAGCTGATGTTATCTCCTGCGCTGAAATATATCTGGCCCAACAGAATGACCTAGCCCATGAAAGCAACCAATCGTTAAGTGAAACGATTAAGCTTACAAACGAAATGCTTCTGTTTCTTGTAGAGATAGAAGGCAACGGCATTAAAGTCGATCTGGATGTACTTTCAGGGATCAAAGAAGAGTTTCTTGCAGAGCAAACTGAATTAACAAAGCGCCTAGACGAAATTGTTGAGCAAGTGATGGGTGATACCGTCATAAATCTCAATAGCGGTCAGGACATGACACGGGTTGTTTATAGCCGTGAGGTTATTGATCGTGATGACCATCAACAGGTCTGGAATATAGGTACAGATAGCAATAACAAGCCCCTGTTCCCGCCTAGAATGAACAGATCACAGTTTAATGCTGCGGTACGGGCTACTACACGGGTTGTCTACAAAACAAATGCTGTTTGTTGTGATGCCTGTGATGGTAGGGCGTATATACAGAAGTATAAACAGAAGACCCGCCAAAAGAACGGTAAGAAGTATCGTGTTCAAGGCGAACCCTACAAGAATCTGTCTAAATGCCCTTCCTGTGCGGGTGTTGGCGCATTCTATCAGCCTAATGGCAAGGTAGCAGGCTTACGTCTTAACCCAACCATGCCCTCTGATGCTTCTATCAATGGATTTAAGACCGACAAGGTTACCATCCAGCGTTTAATCTCGCAGGCAGAGGCCAAGGGCAATGATACCGCCGTTGAGTTCCTGACTAAGAGCAGTAGGCTAAACGCAGTCAGTGTGTATCTGGATTCTTTCGTTAAGGGCTTTGAAAATTGGACACGGGCAGATGGAATTCTGCATACTAATTTTACCCAGCATGTCACGGCAACAGGCCGACTATCTAGTACTTCTCCAAATATGCAGAACGCCCCAAAGCGTGGGTTTCCTGTGCGTAAGGCTGTCGTTAGTAGATTTGAAAACGGAACCATAGTTGAAGCTGATTTCAGTTCTGTTGAATTCGTTTTGGCTGGGGAATTATCCCGTGATCCCCAGATCATATCTGATGTTAAGACAGGCAAGGATCTACACAAACAGACTGCATCTATCATCTACCAATGTAGTGAAGATGAAGTGACAAAAGACCGCCGCCAGGCGTCGAAGAAATTCAGTTTTGCGCCGATTTATGGGGGATTAGGGGCTGGAGAGGCAGATCATGTCAGATCATATTTTTCAACTTTTTTTGAGATTTATGAAGGTCTGGGTGCGTATCACCGTAGGCTTGCAGACGGAGTTCTAAAGAACGGTATTGTTCAGATTCCATCAGGCAGACAGTTCTTTTGGCCTAACGTAGTTCGTAAGCGTGGGGGCCGTACCAGCCACTACACACAGATCGTAAATTACCCTGTGCAATCTTCTGCGGCAGATTTGATGCTATTGTCCTGTGTTCGTGCGCTTCGCAAGTTCAGAGAACTTAACCTACGTTCTAAACTAATACTCACCGTCCATGACTCAATTGTCTCAGATGTCTATCCCGGCGAACTTGAGAAAGTCAAAGAGGCCCTGACGTGGGCTATGGTGGACGTAATCAAAGAGGCTGAACAGCGTTGGAATTACACCTTCGCTCTGCCCTTAGAAATAGAAATATCAGGCGGCAAAAATTGGCTGGATCAAGTCGAATATGATTGACTTGTGCCACTTAGTTGTGCCACAATATAAATTCCAATAAAGAAAGGTTCCTAGATGAACGATATAACAACAGTTGATGGCTACGAGTTAGAACAATTCTCCGATATTTTAGGCTCCGCAGGTGGCGGTGATTCTGGTGACGGTTTAGTTCGTGTGCCAAAATTTGATCACCAGCATTCACCAGATGATGATGATGGAAACGTAATGCCCCGTGGTGAGTTTCGGCTCCATATGCCCGAAGGGATTGTCTACGCAAAGAAGCCTTTATTCAGGCCTCTTATGGCCCACATTCAGTATTATCTGTGGGAAGACGATAAGCTTACCAAATCGCTGGTCTGTAATAATTTGCGGGATGAAGCCCGTGATACGGCAGGCGGTATAGCGTGTGGAATGCCTGATTGGGAAGTTCGTGCCGAAGATAAAGAATTACGCCAGAAATACAAAGACTGCCAACGGCGTGTGGTTCGTGGATTGGTTACGATGGACGGTCATACTTTAGACGGTTCTCCTGTGAAAATTGAAAACCAACCAGCCATTTACTTTGGTAAAGGCAGCACGAATTACGGCGGGTTTTTTAATGAGTATATGAAGCTTTTGCCAAAAGGCTCACGTCTTCACGACTACCAATCTGAAATGTCTACTGAGCGCATGAAAGTTGGTGAAACAGTATTCTTTAAGATCCACTGGAAGCCGCTTCTTAACAACAAGCTTGCACTGGATCGTGATGCATTTGAAACGATGAAGGTTTTTGCACAAACCATTCGTGACGAAAACAAATACATCGATAAAAAACACTTTGCGAAGTGGGAGCAGGGCAGCATCGACACTAAGGCTATTAAAGCTTTGGGTGAAAGCCTTGACGATGATTTTGAAGACGTAGCATGAGCCTGCAGGCCGACATACATAAGGTCTTAGACCAGCTATCTAACAACGAAGGCGATACGCTGGATATTGATGATAGCTGGATCGAAGATGCGGGTGAGGCATTCAAAGATGCCTTACGCCGACAGTTTGCCAAGCGTGAGGATGAAGACTTTCGTCTTCGCATGTCCAACATTGGTAAACCCTTGTGCCAGCTACAGATGGCTAAAAGCGGCGCTAAGAAGGAACGCAAAGACTATAACTTCATTATGCGGATGCTGCACGGTGATGCCGTTGAATGCATAATGGATGTGATCCTTAAAATAGCCAAAGCTAACATCACGGGCAGTAAAGATAAGGTGGTACTGGAGTTAGAAGGTACAACCGTTAAAGGTGAAGATGATGTTGAGATAGACAATAAAGTATATGACATCAAAACATGTTCTCCCTTTGCCTTTGAACGCAAGTGGAAGATGGGGCTACCTGCCTTAAAAGCTAATGATGACTTTGGTTATGTTGGTCAGCTAGTTGGTTATTCAGAAGCCAAAAGTAAGAAGGCAGGCGGCTGGATTGTAGTGTGCAAAAGCACTGGACAGGTTCTGGTGATGGATGCCGATTTTTCTAAAGATGAAAAAGATACAGTCCTGCAAGAAATGCAGATGAAGGCCACTGCTCTTAAAGAAGATTGGTCGTTTGATAGGTGTTTTGAGCCTGTCGATGATTTCTTCAATAAGAAATATACGGGTTCTAAAAAGCTACCAACTTCATGTAACTGGTGTGATTTTAAACAGTCATGCTGGCCTAAAGCACAGTTACTTCCACAACCAAATTCTTGGGCAAAACAGCCTAAAAAGAATTGGTATGTCCAATACAAGGGCACGGAACTCTGAATGGCAATAACTCCGCAGTCTGCGAAAGCAAAAGGTCGCCGCCTGCAACAATGGGTGAGAGACAGGCTCTACTCCACTTTCCCTAAGTTAGAAGACGGAGACATTCGCTCTACCAGCATGGGGGCTTCTGGAGAAGACCTGTTGTTCTCACCCGCCGCAAGACGCTGCTTTCCATACTCAGTGGAATGCAAAAACAATAAAAGTAATGCGATTTATAAAGTGATGGATCAGGCCATCAGCAACTGCCCCAAGAACGCCACTCCACTAGCCATAATTAAGGCTGACCAGAAGAAGCCATTGGCGGTTGTGGATGCAGATCACTTTTTCAAATTGGCAAAAAGGAATAAAAAATGAATTCTAAATATCTTCCCAAAAATTCAGTCTCTTTGGTTGTATCTTTGGATGATGAAGGCCTGCCTGTTGTTGATGCGTATTCCAACCTTACAGACGAACAGACAGAAGACGAAAACACCTTTCTGGCCCTGTTACTTAAAGGCTTAGAGTTCAATGCCTATGCAGGCGGTAACCTATTAGCGTCTATAGGTAACATCATGGCAATCCTAGATAAGTACGAAGAAAGCGATCTAGAATTTGAGCCTGACGAAGAACTGGTAGAGAAACTTCAAGACGCCAAAATCATCCCCATCAACGGCAAGCAGAGGCCAAACTGATGGATGACAATTGGTACGATTTGAAAGAACGCAGGGCCACCTACCGTGATGCCCATGACCGCACAAAAGTGGCCTCAGATGGCCTTTCCACAAGCTACTACGCCCTTCCTGACCACGCCAAAGAACTGCGGCATCTGATTAGTCACAAGGCAATGTCTAAAAGCCGTGGAGACATCTTTAAGGCTTGCTACAGGCTGGGTGAAAAGCAGGGCACAGACACGCTCTATGACCTGAACAAGATGAAGTTTTTCATCGAAGATCTCATCGAAATGCATAAGCGGGGAGAGCATCTATGAACATGCAAGATTATCAAACACAGGCCTCCAAAACCGCAATCTACAACGATGCGGATATCATCATTTATCCAGCGTTAGGGATGTTGAGCGAGGCGGGTGAAGTTGCAGGTAAAGTAAAAAAAGTCCTGCGTGATAAAAACGGAAACTTTGATCCCGTTGAGCGGCAGAAGATTTCCGAAGAAATTGGTGACGTGCTTTGGTACATTGCTGCGCTCTGCACCGATTTAGATATCGGCATGGAAACTATTGCCCAGCGCAATCTGGATAAACTCAATAGCCGCATGGCCCGTGGGGTTATCTCAGGCAGCGGTGACCACAGATGAAATCGTATAGAGATCAGACATTCTGTGAGTGCGATTGTACGAACATGATCTGTCACCTCTATTACGACACAGGCGTATTACAGGACGCCAAAGATGCGGGTTTACCCATCTTAACAGCGGATCAGTCCAAGGGCTGTTCCTCATATTTAAAACCAAAAACACTATCGAAAAGGGAGCAGTAAATGCTAAAGAATTCATACGGGCCTACACTTACTATCAGTGAACATATTCACGCAGAAAAGTACCGCAGTGAAGGAGAAACCTTCCAAGAGGCCATGACCCGTGTTGCAGAAGCTTTAAAAGATGATGAAACACACTTCAATCAATTCCGCACTATTTTATATAACCAGCGGTTTTTGCCAGCGGGTAGAGTGCAATCCGCTATGGGCGCTCCTCGCACTGTAACGCCATACAATTGCTTTGTTAGTGGTACAATCGATGACAGCATGGACGGTATCATGGATGCCGCTAAAGACGCTGCTAAGACAATGCAGCTTGGCGGTGGGATAGGTTATGATTTCTCTACACTACGTCCTCACGGGGCGCTGATTAAGAGCCTAGACAGCCGTTCTAGTGGCCCTCTAAGCTTTATGAAGATCTTTGATAGTGTCTGCCATACGATTGCTTCCGCAGGTCACCGTAGGGGCGCTCAGATGGGCGTTTTAAGGGTGGATCACCCCGATATCGAAAAATACATCAGTGCAAAGAATAACAGCACAGAACTAACAGGATTTAATATCTCTGTTGGGGTTACTGATGCGTTCATGGATGCCGTTAAATCAAACAGTGATTTTGATCTTGTGTTTGAAGGGCGTACATACTCTACGGTAAATGCCCGTAATTTGTGGGATAGTATTTTAAGGTCTACTTGGGATTGGGCAGAGCCAGGTATCCTGTTTATTGATCGAATTAACCGTAAGAATAACCTTCATTATTGCGAAACAATTGTTGCTACTAACCCTTGCGGGGAGCAACCATTACCGCCTTACGGTGCTTGTCTTTTGGGTTCATTTAACCTCACTAAGTACATCGTTCAGCACGATGGTAAATACGTCTTCAATATGAACATGC
>UEXM01002196.1_pt1 | contig 14375 bp, 14 predicted proteins | sample 1796661 | NCBI WGS metagenome assembly UEXM01 (sample SAMEA4772469, study PRJEB27181) | metagenome | reverse complement strand
TTGGATCCTGGTACACGACTGACAGGGCCGTCAGGGACGTTTGTTGAAAATCTGTACGCGCAGTTTGACTCGTCTCGATTAAACGATGTTACTGATGGGGAGTTTGCTGTTGTTAAAGACCAATGGGGGCCAATAATTGATACAGTGAATGAGCGCCTCAATAAAACAAGCGCTACTTATATGCCTATAACTATTGCTGGTGTAAAGATAGGTCACAATACCTACAGCAATCCTGCATCGTATTTAACGCCAAGCATATTTTCTTCAGCTGCACCAGGTGCGGGCGAAAGCAATAATGAATGGTGGTATAATAAAAAATCGAATGAGCTTATAAACTTAATTCAAGAAAATCCTGAAGTATTTCCAGATTTGCAATGGGTTAGTCACGATGCGCTACTTGAACGTGGAATTAACCAAGCAAAAGAAAATATGAAAGATCTTGAAGATATAAGTGCTAGGTCCCCTGGTATGTTAAGCGGATTAGCAAGACTTTCTGGCGGTATAGGCGCGGCTTTTACAGATCCAATTAACATTGAAACAGCTTTCATAGGTGGCTCTGCAAAAACCTTATTAGGGCGTGTATTTGAGGGGGCGGCACTTGGCGCGGGCGTGGAAGCTATGACACAGCAAGGGGTCAAAGAATGGTATGAGACTTTAGGGCTTGAATATACACCAGAACAGTTTTGGACGTCGGTTGCTGCGGGTGGTGTTTTTGGTGGCGGCGCGCCGATTGCTTTTAAGATTGCGGGCAAAACAATAAATTTAACATCAGAACAAATGCGAAATGGGTATAAGGCTTTTACTGATAGCGGTTTTTACAAACCATCAAAAACAGACGAGGCCGCTCTAAAAGCTATTGAGAATATTGAAGAGGATATTAAGTCTAATCCTATTACAGATCTTATTGAACATGAAGAGAGATTTGAAACTGCTGTTAGGGCAGCAGAAGATGCTGAAATACCAAATTTTCCTGACGAGCCGAGATCTGATGTAAAACCGCCAACAAGCGTTTACGATTTTGATACTCAAGGCCCAGGGTATGAACGGTTTAATCCTGATGAAATAGAAGTAGATGCAAAGACATTTCAATTTAAAGAGGGTGGTGATGAATCGGGCGTAACTGAGAGATTACAAGGTGTTGAAAAGTGGATTCCTGAATATTCTGGAAATGTATTAGTTTATGAATATGCCGATGGTAAACGGTTTATTGCCGATGGACACCAGCGATTAGCGCTTGCAAAAAGAATAAAAGCAAACGATCCGTCGCAGAAAGTGGAGTTGCCAGGTTATTTGTATAGGGAAGTAGATGGCATAACGCCTGAACAAGCTCGTGTACGGGCAGCATTAAAAAATATTGCGGAAGATTCTGGAACAGCTCTAGATGCAGCAAAGGTATTGCGGGTCGATCCAGAACGTATTGGTGATTTACCACCAAAATCCGCTATGGTGCGAATTGCACAGGAGCTTAGAAAATTATCTGATGATGATTTTATGGCTGTTATCAACGGTGTTGTAGAGCCTAAGTATGCCGCAATAGTGGCACAATTAATACCAGAGAATCAGCAATTACAAAGTAATGCTATTAAAATTTTAGCCAAAACAGATCCGTCAAATGTGGTCCAGGCAGAAGCAATCGTGCGTCAGATCAGAGAAGTAGATTCAGATAAGGCGGTTCAAGAGACATTATTTGGTGATGAAATTGTTGAAGAAAGTTATTTTACAGAGCGTTCAGTAATACTTGATAAAACTATAAAACAATTACGCCAAGATAAAAGCGCATTTCAAAATTTGGTTAGAAACAGCGATCGCCTGGAATCCGAAGGAAACAAACTAGCAAAAAACGCAAACGAAAGGAGAGCCAGCAATGACTCGCAAGCAATCGCGTACCTCCAAAAAATCGCAAACAAAAAAGGGCCGCTTTCAGACTCTCTCACAGATCAAGCAAAACTTGCAAGATCAACAGGGAACTACACAGACGCTACAAGAAATTTTATCGATGTTGTCCGAGGAGGAATTGAGCGCGGAGATTTCGATGGGGTACAATCTAGCAATGTTGGACGCGCTATCGATGTTGAAGCGCAGAGCCGCGCGTCTCAAAATGTCGGAAGCAGAGCAGTTGAAGAGTTCGACGAGCCAGGAGGCGTAGGAGCAAAAGCCCAGGCCGAACAATTACAGCAAGATCAAAATGATATGATCGAGGAAGCCATGCAGCCCGATGTCCAATTACGGCAAGATCTGCAAAAAAAGATTGACGAGGGTGCAAGCAATGATGTAATAGATAATCATCCCGCCGTTATTGACGCTATTGAGCAAGCAAAGGCAATTCCTGAAACGCACACAAGACAAGGCTTTGCCACTTTTGAGTGGGAAAATTCTAGAGAATTTAAATTTGGCGACCAGGATGTTGTTGGTTATGATAACGCTGTAATACAATTATATAAAGATGCACAAACATTAGCGTGGCGCGATGATGGGATTGATGTTCCCGCTAATCCTGTAAAAAAAGAAAGAAAAGCTGTCATAGTTCTTGGACCGCCCGCGTCTGGAAAAAGCTCTGTTGCAAACCCTATTGCCAGGAAATTAAACGCTGCTATTTTAGATAGCGATGAAGCAAAAAAAACATTACCTGATTATCAAGGCGGCGTTGGGGCAAATGCCGTTCATGTTGAAAGTCAAATTTTAACAAACATGGTGGAAGATATTGCTCTTGATCAAGGCGTAAATTTTGTTTTTCCTACTGTCGGGTCTAAACGTGATAAGATATATGGGATGATACGGCGTTTTCAAAAAGCTGGTTATGATGTTACTCTTTTTGATATGGTGGTATCTGCTGAAAATGCGCGTATTAGGATGTATAATAGGTTTATAAAAACAGGGCGGCTAATAATGCCAGAGTATTTGGATGAAGTTGGAGACAATCCAACGATAACTTATAATACTTTAAAAGAACAAAAAGTCGCTGATAGCTATGTTAGATTAGATAATAATGGAGATATAAATGAACCAAAAATCTTACTTGAGGACACCAAAAACTTATAGGAAGGGGCAGACATATCAATACGATCTCGCGGACGAGGCGGCCCAGGAGCAGCGCAAGAGTCCAGAATACAAAGAGACGGTGAAGAAGATCTTGCAGAAATTGGCAGATTAGACATTGATGAAGAAATCCCTATAGGTTTGGAGATAGGCGATGGCGATACTGTAACATCTCAAACGACAACCATACGCCAAATACAAGAAGAGATTGATCAAGACGAAAAAATGCTTGCCAGATTTAAGGAGTGCGTAAAATGAGTTTAAGAGAATGTATCATTAATGCAGAAAAAGATGGCGACATAACCAGCGACCAAGCCAGGATTGCTAGGGAATTGTTTGATGATCTCGAAGCCGAATACCAGGGACAAATGGGTAAAGGTGCAGCAAGCGCCAAAGCTGCTCAAGATACTTATGATGTTTTAAAACGAGAGGCGCTTGAAAGTAAAAGAAGAAAATTATTACAAGTGCAAAATTGGCAAACAATAAAATTAAATCTTGATCAATATAGAAACATTAGGGGCGAGCGAGATATCGGAAAGGCAGCTCTTGCGCTATTTGATGCTGACGTTAAGAGTAATTTTAGCAGCGTTGTGCAACGCGAAGCTGCTGTTGAGCAAGCAGCGACGGCAAAGCTATATGATGTATTAGCTACATTTAGAAGAAACTTAGTTGGAGAAGTGCGCAACAAGGCAAAACTTGAGCAATTAGTAAGGGAGGTTTTTGAGCCTGGAAGCACAGGCAGCCTTGCAGCCAAAGAAATGGCAATGGCTTGGTCAATGGTTGCCGATTATCTACGCAAAAGATTTAATGCGGCTGGTGGGCGAATACCGAAAAATGTTGATTGGGGTATGCCACAAATACATGATATGTTAGCTGTTCGCAAAGCATCCTATAAGGATTGGTCCACATTTATAAGACCGTTACTTAATGTTGAAAAAATGATTGATGAAACCACAGGATTGCCATTCAATCAGAATAGCCTGGAAGTTGCATTGACAAATGTTTACGAAACAATTTCAAGCGGTGGTGCTAATAAGATTCTTCCAGGCAATCGTGGACAGGGATCTTCTTTGGCAAATAGACGGGTTGATCACAGATTCCTGGTGTTTAAAGATGCGGATAGCTGGATTGCATATCAGAACAAATTTGGTAACGCCAATTCATTCGACACAATGTTTGGTCATATTAAATCAATGTCTAGAGATATCGCTTTGCTTGAAATATTAGGACCTAATCCAAAAGCAACAGTACGGTTTGTGCAAGATACAATAAAAAAAGAAGCGGGATTATCTAAAGATGCAGCCGCAGAAAATGCTGCAAATATTTCTGTTAATAAAATAAACGAGCTATATAACGCTGTTACAGGCACATCTAACGCACCTATAGACAGTAGGCTTGGCAATACTTTTGCGGGTTTGCGTCAAATTTTACAGTCTGCGCAGCTTGGAAGCGCAGCTATATCGGCAATAACTGATTTAAATTTCCAGCGGATTGCCCGTCAAATGAATGGTCTGCCCCAAACAAGCACAATCAATCAGTACCTTGAACAGCTCAATCCTTTAACAATAGAAGAAAAAGGTAAAATCGCTATACGTCTTGGATTAATTGCAGAAGGCTGGACTTCTCTAGCTGCTGCACAAATGCGCTATGTTGGTGATATAAGCGGTCCCGAAGTGACGCGGCGAATTGCTGATTTTACAATGCGAGCTTCTCTGTTGTCTCCACTTACAAATGCGGGTCGATGGGCCTTTGGTATGGAGTTTTTAGGAACATTGGCAGATAATGTTGGGCGCGGTTTTGATGATTTAGATCCCCCTTTAAGAGGCGCTATGGAGAGATACGGCATTGATGCACAGCGATGGGACATTATGCGATCAACGCCTTTATATGAACATAAGGGCGCTGAGTTTTTACGAGCTGAAGATATTGAAGCACGAACAGATATAGATCCAACATTAGCCAGGTCCCTTGCTACCAGGATGATGGAAATGATAAATACCGAAACAAACTACGCTGTACCAACCAGTAGTTTGCGCGGAAGAGTGGCTTTTACAGGAGAAACCAGACCAGGAACAGTTGCGGGTGAGCTTGTAAGATCCTTTGTAATGTATAAAAATTTCGCCGTGTCATTACTAAATACCCACATTATGCGGGGTATGCTACAGCCAGGAGCAAAAGGCAAAGGTAAGTATTATGCATCCCTGGTTATATCTACAACATTAATGGGCGCGTTAGCCTTACAATTAAAAGAAATAAGTAAAGGCAGAGATCCAATGCCAATGACTAGTTCTAATTTTTGGGGCGCTGCTTTCATGCAGGGTGGTGGAGCTGGTATTTACGGTGATTTTTTATTTGGGAATGTTAATAGATACGGAGGAGGGCTATCAAGCACAATAGCGGGGCCTGTGGTTGGTTTTGCAGATGATGTTCGTGAGCTTACTGTAGGAAACTTAGTTCAAGCAGCACAAGGTGACGATACTAATTTCGCAAGTGATCTGATACGGTTTGGCGGCAGATATACGCCTGGCAGTAGTATATGGTATAGCCGCCTTGCATTTGAGCGCTTAATCCTTGATCAAGCGCAAACAATGGCAGATCCTAAAGCGCGTGCTAAGTTAAGAAGAATCCAGCGAAGGTATAAACAAAAAGGTCAGAATTATTGGTGGAGGCCAGGCGCAATAGTGCCTGATAGATTGCCTGATGCATCAAATGTAATGGAAGAGGCCCCATAATTATGGTATATAACATTTATATAATGGAGTTTTAAAAATGAGTGACGTTCCAATAAATCCTGTTGAAAGACGGGAACAATTCACAGGTAACACGACGACAGGTCCGTTTGCTTTTACTTTTAATATTCTTTTGAATACCGATGTTGCAGTTTATAAAAACGATTTACTTCTTACTTTAACTGCTGATTACACTGTTGCCATTAATGCCAACGGGACAGGATCTGTTACACTTGGATCTGCTCTTATTGCTTCTGATGTTTTGACTATAATCGGAGATCGTGAGCTATCCAGGACAACAGATTTTATTACATCTGGAGATCTTCTCGCATCATCCTTAAATGAGCAGTTGGATAGTAATGTAATTATGTCTCAGCAGCTCGATGAAAAAATTAGTCGAGGCTTACGAGTTAATCCTGGAGATCTTTTTACAGATCTTGAGCTACCTTTGAAAGCAGATAGAAAAGGTCATGTACTAGCCTTTAATGAAACAAGCGGAGATCCTGAAGCTGGTCCAGAGATTGCGGACGTTTCAACATTGGTATCTATAAACGCTGATATCGCCACACTTGCAGATATAGAAGATGGTACTGTTGCAACAAATGCTATAAGCGGCACAGCTGCTATATCCTCCGACGTTACAACAGTTTCAGGCATAAGCAGTAATGTAAGTACAGTTGCGGGAATATCTTCTGACGTTACATCTGTTGCTGCTGATGCAAGCGATATTGGTACGGTGTCAAGCAATATAGCGAATGTAAACACTGTTGCTGGGATTAATTCCGATGTTACAGCGGTGGCGGGAGATGCAGCCGATATTGGCACTGTTGCAACAAACATTGCAGATATTAACACAGCCGTAGATAATATTGCTGATATACAAAATGCTTCGACAAATGCAGCCACAGCGACGACCAAAGCAGCAGAGGCCGCTACTTCTGCGACTAATGCCGCAACGTCTGAAAGCAATGCCGCAACAAGTGCAAGCACAGCAACGACTAAAGCGGGCGAGGCTGCAACATCCGCGACTAACGCGGGTACATCTGAGACCAATGCAGCAACAAGCGCGAGTACAGCGACAACCAAGGCAAGTGAAGCTGCAACGTCTGCAACAAATGCAGCTGCGAGTGAGACGAGCGCTTCTAATAGCGCTACAAGCGCAGAGGCTTCCAAAGATGCGGCGCTCGCAGCATTAGATAATTTTGATGATCGTTACCTGGGACAAAAAGCAAGCGATCCTACAGTCGATAATGATGGGGACGCGCTTATTGCGGGCGCTTTATATTTCAATACTACTGACGATGTAATGAAAGTATATGAAGGATCAACCTGGGTGGCGGCTTACGCGTCATTATCAGGCGCCTTACTTACTGCAAACAATCTTTCAGATCTAGCAAACGCAACATCTGCCAGAACAAACTTAGGTCTAGGGACCGCTGCTACTACAGCATCTACAGATTATGCTACAGCAGCCCAGGGTACGAAGGTGGACGGTATAGAAGCGGGAGCTGACGTCACAGATGCAGCCAATGTTACCGCCGCTGGTGCGCTAATGGATAGTGAGGTAACCAACCTTGCACAAGTAAAGGCATTTGATTCTGCTGATTATGCAACAGCAGCACAAGGAACAACAGCAGATGCAGCACTACCTAAAACAGGCGGTGCAATGACAGGTGCGATTACAACGAACAGTACATTTGATGGTCGTGATGTGGCAACAGACGGTGCAAAACTTGATGGTATAGAGGCAGGGGCAGATGTTACAGATACAGCAAACGTGACTTCCGCAGGGGCGGCAATGCTGACAGGCGCTACATTTACAGGTACTATTAATGTAGGGACACTACAAATAACGACTTCGGGCAATATAGCACTAGACGATAGTGATACTATATTTTTTGGGACAGGAAATGATGTTGAGTTTTTCTGTAACGGCAGTCATATGTACACTGACCTCAATAGTGGTATAGGTAATTGGTACATTCGTGACGGCTCAACCACAAGATTTACATTTGACGATAATGGTAGCTTTACAGCAACAAGTAATATTACAGCCTATTCAGACCGTAAACTTAAAGACAACCTTGAAGTAATACCAAACGCCTTAGATAAAGTTTCACAATTAACAGGTTATACTTATGACCGTATTGATATGGATGGTGTAAGACAAAGCGGCTTAATTGCTCAAGATGTGCAAGAAGTATTACCAGAAGTTATTGTCAGTAATGTTGACCCTGATAGCGGTGAGGAAACACTTTCATTGGCATACGGTAACATGATTGGATTGCTTGTTGAGGCAGTAAAAGAATTAAAAGCGGAAATTGAAGAATTAAAAGGTAATTAATCATGGTTTTACAAACTAGTGGCTCAATTAGCTTAAATGATATTCAAGGTGAATTTGGTGGATCAAACCCGATAAACATCAATGAGTATTATCGTGGTGGTGCAAATGTACCAGATACAGCCGCAAACAGTGGCATACCAACGTCAGGCACAATTAGCCTAAATGATTTCTATGGCGGTGATGCTACACTACCAACACCAACAGGCACGTTCAGTGCGGCTAATTTTACATCAAAGGTTAATGCGATACGCAATGTGCGATACACAAGTAATAGCTTAACTTTGACTGTAACTAATGGACCGATAACTGTAACTGTGAGTGGTACAGGTTCACCTTTGATACAGAAAAACAGCACAGGTAGCTATGCTTCATCATTATCATTTAGTAATGGCGATACCATTCGTATGCAAGTAACTGCTTCGCCAGACTATAATGATTTAAGGTCAGGTACAGCAAGCATGAATGGTGATTCTGCTACATACAATGTGATAACTGAGTCTGGTGGCGGTAAGAAATGTCTAGCAGTTAATTCACAAGTCATCATCTTAGGTGTTGATGGTGCTGCTGATCGTGTCGCAACGGTTGCTGATATTTCTGTAGATGATAGGCTGTCAGGTTTGACAGAACCGACAATGCTTGATGAGGATAATCCTAACTGGAAAGATTGGACAATATCTAACTTAGACAATGCTTCAAATACTTCATCAACAGTGGTTCGGGCAACTTCATATGTGGTCGGTGAGTGGATAAGAATTAACGGACAACTTGAATGTACATCATCACACCCATTCCTTGCTTATAATAACTCAACATGGCAGTGGATAACAGCAAGTGAACTTGCAGTAGGCGATGAATTGCGTGGTCACAATGGTTCAAATATATCTGTAACAAATGTTGAAGTTATGACAGGCACACTTGATGTAATGAATGTTGGTGTTGAATCTGTAGACACCTACTATGCGGGTATGATTGATGGTGTCTATATACTGAACCATAACAAGTAGGGAAATAAAATGCTTTATTGTGGAGGTGCGCCAAAGTCAGGCACAAATTTGCTTCTAAAAGCTATAGAACTATTTGGTACAGACGAGGTGCGAAAACATCATTATGGTTTTTATAAGCCTTACCCTTATGAGGACAATCCGCATCCGCAAGTACAGATTATACGCAATCCAAGAAATGTTTTGATCAGTTGGGTACGTTTTATGAATCTGCCTAGAAATGATACAACCATTATTAAAAGTATGGACTTTATGCTTGATTATCTAAATGACCATTATCCTTGTATCGCAGATGATAGGTGGTACACGGTCAGGTTTGAAGAGTTGCTAAGTGACCCAAAAGTAATAAAAGGCATAGCAAATTATCTTAAGTTGAAACCTATAGAAAATCATTTTGAAAAACTTTACGGGGATACCGTTACTTTTACTGGCGACTTAACCAAGTGGAAAGATTGGTGGACAGAAGAAGTTAATCAGGCTTGGATTAACAAGGGTGGAAATAAACTTGAGCTTGAAATGGGCTATAACAATACTTAGGATAATATTATGAATGACAGAAGAACAGTTGCAAGCGCACACTACAGAATTGACGGCCTGGAAAAAGAGGTTGTCGCAATTAAAACAGAAGTTAAGATCCAATTAAAAGAATTGTTTATAAGAGTGAAGCGCCTGGAAAATATTTTTATAGCAGGTTGCGGCGCTATCGTGATGTTGCTGATCTCAATCCTGGTAAAGATGTAAGTGAAGTTTATTTTTATCTTCGTACTATCGGGATGCACAGCAATTCATACTTATACAAGGTCTTGCGCGGAAGGTGATCACTTATGCCAAACAAATATGAACGCAGAGTTATTGCATACCTTGGGAGAAAAGGAAGCTGCCTTAGAATTATTGTGTGGCTTGCAACAGTATCAATCGGTGTTGGATTGTCGGGAGCGTTAGCGCAAGATGTTACGGGCGATCTTAATACTAACACCAATATCAGTGATGCCACAGTTGATAGTAACAATACCCAAGAAACCATCAATTATAATGGTGCGGGAAGTAGTCCAGGATCTCAACCACCACCATCAGCAATATCACCAACAGTTATAGGCGGCGGCGGTCAGGATAGTTGCTTGATACCAAAGACAGGGGGCATACAAGTAAGTCTCTTTGGGTTTAGTTTTGGCGGTATGGAACAAGACGATGAGTGTAACAGACGTAAGGATGCGCGATTAATCGGTACGCCGCAGCAGATCGGCGGCATGGGTTTGCAAGTCTCAGGTATATCCGTTATGTGCGGCAATGCGTCAGTATTTAAGGCAATGGCATTAGCGAATACGCCATGCCCCGTCATGGATGTTGATAAGGGTAAGCTATTAGTAGGTCGTGAGGCATTTGAAATGATGCGTAGAAATCCGAAGAATTTTGTGGTAGGCTATAGGGACGACGTTAAGTTTTGGAACAAACTATTAAAGATAGGTCAGGAGTTAGAAGATGTTCAAGAAACTAGTGATAAGCGCAGTGTTAGTGAACGCTTTAGGACAAGTCGCGCACGCCGACGAAACAGTCGCTAATTTATATAATGCGGCAGATGCCATACGCCAGAAGTTAGAGTTATCTAATCATGCGTGGACAGTCGATATGTACGCGCACCAGGGTAACATTGTTGAGACAGGCGTTAGCAACGAGGCTATGATTAGCGAGACAATGGTTGTTCAATACAATAACGCAATTCAGACAGTCTTGAACACAAGTTACCTTACCGCCAAGGATGTCTTTGAGGAAAAACATAACGAGGCAATCGACAATATGCACATGGCGATTGACGACTTGATGGGTGCAACAACCAAGCTATCTACTGTAAGTGTAGTTGCAGAGTTAGCTGTTAATGCAGATACCACGCAAGAGCAGATGCAAGTACAGCAAGCACTAGCGCAAACCGATATGACTATTACTGAGAGTGACGTTAATAACTATAACAGTGCGCTTAATGATGTTGAGAAGTTTGCACAGCAAGCGGGTGCGTTTTTAAGTGCGGCACAGGATGAAAGCATTACGTCAGCAGTTGATAACTATTCCGCACAAAACAATATTGCGGTGGCTTCTTACAGTGCCATTGAGTACACACAAGACATCGACAAGTTTGTGATTAGCTATGACAACGATTTGTATATGTCCTTCTCTGGCTTCTTCCAGAATAAAATGGTAACAGCTGATGATATTTATAACAATACGATGTATATGCAATGAGCGAGATTAATCTTGGCGGGTTGAAAGCTGTTTGGCTTACTTTAGCTTTGCCTGTTCTGTCAGGGATTAGCGGCGCGATCTATTTTGGTTATGATGCAATAAAAAGATTTGAGATAGTTGAAGAAACGAATGGTGTTTATGCGGACGATATAACAGATCTATCTATTATTGATAAGGACTACGGCAGCAGAATACAATCATTAGAACAAGCGATGCAAGATAATGATGTGAGAGGCTTGGCCCCAAAGCTGTCAGAAATAAGTACGCAAATGGAAACTATCCTGGAACAGCAAAAAGAATTGCTTGATCTTAGAAGTAAGATTGAAAAAGCTGAGACTATAACAGATGGGCTTGGCGATAAGCTGGATAAGTACAACACTGAAATTGACGATCTATGGAAAGCATTTGACGAGGCCGTTAAAAATCCGCTAAAATAAGCACAAGGAAAAGTAAATGTTTAAAGGTTTATTTAAAAATGTAGTCGGAACAATCGTGCCTACTCTTGGCGCGGCGGTTGGTGGTCCGCTTGGCGGTATGGCTACTAAGGTTATTGCTGATGCTCTTGGCTGCGGCGATAATGAAAAAGATATTGAAAAAGCTATCCAAACAGCAACGCCAGAACAGTTGTTGGAATTGAAAAAAGCTGAGAAGCAATTTGATGTTCAGATGAAGGAACTTGATGTCGATGTTTTTGCGTTAGAAACCGCCGACAAACAAGATGCTCGGAATCATTTTTCTAAAGATTGGACTGCGCGCTTAGTTGGTTTGGTGGTCGTTGGTGGTTTTATGGGTTACATCTTCCTGGTAACATTGCAGCCACCAGAGCAAAACAGTGAGGCTTTGATTAACTTGGTGCTTGGTTACCTGGGTGGTTTAGCATCAGCAATCATAAGTTTTTATTTTGGTGCATCGCAAGGGCAAGAGAAAAATGAATAAACTAATTGAGCAGTTAAAGATCCATGAAGGTGTGAAGTTAAAGCCTTACAAGTGCAGCGCTGGAAAGCTCACGATTGGTGTGGGAAAAAATATTGAGGACAATGGAATAACCCTCGAAGAGGCTGAGTATCTTTTACAGAATGATATTGCAGAGGCCAGATCGCAGCTGCTTAATTCTTTTCCCTGGATGGGAGAATTTAACGATGCACGAATAAGTGCCATGATTAATTTCACTTTTAACGTCGGCATTGGGACAGTTAAAAAATTTGAAAAAGCGCTCGCAGCATTAGAAGCTGCTGATTACGGTCTGGCAGCAGACGAGATGATGGACAGCCGATGGGCTAGGCAAGTAGGAAATCGCGCAATAGAAGTTACTGAACAAATTAGAACGGGTAAGTGGAGCGACGACGATGGCTAAAAAACCAGGGTTATGGGCCAACATCCACGCAAAGAGGAAAAGAATTGCAAAAGGATCTGGCGAAAAGATGCGCAAACCTGGATCACCAGGAGCGCCGACAGCGAAAGCGTTGAGAGACAGCGCAGTTAGAAAAATGAGGAGTAAATAAGATGCCAATGGGTAAAGGAACATATGGTTCTAAAAAAGGTAGGCCGCCCAAAAAGGGCGGCATGACCAAAGGCGACGTTATGAAGATAGTGCGAGATCCCGATATTCGCAAACTCGCGATGAAAAAAATGAAAGCAATGAAAAAATAGTCAGCAGTTTTTTGTTCTTCCCATGTGTTTCTGCTGACTAGCCCGACGGCTTTCCCTCAGTTGCCGTCGGGCTAACTTTTATAAAATAGACAAACCATTCTTCAGGCCTCTGGCCCGTTGGATCCATCCGCGTCGCTCGATAGCTGCCAGGTGCTTGGCTATCTTTGCTTGAGCAATACCAAAATTTTCCGATAATTGCTTTTGTGTCGGGGTAACACCGTTGATCTTTTCCATTTCGACGATTAAATCAAAGATCGCTTTCTGTTTTTCGGTCAAATTATACTTAGTCATTTGTAAGCTCCTCTTTTAATTTTTCGTTATACTCTTTTTGTTTCTTCTCGATGCTGGCCCCCAGGCGCCTTAGGTAGCCTTTATAGATCTCGTCAATTTTGGCCTGGTCCTTTTGATCCAGCATATCGATAACCTCTTTATTGTGGTCTTTTACTTCACGCAGCATTGTCATTTTTTCACGCGGCAAAATCGCCTGACCATCTTTATTTTTGCGCGCCGCGCTGTAGATCTGCATTAAATTAATATATTGTTTTACGAACTCATCAGGATCCGAAGGTATAATCGATCCGTAAATTTCCCCTTCATGATTTTTCACAATCCAAGGCGACCTACTTACGCTTTCTTCAACCACCTCTTCAGTGGCCTCAACGCTTTCTTCAATCACCTCTACTTCTTTTTCTTGCGTATCTGGTGTTGTTTGGATCTGATCCAGGGGATTGACAGTAGGAGCATCGTTTCGGGCCTCTGTTGGATAATCCTGGGCTTCCTCGGCAGTGATTACGCCTTTAAGGGCGTCAGGGAAAGCATCGCGAATAGCAAAACCACGCGCGCGCATCTGTAACATACGATCTGGATATTGCGACCAGGGGCCTTGCTTATTCCATAGCCGCGCTCGTTTAGCATCTGCGACGGTAAATTTACCCACAGTTTCTTCGATCTCTTCACCATAACGCCTCTTCACGGTGCAGATGGCTGCGCGATTGTCGCCGTCACCCTCAATTATTTCATGAACGCCCGCGCAGCGGTGGTCGTTCTTAACTAGCGCCAGGGCCGCGTCGCCATAAACGCTGGGCTTACCGTTGATTATCGCAATATTTTGCAATGCCTGGAGCGGCTGCAAGCCAAGCTCATAACCCCATTGGACCGCGACTAAAATATCTTGCGGCTTTCTTTGGTATTGCTTCGGGACCATCTGCGATGATGCCAGCATCTTGCTAAAATCCATCGCTTCAGTCATGTTCTGCGGTGCAAGGGTTGGTAATTTACTCATGATTTAATTTCCTTTATCGTTATTGTTTTTTGTCTTTTGACACTTTCGGGTTTTGCTTCAGCAATCATGCCGTCGCAGTGCGGGCATAGGCTTGGCGG
>UEXM01002195.1_pt1 | contig 14382 bp, 15 predicted proteins | sample 1796661 | NCBI WGS metagenome assembly UEXM01 (sample SAMEA4772469, study PRJEB27181) | metagenome | reverse complement strand
TGAACCGTTGATAAACTTTACCACATTCTTATTTATTATAACACCAGCCTTCTGGGCTGGCGAGTTCTTCAGAAGTTTCTCAAGTTTCGTCTCCTTCTGTACCTTTTTCTTTGTAGGAGGCGTCTTCTTAAGTCTAGATGGCGAAACCATTGGCTTAATCACTCTGCTCTTTGGTGCACCCGCGTTTGGTGCCGGACGAACCTCAGGCTTGGCCAAATGCTTCTTTATAGCCTCAGCGTTGAAAGTTTTCTTGACAACCGGTACATTTGGAGCCAATGGACGTGCAATAACCCTTCTAGGTGCTGGTAGGGCGACCTTCTTCGTGGGACTCATAGTCTGAACTGGGGACTTGCGACCCTTCGTGGGACTCATAGTCTGAATTGGGGACTTGCGACCCTTCGTGGGACTCATAGTCTGAATTGGAGACACTGGGGAATTACCGGACTTTGGAAACTTGTTGACGGGTGGTATCACGGTATTACCACGAGGTCTGAAAAATCTGAAAATCTTGTCTCCCAAAAGTTGATCAAAAGTTGGAAGTTTCGAGTGATCAACACCATATCTAAGTCTGTTGTTTTCAACCGCTCTTGAGGTTCTTGTGAGATATTCAACTGGGAAGTGTCTCTTTATAAAATTCTTAACACCCTGATTCTTTGATGTCTGATAAATATCATTCAAAAAGAAGTGAACATCGTAGCGATGGTCGCTGTTTACGGCTATACCATAACCACGTGTGAATTCACCCGACTGTACCTTTGTATTTCTAAACCCATCAGCCTGCATATTTGCAAAACCAAAATCACCAATGACGGCGTTCATACCGATATTAGGAAGCAAGAAGTTGCCATATAAAACTGAACCCTTTGTAGTCACACGGTCATCAACAAATACATTATCAATATGAAGGTCATTGTGACGGAATGATGGAAACTTTTTGTAAAGTTCCGAAAGTGTCCAAATAACCTGAAAGAGTATCACACGGGCGTGAAGCTTTCTAAGCTTGTCCTCATACTTGCCGAGAAGTCTCTTTACTGAACCAAATGAGTAATATTCAAGATAAAGAACAGACTTGATTGGTTTAGGACACTTCTTGTAATAATACGCATGTGTAATATTAGGCGAGACACCTTCGAACTTTTTGATAAAGTTAAACTCGTGACGATTCTCTTTATCAGAAGCCATCTTGATGGCAACCTCCTTCTTACAAGCCTTGTCAAGGCAACCTATGTACACGGTCCCATATGCACCCTTGCCAATCATCCCTATACCATTACGAACCGTGAGACCACGCTCATACCCCAAACGCAGTGGAGCCTCTGAGACAATCTTCATCAGACGAAATCCAAACCTATTGGAACCATCTGTAACCTTATAAAGAGCCTTGCCTGGATCGCAATTGTATTTGTTTAAAGTCTTGATGAGTTCATCACCTAGGGCTTTTTTATTTTTTAGAGTTTTGTATTCATATTTATTGTTACTTAACGCAGCTACATTTTCAATATAGTCGTAGACCGCACTACTCATTTACAATTTACCAAGAAAATTACTCCTCGTCAACTAGCTCCTCAGCCTCGGCCTCGGCCTCGGCACCCAAACCCTGGAAGGCAAAGGAAGGCAGACGCTTAGACTCCTCAAAGAGTGCCTGCTGGAGACGCACACTCACACCAAACTTGTTGTCAATGAACCAAATCTGGTTAATCTCGATGATAGTAAGAACCTTCTGACCCTTCTCGATAGTATCAAGAGGAACATTCTCACGGCGGCAATTGTACGCCTCGGGAACAAAGTTGCCAGTCTTGAGATCGGACATAACCTTGAGCTTCATAGTAGAAGGATAGTCATCCTTACCAGGACGAACAAGAGGCTTGTAGAGTGCCTCCTTCAGAACAGAGATGTTATACTTCTTGCCGAGCCACTCAACAGAGTTCTCAGCAACGGCATTGATAACTGCATCGTCAAGCTTGCTGATACGCTGTTGAATGTCCATCAGGGTCTCATCGTTCTTGTCGAACGAGAGGTCAAGAGAATATGATGTCTTCTTAGTGTTTTCATCAGTAAACGCACCCAGGCCAAAGGGAGCACGCATATACGGGAGCTGGATGTAGAGCTTCTTGCCGCTGGTACCACTCAGGAACACCGACTTGCCACCATTCTTGTTCTTGCGAAGCTTGGAGAAGGACACGGAGGAAGCATCGAAGTTGGAAGCGGTCTGAATCTGGATGGAAGCCATTGTACTGCTTTTGTTATATATGGTGCCTGGACTTTAAGTAATTTTTTTTCTGGTGAGAAAGTATAATAATGTTTGACTGCAAGTGTGAGAAGAGTCAACGCGACAAGCTTATGATCTCCATCATCTCCGCACTGGTGTTCTTTATCGTCGCCAACCCAGAGACCTTCAAGCTGGTTCGTCGCCTAATCGGCTCATGGGTGGCAACCCCAACAGGCTGCCCATCTATGACCGGCCTTGTCCTTCACGCAGTGGTCTTTATGCTGGTGGTGTGGGGTATGATGAACATCAAGAGAGAGAAGATGGAGGGGGAGGAGGTTGTGATGGAGGAGGCCCCAACCGCTCCAATGCCAGAGCCAGAGCCAGAGCCAGAGCCAGAGCCAGAGCCAGAGCCACCAGTTCCAGAGCCAGTTATGGAGCCAGTTGTTCAGGAGCCACCAAATATGATGAGTAAGGTTCTTGGTATGGATATGGATATGGCTGATGCTATGGAGTCCGGAACCTACAAGACTTGCGGTTGCTCCGATGGTAGCCGCGTGGTCATTATGAATTAAATCTAAAGATATAATAGATGTTTGTGCTTATATTGGTACTTTTAGTTTTAGCCTATGCAGGCTTCTTGGTGTACCAGGTTGCTTTTGAGAATCGTTCACTTTTCAATCTAAAGACGTGGAATCCCCTTGCATATGAAAAGGGTGTCAAGGTGGAGGGATTACTTTCGAGCGATGACCCCACCGCTCCAACTGTTGTTGGATTGAAATGCCGTTTCCCAGGTTCGGATATTACGAATAACAAGGTGTTTGATAAGGAAGGTGAGCCACTCGATTTGAATACTGAAGTTGTTTGCACAAGCTGCAACCAATATGTGTTCAAATCTGGTGGGAAATGTTCTCTTTATCAATATGACAAAGAGTTTAACGAGAGAGGTTCCTTCCAGCCAACTGTAGGAACCTGCACCTCCCGCAAGAAAACCGGTGCGTGTCCATTTTAGAAATCCTCGTCAAAATTAACACTCTCACAGTTGTCATCAAATTTCCCATAATCTCCAACACGCTTCTCGAAGAAGTTTGTCTTTCCATCCAATGCTATGTTTTCCATAAAATCGAATGGATTTGCTGCGTTGAAGATTGGTGAAAATCCAAGTTGCTTCATAAGTCTATCAGAAACGTATTCGATATATGTTGACATCTTTTCAGAACTCATCCCTATGAGTTTGCAAGGCAGAGCCTCTAGGATGAATTGCTTCTCAATGGCCACAGCCTCCTTGACAATCTGAGACACAGTTTCTTCTGTCGCCTTGTTATTGAGCATACCAAAGAGTTCAACGGCAAAATCTTGGTGAAGCCCCTCATCCCTACTGATTAGCTCATTGCTGAATGATAACCCTGGCATAAGACCACGCTTTTTGAGCCAAAATATGGCACAGAAACTTCCTGAGAAGAAGATGCCCTCAACACAGGCAAATGCAACCAGGCGATTTGCAAATGGTTGAGAGTTATCAAACCACTTCATAGCCCAATCGGCTTTGCTCTTGACACAATCGATAGTCTCAATAGCTCGGAAAAGTTTGTCCTTTTCTGTTGGATCTTTAACGTACTTGTCAATCAATAAACTATAAGTCTCACCGTGAACCATCTCATTGTGCTGCTGATATGCGTAGAATGAACGAGCCTCTGGAACCTGAACCTCGTTTGCAAAGTTTATATTGAGATTTTCGAAAACAATCCCGTCTGAAGCCGCAAAGAATGCCAAGATGTACTTGATAAATCTCTGCTCGTTATCGGACATTGTGTTCCAATCATCAAGATCTTTGCTAAAGTCAATTTCTTCTGCTGTCCAATTTGACATCTGAGCCTTCTTGTACATTGCCCAGAGGTTTGGGTGTCTAATTGGGAATATTGTAAACCTATTTGGATTTTCGGCTAGGAGGGGTTCGGGACAACTGCTTCGCAGTTGGAACTCAGGACCTTCAGACAGGTGTTCCTCAAAGTCAAAGATATTACCAATATGTCTCCCATCGATGAAGATCTGTGGATATGCTGTAATTCTCTTGCCACAAATTGTTTCAAGTTCGGCTTTTTCTTTGTTCAGTTTCTCATAGGTAAGGTTGTACTCGTCGCACAACTCAACGGCCTTATCACATAGAGTACAACCATCCTTAGAATAAATAACGATCTTCATGATAATATCCCTGAATATTTTTGTCTCCAAATCTTAAATATGATCACTCCCCAGGAGATTTCCCCCCACGAAGTTATCAAGGTTCTAGTTGACTTTGATGGTGTGGAGGAAGAACTCTATGCAAAGGTGCTTAGAAATGATGATATAAACTTGGTGGTGACCTATCTTAGCCCAACCTCTAAGGTCTACAAGGGTGCTTGCGTTTATTCGTTCGAGGCGACGGTTGAAAGGGTAAACTTTGATAGTATATCAGAACACTACGCGGGTGTGATAGACATAACGGATATAGATATGACCAATATTGGAAAGAATATGTTTGTGTTGGATCGAGAGATTATAGAAGAACACGACTCTGATATAGAGGATGCATCAGACGAAGAAGATCAGTACGAGGAAGATGGTTTTGTAGTGTCAGATGGGGAGGAAGGCACAACGCCAAGGACGTTGGGGATATCAGACCACAGGGAAGTTGACCAAAAGTGGGATGAATGGCAGCCATCAACATCTGGTGGGAGACACTTTAAGAATGTCATTGACGCGATAGAGTGTCGTGTCAGGCATCAGGATGATGAAAAAAACTTTGTCTAATGCGTTCCCAGGTTTTAAAAATACTGCCAGATGATAATATCTATCAGGATGTACGAGGACATTTGGGCTGACTTTGAGGCTTCTATGGATAAGCCTTCTACGGTAAAAACGGAAAGATACAACGATTTCATTTGCAAGTGTGGAGGTACAAAGGTTTTTGGCTGTGAAAATCTCCCCACATGCACAAGTTGTGGTATTGTTGATAGTATGTATGTTGATGACAGTCCCGAATGGACCAGTGGTGTTGGTGAGGATGGTGTTTCAAACGACCCTTCTCGTTGTGGAAACATAATTGCAGACCAAGATCTATTCTCATCATCCTGGGGTGTTGGTACAGTTATTCACGCGAACCGTGGGTCCACCTACGCAATGAAAAGGATGGCCAGGATCAACTTTCATTCCGCTATGAATCACAGGGATCGTGCACTCTTTCACGCATATCAGGATATTGAAAGAGCTGCCAAAAACACGCTGGAACTCCCTCAAGATGTTGTCAAGAATGCCAAGGTTCTTTACAAAAAGTTCAACTCCGAGACGCTGACACGCGGTGCGATCCGAACTGGTATCAAGGCTAATTGCGTACTCTTCGCCTGTAAGATTGCCAATATCCCGAGGACAACAAAGGAGATTGCCGATGCGTTCTCCATCCCAACAAAGGACATTAGCAGGACTTCCAATATGATCCGGGATGCCCTATTGGGTGAATCCAAAGTTACTCGTCCAGCTGATGTTGTTGGAAGGTTGCTCAATGAATTTGGTTGTATCGATGGAAAAACTCGAATGAAATGCATCAAGTTTTGCAAAAGTTTGGAGAATTGTGTTCCACTTATGTCAAAAACTCCGAACAGTATTGCTTCTGCGGTTATTCTTCACGTTCTTAGTGAGTCGACTTCGAGGTCGGAAGTTTGCAAAAAGTGCAACATCTCAGCCCCAACCCTGACTAAGATAGAAAACATAGTTAAACAGCACATTAGTTAAAAGTGTAAATGGTCAAACTGTTTCTCTCCACACCCTGTTATGGAGGTCTTTGCCTCGAGCCCTACCTTACTAGTATCCTCCGCCTACAGATTCTTATGATTCAGAAGGGTCATCAACTTATGATTGATACTACTGAGAATGAGAGTCTGGTTCATCGTGCCCGCAATGTCTCAGTTGGTCGATTTATGCAAAAGACCGACGCCGACTACTTTATGTTTATTGATGCGGACGTTCACTTTGACCCAGAGTCCGTTGTCCGCCTTCTCGAGTCTGGCCATGACATTTCCGTGGCTTGCTATCCCAAGAAGTGTGTGATGTGGGACCAGGCCAAGGTCTGTGTACAGAATGGCGACCAGCGTGACCCGGCCAAGATGGCATCCTCATTGGTTGTAAACTTTGGGGCTCCCAATCGCCCAGTTGTCAATGGTTTCATCGAGATTCTTGATGGTCCTACGGGTTTTATGATGATTAAGAGGGAAGTTTTCAAGAATCTAGAGGAAAAGTTTCCAGAACTCTGGTGTAAGAATGATCATCAGAACCGAGACTTTGATGATTACCACGCCTGCTTCGATTGTATGATTGACCCTGAATCAAAGCGTTACCTATCAGAGGATTACGCATTCTGTCGCAGGTACCAACAGACGGGTGGTAAGATTTTTGCCGACATAAATACAACCCTTGGACACGTGGGTAATCTCCCGTTCAGTGCCTGTATGAACGATAGGCTTAAGGCAAAGGCTTGTTAAATCCATAATGAAGTTGAATACTATTATTGTCATTCGAAGCAAGTCATGCCACGTCAAGACACTTCACACTATGCTACGCCTGAATATATTGTGCCTTGAGAGGGGGGTTCAGCACGAGATTTCATATGTAAATGACGACGTCCACACCAAGAATGACATCATAAAGAGAAAGATGAAGGATTGTGACAAATTGTTTTTTATTGATTTTGGGATTCATGTTGATAATGACTCGCTCTTGAAGATATTTGACAATTATGATTGTCTTGTGTTTCCAGCCGCCAGTGAGGGTATTGATTGGAATATGTTCAAGATGAAGGTTCTCAATGAGACTGATGAGCCTGTTGAACAGATGGGTCTCAATTTTGATACTGAGATTGGTAATAAGGTTGAGGATAGCATCTATAAGGTTGTCAAGACCAATCCAAAGAGTTGGGTTTTCAAGGGTCCTCAGATGCACAAGGCTTTGAAGAACAAGAAGTCCCCAGGTATCACATTGCCACTCAAGTTTGATGAATTGTTTGACTGTCTCAAGACAAATGGTGTCAAGGTGTATGCCTATACCGGTGCCAAATTGACTGTAACTTATCCCCATGAATGTCTGTCCAACATCCTTGAGGCTGCTGGGGTGTCACTCAAGTAAAAAAACTTGTCTGAAATGGTCCTTAAAGTTTTGAGACGATGTGTTAGTAAACCAAAATGAACAACCTCTTTGAGAAGGTTCCGTTTATCAACACCGATGTCTGGAAAGTCAAGAAGGATTCTCCCCTTCATCAACAGGCCAATCTATTCATTCACACTACTTGGGGAACACTCCGCAATGGTCAGGCTCCTCCAATTTTCCCAGGCCCGCAGCCAACTTCTATAGCTCGCAGGCACCTCCCTTTACTCAAACAGAATCAATACTTTGTTTGTGAAAAGACTGATGGGACTCGATACGGTTTAATCTGTTTTATGTTTGATGGCAAGAAGATGTGTATGTTGGTCAACAGGGCTCTTGATATGTATCTATTGTCTCTCAACATGCCTAGGACTGCCTATAAGGGCACCTTTCTGGATGGTGAACTCGTCAAACTCAAGGATGGTACTTGGCACTTTGTAATCTATGATGGTGTGGCTATTTCTGGTGAGCATATTGGTGGTCTCATTCTTGAACATCGTCTAGGGGTCTGCAACAAGTTTGCCACTGGAATCTTGCGGACTGCAAAGGACCCTGTCAAACATATCTATGTGAAAAAGTTTTGGAATCTTGAAAACCTTGACAATCTTCTGAGCCATGAGTTTCCATATGAGACTGACGGTCTTGTGTTCACACCTAACCAGGAACCAGTTCGAGTAGGGACGCACGACACTCTTTTCAAATGGAAGCCACGGGATAAGAATACAATTGACTTTCAAGTGAAGGGGAAGCGTCTTTTCGTCCAGGAGAAGGGGTTGCTTGTTTACGAGTGTGACATCGACGATGAGTATCCTGATGACACCATCGTGGAGTGCAAGTACATTCCTCGCATAAGGAAATGGGTTCCTATTGGAATAAGAAGCGACAAGCATCACCCAAACAACCGTAGGACCTTCTACAAAACTCTGGAGAATATCCGTGAGGATATCCAACTCAATGAGTTCCCCAGGAAAGTTTAACTTTGTCAAGGATAATTTTGTGAGAAAAGTTTTAGAAGAAACTTTTGAAATTATTTCAAATATTGAAGGAGGTTGGGAATTTTTCAAAGAATTTCAACCTCATCCACACAAGGGGTTTATGTTTTCGGAACATCCCATCCTTACTAAAATTAGTACTACTGCCGAATCTATGGGTCATGGTCATAGTGGGGCAAGCTGGGGCATGACTATGCGGACTATGGAGAAGATTGCTAAGTGTGGCTGGGGAGCTGTTTGTAGATGAATAGATAGTGATTTGTGTGTAGTGGAACTGAATCAATCTTTTTGACAAATGCGTCATTTTTCACCCACCATTGCCCATTGTGTTTGGTAAATGCTATGTAGTGTCCTGACGATTCCCAGTTGCGTGCAACTGCTCTTCCTTGATGAACACAAGATGCTATCAAAGCATACTTTGTATTCATTTCAGGTGATTCTGGGTGAAGGTACTTTTTTATATCAATAGTTTCTTCAAGCTTTATAGATGCCTTGACACCAAGTGTGAATGCTAAAGTCTTGGGGAGTTCCCAAAACATACTACGGGTTGCCGAGGCTTCCCAAATCTGACCATCATCATCTTTATATTTCTCCAAAGCTTGCCATTGTTGATCATTTTCGATAAGTTCCAAAATACTTTGAGAAGGTTTTGTCGGAAACAAGATGTTCACACTAAAGTTGTCAAATTTTTTTGATTTTCCTTTTGGGTAAACAACTTCTTGAACTTTTTTTCCATAAAAAATTTTTTTAACAATTGGAATACTTTCATCAAGAATATCAATCATACATACAAATGCCTCTTGAGCATCATGTTGTTCACCCAAAACAAAATTCTTACATTTTGTCTGAAAATGTCCCAAGATGGTTCGAGTATCAACCGGAAACACCTTAACCATCCATTGGTCTCGAACCAATTGTTGATAGGCTTTCGTAAACTTACAATCTCCTTTGTACTCTCTGAGTATAAAGAAGTTGGATAAACTTGGTACTTGTAAGAGTGCCTGTAGTGCACTGTTGAAGTAGCAGGTGTTTCCCAAGTTTTCCATTTAAAAGTAAGAGGCGTATATTATTTAACCAAAATGAACACAGCTTTTGAGTCCATCAAGCCTGAGTTTGACAAGTACAAGAACCAGAAACACGTCGAATTCGAACTCAGACTTGGTAAAAAGAGCACAAAGGGTGGAGCATTTGATACCAATGTTGGGTATGACGATTTCCATCGAATCCTCGACGGCCTGAAAAGGCATCAGGGTTGGGAAAGTACGAAGGAGTCTGAGGTTGATATCTTCTATGATGGTAACCGGCGTTTCATCTTTGAGGGTGATTCGGATGACTGCATCGCTGTGACCAAGAAGAAGATTCAAAAGGTGGATATCCATTTGGAAAACAAACCATTTGATGTTCGCTTTGGGATTGCAACCGAAACACCCATTAATAATCCCGAAGTACCTGGCGAGGCTGATCAGAAAACCCGCAAGCGTTGGTCATTCATCAGGAAGAATCTAACAATTGATATGTCGGTTGTGACTGGTGGTGGGGCTTTCGACCCTGATTCAGAGGAGGATGCTGTCTATCAGGTTGAATTGGAGATTGTTGACCCGACAAAGGTTAAAACAATTGATGAACTCTACAACATCTGTTGGAAGGTTGAGGATATTTTAAAATTGTTGGAGAATAAGTAAGTATGTGGGTATTCTTAATGCTATTGTTTCTGGTGTTCACCCTCTGGACAAAACCAACCCACGAAGTCAAAGCTGGTGGCTACGAGTCAAAGTACTTCCATATAAGTGGTGGCAAATCTAAAGAACTCTTTGAAAAGATGAAATCCGAAGGCGTTTCGGAACAGTCTCTTATGGAGTTTGCACAGATGGAGGACCAGTTCTTGGGTATGGAAAAGGAGTCTGCCTGCTTCAAGCGTTCCAGGAAGATGGAAGCAATTGCTCTCTCCCAACAGATAAAGGAACGATTCAAGGGCTATAACTTTGCCTACCACACCATACATATCAAACAGGTTGCTGAACCTGATAAGAATATCAACAAGTTTCTAATATGTTGAATAGATTGAATATAAGCGTCTTGTGACTACAAGCCTCCATATCTTGCTTATTCTCAAGAATATACAGAATGAGGTTGTTATCATCAGGCTCCTGTGTAGTTAGTTCCTTGTCGTGAATGTAATAAGCTTCCATATCAGACATAGAAATGTCACCTGCACGACCCTTTACAATATAATCCGCCGCAACGTAGACCAAGGCATCTAAGAATTCCTCCTTTGCCATCTCCATCCAGGAATTCTTAGGCGTTCCCCAGGTTGTGGTATCCATATTAACTCGAACACCATGACCATATTTAGATTTACCAAGCTCTAGGCGAGCCTTGATATCCTCCATTTAATAATAAATAGTTTCTCTCCCTTAATTGTTATTATTGCTGTTGCTGTTGTTATTCGCAAAGGCTCTCTCAAGTTCCCTCTCCAAGGCTCTCTGGTTGTTTGTAGCTTTGTTTGCAAATCTCTGGATTGCATCACACATCTCACTCTTTTTGAGTGATGGGTCTATGTTGAGACCAAGACCCCTGGCAATTGCACGGATATCATCCCTCCTGAATGTGTCACATACCCTCTTGCCAATCATTCTACCGCGAATCTTGAGAACCTTGCCACCATATCTAAGATTTGCACCATTAAGGGTGACATTCTTAGCCTTGTTGGACTTTTTGATTGCATTGATAAGATTATCCTTGGTCATCTTGCCATCAACACCAGCAATCTTCATACGCTTTGCAATGTTGTGGAGACCTTCGCGAGTGTAACGCTTAGCCTGGCGACTACCAATCATAAAACCAGACTTAGGGTCATTACGCACTGTTATAGTAAGATTGGCACTTGTCACATTGTTTTGCTTGGTGTTGGTATTCTGACCAAAGCCGAAGATTCTCCTAACATTTGTTGGAACCTTTACACCAGCTTTGTTATACGCAGCCCTCACCTTGTTTGCTGAATACTTTAAAGATCTTGGAATCTTATAGCAGCATGGCTGCCCCTGTGGATTGGGGCGGACATAATGATCAGGCTTGGGGCATTTGCCCTGGAAACTATACGGCTCAGGACGATGGCCTTTTGGGCACGTTGTACCTCTACGCGTTACTTCCGGAGCAGGCTTATCTGTTTTCGTTTTTGAAGCTTTTGTTTTGCGAGGAGACACCGGTTTACGACCTACTGCTCCTCTTAACGCTCTAGTACCAATCATACGGTCGACAACATCCAGAGCAGTTCTGTAGGATTCCATCAACGCAGGAGCTGACTTTACACCCATGATCTGGAAGTGACCAGACACCGAGATACTCATTTGCCAACTGGGATACTTCACTTTAAGCATTGCAGAAATCTCGGGGTTGTAGATTATATCAGTTGCACCCGGAACCATAGCTCCTGTTATCCTTTCTGGATTGACCGCACTGTTGACCCGGAATTGTCCCGACAGGTTTGTAAATGTGTATGGGACACCTATAATAGCGTTATTGCCAAGGTACTTGTTTACTATATGACTCCTCACCGCGTCAGGCTGTTCCGATAGCTGCCTCCCCATATTGCGAGCATAATCAATCCCAACATAACCACAAGAGATTGTCATCTTGCCATTCTTGTACACCCTAACGGTTCCACCCTTTTCCTCCCCACCCTTTGAAACGCGAATCTTGAATTCAAGTGCATCTACAGGTGTGTTTTTAGAACCACCAACAATGCCATATTCCTTGGTGGCTTCCCTAACCTTTTGGAAACGTCCAGCTCTCGCGATAATCTTGAGAACCTCAATCTTCAAACCACCGGCCATAATCTCGGCATTCTTTGGACCTTTAAATATGGCTGACAGATTGAGTTCGTCGCCACCATCCACCATAATACTGTAAAGCGTTGGATAAAGAGGAGTTGCACGAATTGTGCCGTTGTTGTTGTCTCTATTCAGATTTAAAAGAAGCTTGTTCAAATTGAGGTTGTTGTTGCTGTTGCTGTTCCAGTTCATAGGAATGAGGTTCGGAGACCTCCTAGCCATTTAGTATATCACAAGATTTTAGTAATCATCCCCAAAGTTTGCAGATTCATCAACCACATCAATACCAAAGACAACCGGCTGTGGTGGGTAGGCACGCCCCTGGTAAGTGATAGCTTCCACACGCACCTCCAGATCCCTTGTGCTGAATGGACCAGCATAGAAATCTGGATTGAACTTGAACTTTCCAAGATTGTTCTCCTGGCAATGCTGATTGAAGATTTGCGTAAACAACTTCTGAGGACAGAACATATCCGCACCATACTTGACCTTCTCCGAAGCCAAGAAGTTTTGCAAACTGTTGGTCACCATCGCAACCTGTGTCTGGATTGTCTTGAAGTACTGGGGTACAACATTCCAGATATCCTGATTGGTATACTTTTGAGCATAATCAAGATACGCCCTGACGCACTTCAAAAGAATGATTGGAATCTCATCCTCCAAGCGGTCCTCAAGCTGTGGATCAGCCTCCTTGACCTGCTTGGCAAAGTTCCAAGGAAGCAAGCGACGCAGCACACTCCCAGAGTTGTCCTTCCAGTTTGGAACCTCATTGCCACCTAGGATGCCCGGGGTCTTCCACTCAACAGACTTTGCCTTTTCGTGCTTGACTGCAATTGAAACATCCTCACCGCTGACCAGAGACTGAAACTCGGCCTGTTCCAGGCAAAGATCGCCCTTCACCTCTGGAGCAATGAACATGAAGCCATCATAGATACTTGAAAGACCAAACTTTCGCTCGATATTATTTGAAAGTGTGCGAACATCTTCATTGTCGTAAAACTTTTTGAAAACCTTGGTAATCAGAGTAGACTTACCAGACCTAGCAATACCCTTGAGAAAGGGGATAATCTGCCATCCATCAAGGTCGCCAACATCAAAGCAAAGCCTTCCACCCATCACATACATCCACTTGCAGACATCAGTATCAAACTTTTGATAATCCATAACCGTCTGAAAGTTTGGGGTTGGGATGTCATACCAATCTTCAATATGATCAAAGGCATCAAACTGCTTATCAAAAAACTTGGCACTCACAATGGTTGGCTCTAAGCATCGATACTGATTGCTTTCATAGGGGTAGAACTTGCAGGTGTACTTACCAATCTTCGGATCCCACTCCTTTCCAACAAACAGTCCATTCTTGAAAGACCACACATTGCGATTCTTGACAATCTCTGGAAACTGCATATCCTTACATTCAGAAAGGTGCTTAATCGCATCACGAGCACTCGAAGCCTTTGCAGTCAGGTTTTTCCACACAGCAAACCGGGTCTCCTTCTGAGCAATCGAATATACAAAATCTGCAATTGACATGATAGGTTTCCAAGCCTTTGTGTGATAGTTTTCAATGGTAGTAATCTGCTTGCAACACTGACCCTTGTAGCGACGAACATTGTTGATGTAGGTCTCATTTAGAAGTGCCAAGAGAAGCTGCTGGTACGCACTAATTTCCTCAAGATCCATAGTAGTACAGCGAAAGAGAGAGTGATCAGAATCAGGGTTGATGGGTTCATATGTTGGGTGGTTGATACGTTCAAACTGTCGAGCATAACGGAATACAGTTTCATAGGCATCATCAGCCATATCAATGAGACGATTGATTCGTGAAGAAATCTTCATATCGGAGCCGTTAATGTCTACAGATTCTTCATCAAAAACACCCAGGGCAACAGACCGGTGATAACACTCACCAAGCATCCTCTGCTGCCTGATATTTTGAGCAGAGACCCGCTCAATATCTATGCTCTTAGGCATACGGTTCTCATCAAGTTCATCCTGGCGGAAAAACTGTTCAAACCCAATCTTGAAGGGTATATGTGTGTCGCCGCGACAATCTAGACACCACTGCTGTTCCAATTGTTCTATGAGTGCGGTAAGATTCTCAGAGTCCAAACTCTGTATCTGGTTTTTGAGAATCTCCAGACGAGACTCATTCTGATCACTGTCTTGGTTTATGTAATGC
>UEXM01002194.1_pt1 | contig 14388 bp, 18 predicted proteins | sample 1796661 | NCBI WGS metagenome assembly UEXM01 (sample SAMEA4772469, study PRJEB27181) | metagenome | reverse complement strand
CGGGAAGAAGACGTGATATTGTGCGGTGTCTTGGTCAAAAACTGCGCTGATGTCTTCTGGGTTCGGAACAGAATTGAATAGTTCACGGTACAGGATGTCGACTTTGTCAGACATGCTGTAGCTATAGACAAGGATGCCGTTCTCTTCAGAGCGTTTGATTGAGTGGATGCCAGCTCGTGAACAGAAGAGCAAGTCTGTGCCAGCGTTGACAATGGTGTTGTGACTGGCGCACCCAATGTTGATGTTAGCGTTGTCGTCGATTAGCCAGTTGTCGATGTTCGGGTCGATCTTGAAGATGATGGCTTTGTCTGCGGTAAATGCTACGAGCCTGTTCTGCTCGAATGAGCCAAGGCCAGTGATGGTGTCTGCGGAGCCGAGAAGGTTTGCTATGTCAATAAAGCCAGCGCGGAGGACGTTAGTGCTGCCATCTTCTTCGTCGTCTGGGAATATCTCGTCTTGATCGACGCGGCTAAAGTGAATTTGTGTCTCTTTGCCAGGGATACCTGCGACTGCCAGACGTCGCTGTACAGACGCGCAGTACGCAGGAAGGAGTTGATTTATGGCTGGCGACTGATTGCGCTCGAAGTTAATGCCGTTGTAGCGGTATAGGGGTCTGTATCTGCAAGTAAACTGGACGGTTTGATTGAAGACGGTAGATGCTATAATAGCTGACGTTGGGTGAGCATCAGTTAGAAAGTGGTCTCTATCAGAGCGAAGGGTTATTCCAGAGCCAGTTTGTTCAGCCCATACGACCTCTCCGTTTGCAAAGAAACGGACGTGCCTTATCGGCAAATCTCCGCTTCTAAACTTGGTTGATGCGTCGCGTACTATTTGCCCGCGCCAGTCACAGGTAGCATTTTTTATCTTTGATAGATGTTGTTGCTTACCCGTATCAAGGGACGTGATGTCCCTTGATGTATCGAGACCTTGGAAGTTCTCATAAGAGAACGCCTTGGTTTTAACTCCGCTTGGTGATTTTATTGGGCTTGTCATTCGTAAGAAGTGCCAGTGTTGTTTATGTTGAGAAGCTCAAGGTTCGCGTATGGCTCAGTCAAATCGTATGTGGTCTTTTCTTTGTATCTGACCGTGTATCCGTTAAGCCCGCGCCATAGTTGCTGGTTCAAAGTGCGGTGGTACATGGGCATGTACATCTGTAGTTTGTCACTGCCCTGTTGCATCGCATAATGGTAGAGAAGACCTTGGACGATGATGATGTCATCAACGTCTCTTGTGTCTGATAAACTCTCGTAATAATCAAAAGAAACTGGGACGGTTATTGTATTGCCCGATTGGTTTGTTGTCGCTTTTGTTGGTGCGTAGGGGTGCATACGAATGTCGTCGATGACCATGTTGGCAAAGTCGATAAACATCAGCAAGACGTCACCATCTACTGTGCCAGGGGAAAACTCGCCGTAACGTCTGAGAGCTTGCATACACATCGTCTGTAGTGGGCTTCGTCCGTTTTTGATCTGTGGGTTTGAGTTGCTACTCTCTGTCACAAGAACTTCGCTATTGGTTGTGTGCGTAGCACCTTACATGCGAACGCCATCCATGACCTGGGTGTCGCCTGTGTATGACTGTCCGTTTGGTAGATAGTAGGTTGTCATGGCTTTACTTCCTTACGATACGAGCGTTCCTGACGAAGAAGTGGGATTCAAACCGAGCCACGTCGTCTTTAGATACTTTCCACTCAAGGCGGCCAGAAGATGTGTTGCGGGTTGGCTTGATGTCTGCACAATCAAAAGACGAAGGCTCTTGCTCACGGCTCTCGAAATAAACAAACTCTTTGCTTGCGTTGACTACTGTCTCCACCCACGCCTCGTTTACGTCTGGTGTTGTCGGGTCGTCTGCGAGAAATGCGCCTTTTATAGTGCGAGCGCGTGTTTTTTTGACTGCTTTGGTGGCTGGTGTTTTCTTTGCCGTTGCCATTAAATCCTCCAGATAAAATAAGGGGGCGATAAACGCCCCCTTATAATCGCTGATTATAGCAAGTTGGTCGTCCTTACTTGGTTGCCCAACCTGTGACATAGGCGTGAACCTTGTCCTGAAGAAGCTCAAGACCACACTCAGTGAGGTACTCGTGCTTGACGCTATCTGCGTCAACCGCTTGGCGGTTCTCAAGTAGACTTGTGTCACGACCTTCAAGGTAGCGATACACAAGGTAAGGGAAGTCGACGATGACCATTGCGGTCTTCATGTGGTCGAGCTGACGGAACTGCGGATGCAGATGGATCATCAGGTCTCCAGCAAAGGTGTTGTACTGTGTGAGGTTCACACCGTATGCACCTTCTACTGCGGTTGGCTTCCAGCGATCTTTACCGATTGCTTGAAGGTTTGCCGCCACTGTTTCGCCAACAAAAGCGATCTTCTGCTTTGAACCATACTTAAAGATGGTTGAGATCAGAAGACTGTCAAAGCCAGCTTCAGTCATTTGACCTGCACCAGAGCCGCCGTATGAGGCATAGCTGGCGTTGATGTCAACGACGTTGGTCAGGCTGTTGGTCAAACCGCCAGTGTAGCGGGTTGGTGCTGAAGTTGAGCCGTTTGACTCTACCTTGCGTCCAAAGAACATAGCGCGTTCGATGTCTGACATGTGGAGTTTGAGTGCCTTAGTCATGGACTCATCCATCTTGTCGCCAGTCCGCAAGTGTGTGCTTTGCAAAGTATTAGATACTTGGAAAGCTGTACGGAAAATCTGGGTGAAGTTGGAAACCACTGTGGCATCGAATGTGATAGCCGTTGGAGAGGTGTCACCTTCAGCCGCCGCATAGCCAGCAACGAACAGGACAGCATCATCTGCAATCTGGTGGCTTGTGCCGCCAATATTACGAGTAACTGCCAATGTTGTAGCTGTTGTGTCTGCGGTTGCCTGCATCACTTCACCAGTTGTCTGGTTGATGATGATTGCACCTTTGATAGCAAACTTGTTGTCGTCTGCGGCATCAATGGTAATGCTTGCAGTTGATGTGCTTGCTACTGCGCCGTTGACGGTCAGAGTACGATCAGGAAGTTCATCCCGAAAGTTTTTGTACTCAGGGTCGTCAGTTGGCTCGGATGAACCCATTGCAAGCATAGCGTTAAGCGGTGCGTTGCCGTTTGGTTCGAGAAGCGTGAAAAGCTCACGATAGTTCTTGGGGCGGAAATCGGAGGTGAACTCGCCAGTTCCGCGCATACCTTGAATAGCCATTTACTTGTTCCTTATGGCAAGAGGTTTACGAAAAGATTTGGTCGAGCATTGCGGGTCTGTCCATCGCTTGCCCTAATGTACTAACGAGCCTTGGCGCGATACGGTACGTTTTTTAATGTAGCTGGTTTTTTCTCAGCGTTCGTCCTTCTCAAGCGATTTATTTTCGCTTGAGCAGGTGTTGTTCTATTGTGCATGTCCCACATCACTTTTTAAGCTGATAGAGGATAAGCAATGCTATTGCTATCTGAACCATCTCTACAACAGTGATAGGAAACGCAGGCATTAGCTTATGCCACGCTTGGCCATAGCAGAGTTGGCAAACTGGTCAAATGTATTGCCCTCTGGAGATGGAGTCGCGTTGCCTCCCGCAGATGGAGTTGCACCAAGAGAACCTGTGAAGGCTTGGCGACGTTGTGCGATACCGCGCATACGCTCCATCTCTGGGCCGTCCATATTGTTTTTGAAGTCTTGCATGACTTTGATAGTCATTTGTGGATCGACGAAGTCTTCCATTGTAAAGCCACGCTCTGCTGCGAAGACCATGAAGTCGTCTGCGGCTGAGTCTGGGAGGCCAAGTGCCTGTTGTACGCGGTCAATGTTGTTGGCAATTTGTCCACGAACTGCATTGATCTGCTCGTTTTGTGCGCCTTGAACCTGACCTTTTGCCGCGTCTGCAACACCTTGGGAGTTAGCTAAGACCATCTTGAGCATGTTCTGGGTTTCGGCGAGTGCGGTCTTCATCTCCGCCATGCCAGAGCCATTGGCAGTCATCATCTCTTTATAGCCAGGGGGGAGTGTGGCGGCATTGTCTTCTTCCCACTTTGATAGGGAGGCAGACATCTCGTCTGGTGACTGAGATTTTGCTCCGTCTGTGTTGCCCATTGTTGGGTTAGACTCGCCTGCTTTAGAGATGTTTTCCAGTTGCTCGGCAATTTGTTTTGGTGTCGCGCCTGGGTTGGCTTTCATATAGTTTTCAATCACGTCTGTGATTGGCTTGTACTGTGCGTTCTTGAAGTTCATCGCTGAGTAGCGATCAAAAGTAGATTTAATTTGCTGTGGCGTCAGCTTGCGGTTTTTCTTGTTGCCTTCGTTGTCTGTTTCGCCAAAGTCTATTTCATAGATGATGGCATCGGCAGACATCTTGTCGCCTTCTGTTTCAGGACTACCTTGGATTGCGGCAGTGTCTGCGGCTGAGTCCTTCTTTGGTTCTGGTGCAGGTGCGGCTTGTTGCGGCATCTGTGGTTCAACGCCCATAGTGTTGGCGGCAATAGCGTCAATCATTGCGGCTTGGTCTTGGGGGTTCTGTGGTACGGCCATTTTGTTCTCCTTGCCCAGCCTCGGCGGGGCGGTTTAGTGATGATTAGGTATTATTGATCGGCAGACTTCTTCTTGTCGTCCACGGCATCCAGAGCCGCTTCAGACTCAAGACGGACTTCAAGACGTATCGGCATGTCCATTAGTTGTTTGGCGGCCCATATCGAGCCACGACGGAAGTTAATTTCGTCAACATCCATCTTGGCTGAGTCTGCAATAGACATGGCTGATGCAAGGATTTCGTCTCGCATAACCTCGACCATGACTTGCCAGCCAGTTGATTTTTGTAGTTCTTTGACAGCCTTTAGCTTTGCAGTAGGCTTCATCTATTTCTTGAGACCCCGTGCTTTGCGCTTGGGTGCTTTGCCTGCGATGACTGAACCATGACCTTTTTTGTTCATGGGACGGCGTACTTGCGGGCCTTTGAGGTTGTATTTTTCCATGTGGGGTTCGCTCCATTTGTCTAAGGATTGAGACCCATAATATTCCTGACATGGTTAGTGGTCGTCCTTACTTGCCAAGGGCGCGGTCAAGTTTGTCTTCGACGCGGTGAAGTGCGTCTGTGACGGCTCGCATATCGTCGCGGAGTTCGGAGCGGGAGGCGTAATCTTCACGGGTGCGGTTGAGGAGGATTTCTACGCGCTTGACCTCTTTCTGCAAAGTCGTTGCCCAATAGCCAAAACCCATCACTACTATTGCGATCAGGCCGTCAATGATGTGGATAAGGCTGTCCATTACCCAGCGATTTCCATAAGAGTGATTGTTGACTGACCTTGCCCGCTAGATTGGTGATCGTTAATACGAAGAATTCCTGAATTTGTCCTGCCGTATAACGTATAAGTTATTGCCGATGTTGTGCTGGGCGAATCCAAAAATGAAAGCGCAATAGAAGCGTCTACATGAACATTCTGTCCACCGGGGTCATAGCAAAATATAGATCTTTCAAATGTTTCAATAGAAGCTGCCGTTGCGCCACCTATTGACCTGTAAAGAGCAAAGGCATTTTCACCAGCAGATGACCCGCTGTTGCCAGCAGTAACTGTTAAGTTAACTAGTATTTTGCTGGAGGATGATGCGGGCGTAATTGACTTTGTAATTCCAGTGGCATTATAGCTGGATGATGTTAGCTGTTGGTAAGTAGGGTACACAAACTGCACTACCTGCAACACAGTACCACTAGGCAAGCCAGCAGATGTAACTGCGGTAAGAGACTGATTGTTTAACTTTGTGAGTGCCATGTCTGTTTCCCTATACAGTGTAAGTAACTGAAACGTACAAATACATATCAGCACCAGCATCTACATACACACGCCCCCAATTCGCTTGGTCTTTTGTGTAATAAAAATCAATATCTGTGGAATTAGCAGGAACATAGGGCGTAAAAGCAATAGGTGTTGGACTAATATCAACGCCATTGTTTGCCATAATATTTCCTGTAGCAACATCATTAGACCCATTAGCAAATGGAAGACCTGTTATTGTTAGATAACCACCCGCACCACTTGTGTTTTTATTTACAAATTGAACTTGAGCAAATACTAAGCGTCCAATTCTAGTGTATTTACCTGTAGCTGTAACAGGTGTACTTGGCGAACTGGTTGAGCCAGTGTATGTTGCAGTCCAAGTTCCTTCATCATATGCGCTTAGAATATCATTACCAGTACCTAACTTAATTCCAGTTGGCACAGTTACATTACCACTACTATCAATCGTAGCCGCCGTAGTACCAGCCGCATTTTGGATGGAGTCTACTTTTAATACGCTTGTCATGTGTCTCTCCTATCCTACTAAGTAGCCGCCAAAAGAACTTCGCGTTTTAATTATGTGAGACGAATCCCCAACTACTATTCTTAGTTGTAAGACTGTCCCTGCGTTTACATTTAATGCAAAAGACTTTTGTATTGTTGAGTGATGTTCAGTAGCACTAGATATGTAATACGAAATATCGTGTATCGTCCCTGAGTTAGCACCGTCCACCCACAAAGCCCCAAGGTGATACGATGCGGCATCTCCTCCTTCAATTCTAATTCCGTAATTAAACTGGTAAAATCCAGTTAAAGGGCAAGTCCATTCGTTTGTTGATATGTTGTAGTTGTTACCAATATCAAATAGTTCATTATCAAATGGTACAGTGTTCCAACTTGTTGCGGTTTGCGAACTGTCACTACTGCGTTCAACAAGAAATCTTGGTCTAGTTGGTGTAAGAAGGCGTCCACTGCTATCAATCGTAGCCGCCGTAGTACCGTTAGTATGTTGGAGGGTTTCCACTCCGATTATTGAAGCCATGTTATCCTCCCTATCCTATTAAATAACCACAAAAGGCATTGTACTCATTTCCGTGCATAGTGGCTGTGTAAGATGTCGCGTTAAAAATATTAACAGTGTCATTAGCTGACAAAGTTCTTATTGCGTCACCGTGTGTTGGATGCCAGTCTGTACCGCCCCCATCTTCATAAACTAAGAACTCCGCGCTTGAATCATTAATATAAAGAATGATTCGCGTGTTTTGTTCATTAGTCATTGACCTAAAGCTGAAGAAGTAAGTGCCAGAAACAGGAGCAGTAAATTTGTACGTTGAAAGATTAAAATAACTTCCTACGTTTACTCTAGCCGCGTTGAGTGGGAATATGGTGTTTGCTGCCATCTCAAAGCTACCACCACTGTAAAAAACATTAAACGCTGGTTTAGCTGGTTGAAGAATACGTCCACTGCTATCAATAGTTAACGCATCTGTTCCACCAGTCTTACTGGCTATTTCATCTACAAATAATTTACTCATATTACACCACCGTAAATGTGCCGTTGACTGTAATGGTCACGTTGCTGGCGATTGTGATTGGGCCGATCACAGACGCGTTTTGGTTGGCCGCGATTGTCACACTGTTACTTAATGTGTTTACATTGGTTCGTATGGGGGTGTCGTCCAAGACGAGAGTTGAAGCCAGCTTGGCTGGTGTGATGGTTGCGTCTGAGACTGTGCCAACGTCGAGTGTATCACCCATGACTACGATGTAGTCGATGACGTCTGAGGATGAAACGGCAGACGTGAAAGTGATGGTATTGCCAGACACAGTGTAGGCGGTGTTTGGCTCTTGAGTGACGCCATTCACAGACACGATCATGCGTTCGGCTTGACCAGGGTCAAGAGCCGCACCGTTCTTGTTGAGCGTGTATGCTGTGTTTCCGTTGGCAGTGATGTCGTCTGCTTTGACGAAGGAGCCGCGAACTGGCTGTTTACCTATGAATGGCATCTAGTCAGCCTCCTCTATTGTTAGTTCGCCAGCGTCCACCTGACGCATGATTTCTGCGAAGTGGCGGTTGGCTGGATTCATGGGAACGGAAGTGTTGTAGCCATCAATGACAGCTAATATTGTATTAGGTTCGCCTGTAATTGGGGCAATGTATTTAGCCGATGTAATGTTCATTTCATTCATAATTATAACTCCGCATCCAATACGATATACCCAGAACTTGTTCCACTTGCGCTTCCAGCTTTCCGCATAAAGCCAGCTTGTCCTGAACTACCTTCACCACATTCAATGTAAACTTCGCCAATGTCAGTGGTTTGGTTGGATACACCAAACGTATCGCTACCGCTTACTTGACCTACTGAACCAGCAATATAAACGTAGAACTCTGTTTTGTTATAAATCGTAGCCGCTGGCGCAGTTCTCATCTCCATCGGAAATGAAAACGAACCATATGCGTATCCATTAGACCATTTTGCTAAGTTACATAGGCTTTTCTCGCCGTTAATCTTTTGTGAGTTAAAGACATATGTGTACCTCTGACACGCCGCCAGTTCTTCACCGTATGACCGATGTTCAAAAGGTGACGCATCGCCTACCTCAAGCTGGATGCCAGTAAATTGAATAGCGTCATTTGTAGAAGCACCAATATCAATTGTGCCTAGATATTTATTAGCGTTAACCTGTGCCGCCCAAGTAGACATTTCAGAACCACCGCTAAATGTAGAGCCAGCGTTAAACCAAAATGCTATTTCAATACCAACACCGTTGTCGTTTGCAATATCTCCCCCTGTATCAGCGGGAATAGTCACTGTTTTATATTCCCAAGTGTTCGCTGAAGAAACAGTAATATTCTTAGAAAACATTCTAGTGCTAGTGTCAAAAGTACGAGCCACAAGAGTAAACGAACCTGTTTTGGTAGCCTTTACATAAAACGACAGAGTTGTTGATTTTGCGGAAGATGTTCCGACTTGTAAATGTTGCAAGTTTTGCGCCTCAATACGGTGCATCATTTGGGCATAGTCACTAGCTGAAGGTGAAGCATCTGCTGTGGTGGCTGTCATCTTAATTGAATTAGAAAAGCCGTCAGGAGCGTCTGTTGACTGCTCTATCGTCCACGTTCCCAAAGAAGAAAACTGTGGCTTCATGCGGTCTACAGTATAGTATCCTGCTGTTGTTATGCCAGTAACTGACGACGAGCGTTGCGCCACCTGACACGCCCCATTCAGAATAAGATTCCTTCGCCCATGTATCGCATTGTCAGCGACAGAGGCGTTTGTGATTTTAGATAAAGCCATTAGCTTGCCTCTGCATTACGCACAGCCGCAGTCTTTACAGCCTCTAGGTCATAGGCTTGTGTTACCTGTGCGTCTTCACCTGTGGCTATAGTGATACCGTTAGCGTTGCAGTGTGCAACCAATGCCGCAATGATTTGCTCTTTAGAAATCCTCGCTTGGTTTAGGATTGCATTATCTGCCCAATCCTGCACAGATGCGGCTTGGTACTCTAATGCTTTCATTTCTGTGTCAGTCACAGTTACTGTAATTGTTGCCATTCTGTGTCTCCTATCCTAGTAAGTAGCCTTGAAAGCGTGTTCTGTTTGCATTTGCATTACTCGCAGATGTCGGGAGAGTAACTAGAGTCACATATTGGTTTGCCACTAAATACATTATGCGTGTTAACTCTGCGCCAAGAGTGCTATTACCGTGGTCAACCCAGCTATCCGACTCATACGCCGCGCCATTCATATGAAAAGCTAGGTGAAGACTACTTTGAGCGTTGGCTTGAACAGCACCAGTGAATAAATAAAAACCAGTGACAGGCGCAGTAAATCTTCCGTTTGAAGTATTAAAATGTGAGCCAACATTACCGTGTGAGGGACAAGTCCAACCTGTTAGCGTATTGATTGCATACGCTGACAATGTTTGGTTGCCAGTTAAATGAGCAGTAAAAGATGGCTGGCTAGGCTTCGTAACACGACCTGACGCATCAATACGCATTGCTTCTGACCAAGTAAGTGCGGCATTAGCAGAACCAGAGCCAGCATAACTCCAAATGTGTTTACCGTCTTCTTGGCTATATCGGGTGGCTTCATCTGTGTGTGAGTATTTCCAACCGCTATTGTAATAAGCGTTTTGGCTCATGTGAATGGCATAATCAGCTTCACCCCACAGGTTGTTTTCCTTATTGCCAATGTGTAGTGCTGTACCCAAAGACCAAGTAGACGGGTCGGTAACCCCTATGCCCACGTTGCCAGCCGAATCCACACGCATCCGTTCAGCGGAGTTGGTTCCAAAACTCATAGCATTATTGGTTTGCTCATACTGGACATAACCGCGATATTGGTCTGCACCAGAAGTACCATCAGCAAAGAACAAAGAACCATTGTTGCTTGTGCCAGAGGCAATAGTAATACCAGTTGAACCTGTGGTGGCTAGAACTAAATCATCTGCACCACCGTTGTAACTTGATGGTGTCGTAGTGCCAATCCCCACGGTGCCAACCGTACTAAGAGAGCCAGCGATAGCAATGTTTGTGTCTAGCTTTGCAGATGTGACTGAACCATCAGGCGGAGATACAGTTTGCAGGGAGCGGCCACGGAAGATGCAGTAACAGTCGTCTGTACTGGCGATTGCTTCGGACAAGGTAAGGGTCGAGCCAGAAGCAGTGTATGCAGTTGTTGGTTCTTGCTGGACATTGTTTACGAATAGCTCAATGTCTGCCGCGTTTGTGACAGGGTGATTGAGACTGTAAGACGTGCCACCATTGCCAGTTATGTCTTGCTTGGCAAACGAGATGTAGCTTTCAGCAGGTGTATTTCCAATAAACGGCATTAGGTTATCTCCATGACACCCATTACAACGTGAAGCGATGTCGCCGTATCTGACTGAACGGCAAGCACGTCTGTGGTTTCGAGGATGTATTTTTGACCTGCAAGAACTTCGAGAGTTGAGCCTGCGGGAATTTGTACATTGTTGAGGTGTTTTCTTACGGTGGAGCCGCCATCTTTGAACGAGACGGTTGCAGTGACTGTGCCTGTGGTTACATTGCAGATAGACATTCCAAGAATGACAGTCGTGGTGCTGGATGGCGTAGTGTAAATTGCTACGTCGGTGTTAGCGTTCCCCATGACTCCGTGGGCGTTTTTGAATGTGTTTGCCATTGGTTTCTCCTACTAGCCAAGCGCGATAGCCAAGGCCGTGGCTTCGTCTGAGGTTGTTAATGTTGCGCCCGCCGCAGTGACGTTCTTGTTGAAGGCGAATGTGTCTGAGGCCGAGACATAAGTTAGCGTTGCGTTTGCTCCGCCTACTGTTAAACCCGCGCCGTTAGCGGCAGATGCACTGCCTGCGCCGTTGGCTACTGTGATGTTGAGGTCTGCAACATCCAAAGTTGTGCTGTTAATTTGTGTTTGTGTGCCGTCGACTTGCAGGTTGCCACGGATGCGGACTGTGCCAGTATCATCACCGATGGCGGTTGGGTCGATGATAAGTGTTGCTGGCCCCGTGAGAGAGTCAACGTGCCACGCGCCAGATGATGTGCCAGACGCAAAGACAGGGGTTGAGGAGCCGTTTGAGACGTATGTTTCGACTCTTGCGTTAGTATAATACAGATTGGATGAGCCTTCAGAGAGGCTGTCCGTGTTACTTGGGGTGACGGCTACCCAAGCCGAACCGTTATAACTTTTTAGTGTAGTTGTGCCGCTATCATACCAGAGGTCGCCTGTACCTACATTACTGCCTGTTGGAGCAGACGTGCCGATGAAATATGTGTTGGCGAAGCTGTTTACGTCGGCGATGTTGGTTGCAACGGTGGTAATGTTTGCGTTGTTGGTTGCGGCAGTGGTGACGTTTGCCGATATGCCTGCGACTGTTGTTACGTTGCTGGCTATGCCCGCTACAGACGTGACGTTTGAGGCGATGTTAGATACTGTGGTTACGTCTGTATCTATACCTGCGACGGTGGAGACGTGAGATGAGACACCAGCTACAGACGTGACGTTTGAAGCAATGCCCGCAACTGTTGTGACATTTGATGAAATCCCTGCCACAGACGTGACATTGGATGAGATGCCTGCAACAGTTGCTATGTTGGCTGCAACTGGAGCCAGGGTGGACATGTTGGTTATGTTGGCAGACGCGCTAAGTGTTGTTACCTCAGACGAAACGCCTGCAACTGTTGTTACGTTGGATGATACTCCAGCCACGGTGTTTACGTTAGCTATGTTGGTTGCTGTTGTGTTGACGTTCGCTATCGCGGCGGCGGTTGTGTTGATGTTCGCTATGTTGGTTGCGACTGTCGCTACGTTGCCTGTTGTGGCGTAGTGCTTTGCTGAGAAGTCGCTAGTGTTTCCGACTGCACTGCCTGTTTTTGTGGCCCAGTCTTTTGCGGAACCTGTGGTGGTGTCTACTCCTGTTCCGCCGATGGCGTAGGCTTTTGAGGAGTAGTCTGTGGAATCGACGATGCCGTTGACCTTTGAGGCCCAGTCTTGTGCGCCCGATACATCGACGAGTTTCTCTGTGTTCGCGCTAGAGGTGAAGTTGGATTCAGACGAGAAAGTCGTGCCGCTGGAGAGACCATGTACAATGTAGACGTCCTTGTTTGCGAGGGTGACTACATCGAAGTTGTTGTATGTGGTGCTAGTGCTGAATGTGCCTTCGATGCTGAAGAATGTGGTTAGGTCTGTGAAGCCTGCTGTGGAAGACGCAAACTGGCCGACGCGGAACTGGAGCTTGTCTGTAGAGGGATCGAAGCGGAACTCGAAGTTGCTTGCACGGAATGTGCCGCTGTTTGACGGGTCGAATAGGTCGTCGAGCAAGTCTGTGAGAGAGCGGCCTCCGATCTCTGCGGACTCAAGGTATGTGTCAAGAACGTGGTCGCCCGTGTTTGCGGAGCGAAAGCGTATCTGTTCTCCAGTGGGTTGGGTTTCGGCCATTACTTGTAGTACCCCATATCTTTCATTAGACGGATTAACTTTGCCTTAGTGAGGGCGTACTTGTCGTCCGATGTGGTTTCCTTTATGAGACTACGGAGTTCGGCGATTTCGCCTGTAAGCTGTCGTATGTGGTCGTTAAGAGCGGCAATTCGGTGGGTCTGCTCAGTGTCGACGCTGTCCTCCTCTAGTTTGTGAACACGGAATACTTCTTCAACATAGTCGACGATCTTGCCGTCAATGTTTCCTGCTAGAATTTGTTGCTTATCCATTTTGCTTCCTCGCTTCGCTCATTGGGATCAGGTTGCCCTTCTCTCTCTCACGATCTACTTGCTCGGCTGGTTGAACGGATGCACCGCGCATCTTTTCCATAATGGCCAGTTGCTGAGATGGTGATGGGCCGTTCTGCTGGAGGTCTTCTTGGTTAACGCGGAAACGATCTAGGTCGGTTATGCCCATCGCACGGATTGCTTCTTCGGCAATTTGACCAGCGTTGTATTCCATGTTGAGGCCAGTCTGTTGCATGATCTGGAGCATGTTCATCCACGTTTCGGCGTTGCGTGTTGGCTCTAGTGGAAGTGTGCCGTCGATAACGAGGTAGTCGATGTCGCCTTGTAAGTCTTTGCTAACGTCATAGTCGAGGTAGCCGTCTTCGACCATGCCTGTAAGTTGGTTGGGCATGTTCTGGCCGTCGATGTTTATGGAGCCTTGGAGTGTCAGGCTGTCTTGGATGTTGGCGACCATCATACGAACCATCGGACGGACAGTTGTTGCAGACATGATCCGAGCCAAGACGCCGAGGCGTTGTGATCCTAGCTGGGACAGACGTTGTACTTCTGTGGCTGTGCGGACGCCGCCTGCTGTTGGCATACCTTGCTGTGCGTCTGAGGCGGCTGAGACACGTTGTTTAAGTTCGGACATTGCAGAGATGTCTTGGAAGTGACCGCGTGTGACGTCTGGGACTTGTGCAATAAAGACGCCGTCCCCTGGCTTCGAGCCAGGGAGGGTGCGGACAACGCCGTATGGGTTTCTGTCGATGAGGTCTGGGACGGAGACTTGGGTTGGGTCTACGAAAATGAGGTTGTTGAGGGCTGCCGAGATGTTGTCGATGCGTGAGCGCATAAGGTAGGTGGCAATGTCGTGCATCGGCAGGATGAGGTCGTAGAGCGATTGACCGTAAGTCTTGTGCTGGTCTTGGTAGAGGCCGCCGATTACGGCTGGCATTTGACGTCCGTAAGGGTTTAGCTGGAAGCGGATAACGACGTTCTCATCGAGGATTGTGACAACCAAGAAGATTTGGTCGATAGATGGGATGCCGATTTCATGGCCTGAGAGGCGTACCCATGCTTCGTCAACGACTCTGGCATCGCCAAGTGTGAAGTATGCGTGGTCAGAGCGTTCGCGCTGGTGTGCTTTGGCTGGGTCTATTGATAGGCCGCGCAAGTCTTCTTTGTGGAAGTGGTGCGCGTTCCATGAGTTCTTTGGTGCGCTGATCTTGTGGCGCAGGGCTGGGAACATGCGGAGCTTGGGGTATAAGCCAGAGTAGAGGAGTGAGTTGTAGCTGACGTAGTCTGCGAAGGCTATGTACTGCATGTTCTCCCAGTCACCGAAGTTGACGCGGGGGTCAGGGAAACAGCGGCGTGGATCGAAGTTGATGATCTGGTTCTGGTTTGTTTGGCCGTCCCAAACGACTTTGGTTGGTGCAAAGC
>UEXM01002193.1_pt1 | contig 14389 bp, 24 predicted proteins | sample 1796661 | NCBI WGS metagenome assembly UEXM01 (sample SAMEA4772469, study PRJEB27181) | metagenome | reverse complement strand
TGCCGTTCTTCGTAATCTGCTGAAACCCGTTTTCAGATCTAACGGGACCATTAAAAGTTGTATTAGCCATCTAGCCTTCCTCCTTACGAAAGGTTGCGCCCTAGAGTCTTCGTAAGCGTCTGCTGGGACAGTCGCTAGGGCTAATGCTTCCCAGATTGTCGAAGTAACCATCATTGGATGAAGAGAGGGGGGAATAAACCCCCCTCGCTAAAATCACGCTCCGGGCGATCCGAATACACAACGTGGATCGGAGAAACCGAAACTGTAACGCTCGCGAGCTTTGTAGCGAACATTACCAGTGTCGAAGTCACCTTCCATTTTAGTCGTGATCGGAAGACGCTCAAAGTGAACAAACCCTCGAGGAGCATCCGTCTTAATGAAGAATGCGTCCGTATCCGTGAGGTAGTGGTTAACGACATAACCTTGCGGAAGCATACCCATGTTCCGCGTGGCGTTAACGTCATTATCCGCAGATCCCGGACGGAGAGTTGATTCAAGCAGACGATCCGCTACAAACTGCAATGCTGGCGGGACAATGAGCTTCAAGCCTCGGACTGAGACTTTGAGCCCACGCTCGTCAACAAAAGCAGCAATATCGATGAGAGAGTTTTCAAGGCTCGTCTCATTGAGGTCTGCTGCCGTAGACAGTTCGTTACGGAGAGTGCTACCGCCGGCCAGGGGGTGGTCTGTAGCGCAAAGCTCTTTCCCATCTCCACCAGTGACAGTGCTATCGAATGCACTGTTCAAGACCGCCGCTGCTTTCACCTGTTTGGTGTTCGCCATGCTGCGAGCAAGTGCCTTCGTGTAGCGAGACGCCAGACGATCATAAAGATTGTCTTCAATAGCCTCTTCCGTGATGGAGAAAGCCAAAGCAATCGTTTCCATCGTGTAACGTGCCGTGTACGCCTCTTGAGCGTCATCGAACGAAACTGCCGAACCCTCCGATTTTACTGGTGCCGAACCGAAGCCAGACAACATCACTTCTTCTTCAAAGGCTCGCTCTGAAGATTCAGTATCGAAAATTTCAGCGTGTTCCGCGTCATACCTAGCGTACTCAAGTCCAAATAAGGCATTGAGGCCAGGCTCTAGCTCTTTAGCTAGTTGTGCTCTAGAAATAGCCATTTCTCAAAACCTCCTTATACGCCAGTGGTTGAAGGCGTACCCGCAGCAATGGACCCAACGGGCGCATTGAACGGATTGTTCAACCTAACGATTGCGGCGATACCCGCAGCGGTGAAGTCCTCGTTCTCAGGATCTTCCATCCAACCTAGGACTCTAAGAGTCAGAGAGTTGGTTGTTGCTAGGGTGCTAATAGCCAATCGGCCTAAAGAAAGACCTGTAGCGTCCGTCCCCGTAATGCCGGTGGAAAGGCTGGCATTCAAGAACACACTTGCTCTTGCATTTGCCTTACTTGTCCACGAAGCATCCGTGGCAATAGCGTAGAGTTGATTAGGATCATCTACGATAAATGCCTTTACAGGATGGTTGCTATCAGCGCCAGATCCCGGCCAATAGTTGCTGAAGGTCGTCTTTCCAGTGACGCTAGAAACATACTCGCATCCTTGAAATACGCCTAGATGACTAACAGAGCCACCAGCTGCGTTAGCTGTGTGGTCGATATACCCAGAAGCAAGAGGAATAACCACTTGCCCATGGTAAATCTTGTCACTGTTATCAGAGGCGATCTCATAAGGAGTATATCCCGTAACGCCAGTGGAATTAGCGGCTCCGCCCAACTTATTCAAAGGGCGAAGGCCAAAACTTCCATTAGAGTTAGCCATATCTCATTTACTCCTAGCCCTCTAATTTACGAGGGCCGCCAAAAGTTACACTAGACTGCCGTTCAGGCTTGCTGATCGGCATAGCTGGGTGCTGCTCTCGGGCCAAATCATTGTCAACAGCGGACATCTGATCTCTAGCAACGTTCTTGAAGTAACCAGTACGTTCGTTAGCGATCTCCTCGGGTATCCGGGCTAAGAGCAATCCACCTACACCGATGACGCCAGCATGTTTGCCGTCTTCAACGGTGGGTATCTCAAAGTCTGGAAATTCATCACCCCGTACCAGTTCCCATCCCTCTCGGGATCGGGCTGCTACGTTTTTACGGTCATCAAAACCCATAACTTCTGCTCTTATCCACCTATGCCTGTAACCTTCAGGTGCAGGTGGGGCGTCTAACATAGACGGCGGCCGCCACGGAGTAGAACGCTTCTGTTGTTCGCGTGTGCTATTGGCCCTAGGCGTCTTAGGTGACTTCTGGCGAGTAGTGTTCTCGGTACTCATGATCAATCCCTCACATATTTTGCGTATTCTTCAAGCGGCACATTCAGCTTCTTGGCAATCGCAATCTGCGACGGACTTAACCGCACTTTTTTACGTCCACCTTTGTTGCGGGATTTGGAACTCTCGGCTGACGCAACCTTTTGAGTCCCCCCGTTGCTTCCATTCCTTGAATTGAGCTTCTGAGGAAACTCACTCAAGAGACGGTTGTCCATTTCAGTATAGTACTCATCTGAAGTGGGGTCAAATCCTTCATCCTCAACCAGCCTTCGGTGCAATCCAAAGGCGGCATAAGTCATAACTTCGTCTGTGCCGAACCAATTGTTCCTTTCCGCCCAAGCCTGAGCTTTCGGGTCCGGATCAGGTTGTCTCTGTTGTGGTTGTGCTTGCGGCTGCGGCTGCGGTTGTGGCGCCTGTTCAGCAACCTCCACCTCTTTCTTCACAGCAGCAATCTTCTGCTTCTCCGCAGTCAACTGGGCAAGAGCCTCTTGAGCCTCAACAAGGCGATCCACATCTCCGCTCTCATGAGCGTCCTTGAGAATACGTTTTGCTGAGTCAATCTGAGAGGTGACACGGCTACCAAACTCTTCTTGGTAGCCTTTATCGAGGCTCTCCAGCCGCTGCTTCAAGTTCTCATTCTCTTTGCGGACGTTCTCCGCAAACTGAATGGCCGTTTGTTTCTGACGCTCTTCTTCGCGATACTTTGAGGTCAGTTGCTTAATACGGCTCTGAGCTTTACGAGAGTAATCATCAAGCTCTTTCTCCTTACCTTCGTCTTCGGCAGAGGATGCTATTTCCACGCCATCATCTGCTGGGTTAGGAGGTGCCGAAACATCTACATCAACTGATGTCTCATCAGAATCACCAACGTCGATCCTGGTTTCTTCCGTTTCTGTAATTTCACTCATCACATCCTCTATGCTTTCTAGACATGTTTAATATCATCTGGTTCAAGAATCGTAGCGATAACCTCATCATCATTAATGATTCGGACTTCCCCGCCATCAATCTTGAATCTGGCACCAGCATAACGCCCAATGCACACCCACTGGCCTTCAGAGCACCAAGGCTCCATGTTATCGCCAAATTTGTGCGGATCTTTGTATGCTAGTGGTCCTAACTTAACGACATACGCCACAACTGTGGCCAAAGCCTCTCGGTCTCGAACAACGTCTGGGATGAAAACACCGCCCTCCGTGGTTGCTTTTCCAGCGTAGGGCATTACCAGAATGCGCCATCCTGTCGGTTGAGGTAGTCGTCCCTGTAAGGACTCTTCTAAAAGAGAAGGATCTAACACCTTCTCGTCAGCAGCAACGTATGCTGATGCTACAGAGCTTTTGGCTTCCGCCACGTGGTCTGGCACGTATAAGGTCTTGGTCATTCTTCTTTCTCCAACCTATCTAGTCGTTCTTTGATTTCAGTTTTGGCATACTGTAGCCCGTTAAGTTCTCCTACAAGCTGGCGATACTTCTCCATGCTATCTGGGGAACCATGCAGTATGTTTTGTTCTGTAAGCTCAATCCTTCCTTCTATAGCCTTCAGAACGGCATACGCAAACGAAAGAGAGTCTTCCATTAGCGCATCTTAGATAACTATCGTGTCTCGGGGAGACTTTGTTGAACCACCATCGTTCTTTTCCATGTAATCCAGCAACTCCTCAACTCTCGCACGATCCGCGTCAGATATTGTTCTGCCCTCAGAGCGGTCTATTTTATCTTGAGTCATTTGCTTGCGGCGAAGCTGTTGCATACGAGTCAAAGCTCGCGCTTGAGCGCGATCTGCATTAGATATTGTACGACCATTTGCCATTAGAATGTTCCTTGTCCACCGTTGCTGTTGAAGTAACGTCCCTTGAGCTGAGACTGTGTGCCTTTGGTAAGTTGTTGCGACACGCCGCCCTCTTTACGTCTTTCAGGGGCATTCGGAGGAGGTGCATCGACCTCTTCCATCGTGATCTCAACCGGTTCATCCATCATTTCTACATTTTTCATGACCATCTCCTAATGTTTCACGTGAAACAATTAACCCATTTTGTTTATGCGGCTCTGATTAACTTCCGCCCGTAACAGGGCAATATCCTCTTGAGAATCAATCTTTTCTCTGTCGATTTCTTGATTTTCGGCAGCTTTCTGCTGATCAAAGTCCAAACGGGCTGAGAACTCGCTTGCCTTCCGTTGAAGATCCATTTCCTTAATATCAAGCTCCTTGTCACGGAGCGCAACCAAGGGATCAACATCCGCACCCGGCGGCGGTCCAAGCAGAGGCATGATTTCTTGCGTATATTCAGCAATAAGCTGTGCAACCTCAGCCTCTACGTCCATCGGAGGTGGCTGCATTCCTTGGGCCATCGCTTGTTCCGCCATCATCATAGTCTTCGCTTGAACAACATTCCGGGCCTTGAGCGCAATATGCTCACAGATATGAGCTTGAAGAAGGCCAAGAACAGGGGGAGTGCCGGCTGGGACAGGTGTCTTCATGAATGTAATGTGCGACAGGATATGCGCGTCATGGTCCTGTGTCGGAAACGCCTGTAGGTTCTCTTGAATCAACGCTCGAGCGTTCTCAATCGCTGGATCGGTAGGCTGCGGCGGTTTAGGTGTAGGCAAGATTGCCTCTATGTTCTGAATCCCCAGTGCCTGATACATCCTTCTGTATGCTTCAAACAGGTTGTGTAGCTGCGGATTCGACTGCGCCAACTGAAGCTGCGTCTGCGCTATCGCGATTCTCTGCGACAGAGAAAAGATATTCGGATCAGATACAGGAATAACATCAACACGGTCATCGAAGTCTTGCTGCTTGATGAAGGACTCTGCACCGTAAACATTATAGGGGTACATGGGGGGCAAAGATTCCTTGAATATCTTCGCCAGCATCCTGAATTCTTGCTTCTGGGCGTAGTGAAGCCGCTTATGAATAGCGGACATCACCCGTGAACCCCTTTCTAGAAGCGCCACCGTCGTCCCTACCGCCGCTTGTTGGTTGCCGTCACCAACCTGAAGATCCGCAATCGCCGCAAACCTCTGACCAGCCTCTACTACGAAGCTCAACAGAGAATACAGAGTCTGACTTGGCTCTTTGTAGGGAAGGGGCATCAGACTGTCGCGCAAAGCTCCCCCTGGAGCGTCAATGTCACGGAACTCGCCGGGAGACAGGGGCTCATCGGCGTCACGAATGCGGATACCCCTAGCCTTAAATCCAGCGGGTAGATTCGCCAGAGTTCCAGCGTCAATCAGCTGCCGCATGATGGAGGTCGCGGAACGACCGAGACCCCCAATCATGTGGAGCAGGCCAAGGCCGTAGAAGCCTAGTCCTGGGAGGAACTTGTAGTGTGTGAAGTACTGATTCTTCTTATAATACTCATCACCCTCGTTCCAGTTACGGCGAATCGACAAAACTTTGGAGCTGCCCTCATCTATCGTGACGATGTACGGGAGCTTAATGCCGGTCTCTTCCCCATCCAAAGGACTGACATGTTCAAATCCTTTTAGGTCGAGGTTAATATGAAACTCTATGAGGGTGCAGTCTTCCCCATCAACGGTCTTCTCTACACCCACAAGCTCGCGTTCTTTCTCTCGCAAGCTGTCCTCTGACTCATACGGCGTCAGTTCTACGTCGCGGTAAAACCCGGCTGCCTGATTCTTGCGGACATTGTTGATGTCCATACGAACAACGTGAGCAATACGGGATGCGGACTCAAGATCCGTAGCATTGTACGGCACAACGAGATCATCCGCAGGCACGAACCGCGCAACGGCTCTGTCCAGCATGTCGTCGAAGTAAATCTTCTTGAACGCGCTTCCGGCCAACGGAAGATAAAAGAGCATACGATCCGTCTCTGGGTCATACTCCTGCATAACATTCAGGATCTCGTAGTTCATGAAATCCTTAACGCGCTGTGCTTGATCTTCGGACTCTGGGGTGACGGCGCCTACGATCTGTGTGCGGACGGGACCAGATGAGGGCAGAAGTTCCTTATAGGCCTGTGATTGGAACTGCGTAACAGCCTCGGCAATAACGGGGTGCGTCACGCCACTGGAACCTCGGAACGGTTCCTCACGGTCTTCATACTTGATACCTAAGAGGTCAAGGCCGTCAGAGTAAGCGTCCTCCCACTCCTGTCGTCCAGACCTGTCTTCCTCGTAGAGGTACAGAAGTTCTTGAGCAATGTCGTTGAGGTCACGCTCGTCCAAGAGCTCCGCGAGGTTCGCGTCTTGCTCTGTAAGCATCTCCTCTTGAATGGCGTCTTCAAAGTTAATAACGACAGAACCATCCTCTTCCTCAATGATCTCTGTCGGATCTTCGAGTTCCTCAATCTCAATAGTATCTTCTTCCTCAAGAAGATTCTCACCTTGAGCGGGCATCGCGCCGTCTATTAAGGAGATAGGGGTCTCAGCCATGATTTTTCCTAACGACTCTTTAGCAGTGTGTTAACATCAGGAGGACTCGGAAGAGGACTTCCCTCGCAGCAGGGCTCCACATTTATGCCGCATCTCAAGCATTGTCTGTGCCCATGCACTTCAACAATCTGTTGAACAGAGGAACAGTGGGCGCAGTGTACCTGCTCTAACATTTCCACCTTCTTCTTGCCTGACGAATGCGGCTATTCGGATCATTCCTTGTTTTGGCAGAAGACCGTTTTAGCTGCCCCGCAGAACGCGCACAATAGCTCTTGCGCCTCTTGGCCGCCTTGCTGCCAGGCTTAACCTTTCCTGTCACCGCTGTCTTTAGTTTTGACCCAGGATTGGCTCTGCGATGCGCTGCAACGCCTTTCTTGGTCATCCCTGCGCCTTTCTTGGTAGGACGATAGTTGGCGCCCTTCCCCTTCGTGGTCTTACGAATAGCCTTCTGGCGCTTCTTAGCCACCCTACTCGTCCTCTGAATAGAGGTTATTAAACGTCACAGAAGGGTCGAGGTAGGAATCGTGAGACTCTGCCGAATGCGTCCATTGTGAGGGTGTAAAGTCGGGGGCCCCTTCGCCCGTCCGCCATAAAGCGGGACTCGTTGCACGAACTCTGTTATTCGGCAACGCAACAATATTACCTGTCCACGGTCCAGCGTCAGTCAAACAGACAACATGTGACTGTTTATGCTGTGCGGGATCATCCGCAATCTCGTTATCGGTGTAGTCCACAGTAAACAAGTACTTTCCCGTGTGAAAGTTATTGTCAATTTTACACAACCATGGTGAAGAACTTACCCTATCCATTACGATAACGCTATGATTTCTTGATTCGCAGTCCCATGGCTGACACAAGTGGTCCTCCATAGGATCGGGCCACTTCTCTAGAGGAATGTCCGCTACAAGGGCCTGTATGGGCATTCTGGCCCACATAGCACCCCCATGTACGTTCTCTTCGGGACCATCTTCCATGTCGATCTCACAGCCTGTGAACACGATCTGAAAGCTGAGAGACCTGTCAGGTATCGTATTTACGGCAAACACCATGGCATGAAGGAACTCTCCATGGTAGCGCATGTGATTACACGTAAACTCCCTGCGTACCCAGCATTTAAAGTTGGGTACGTTGCTGATAAGGTACGGCATTAACGGCGTCTAGCCGCACCACCCTTTGCATAACCCTTGGTCTTCTTCATGGCCATGCCACCGCCCATCATTTTCTTACGGCGAACAGCACCACCTTTAGCGTAACCCTTAGATTTTTTCTTCTTTGCGGCCATATCTAACTCCTTTTCTTTGAACTACGGCGTTTTTTGGCAAAAGTCGCCACATTCGTCGGTTTTCCACCGACTCCTTGCGTTTTCGAGCGTTTTCTGGTAACGGCGCTCTTCTTTTGAGACGCTGTCATGCGCTTTGCCTTCGCTAGGGGCACACATTTCGGGTATTTTCGCTTACTTCCCTTGGAAGTTTTGCGTCCGCACGGCTGAAACTTCCCTTTTTTCTTCGGGGCACCAATATCAACCCACTTTTCGCCTACCCACTTGCGTAAACTCATCGCTTTTTACCACGATTAGTGGTTTTTCTGCGTGTTTTAGTGGTTGTGCGCTTCTTCGCAGTGCTTTTCTTGGGTTTCTTCTTACCACCGGGCTTTACCTTACCACTGCACACCGCGCTGGCATACATATTGGCATACGCACTGGGGTAAACGTCAAATTTCCGCTTCGCAGCGGCTTTTCCTCGAGGACAAAGCTTGGCCACGCTACTTCTTCTCGCCTTGACGCCACGCCCGTGCTTTGGACATAGCCCTGTTTCCAAACCAGAAGCTGATTATAGCACTAAATATTACGCCATCTGTCTCTTCACGCCAAGCCATGTCTATAGCCACCGTCCAATCCAAGTTCTGAACGGCAATCATGGCATATATCATGACTCCCTTTGTCGCTAGGTAGGCTAGTAGGAACAGATAAGTAACGACAGGGCGCACAGAACCGCGAAGAGCATTGATAAAGTTTCCAGCATCGATAGATCTATCATGCTCGTACAGTCCTTTCGTCTCTTCGATCTCGGCTTGCGCGTCCAGCTCGGCAATTTTCAGCTTGGATATCTGGTCGGCGTACTTAGCCTTCGCCTCAAGCATCTTGAGCTCTTGCTCGTCAGCCTGCTTCTGCTTAAATATGCCGATGACCTCTGGAATTATAGAGGTTCCAAAACCTAACAGACTGCCTAGCAAGGATATCATTTAACTTTCTCTTTCATTGCTTGTCGCCAGCGCCACGCCAGAAACCCTAAACTGGCGAGCAGTAGCAATATGGACAGACTCGTCTCAACAAGTCCTAGCCAAGAAGCCGCCACGGCTACGCCACCAGGGGCGACGGTTATGAGGTCTTTCGGTTCCATTATTTGTTCTCCACGGGTGGGTGCTTGCCGTTGTGTGCATGTGAAAGCTGGTCTAACTGTTTCGTTATCCACTTTACATCTTTTTGAAGTCCCTCAAGTTCTCTGTGGAGAAGCTTTAGTTCATTCGGACTGTTGATGCTCTTTAACGTGAGCACCTGATTCGCAATCTTTCCGCGTTCCTGCTCCGCATTATCAAGCCTCGCATCAAACTTTTCACGGTTATCTTCCGCGCTTTTGATATGATCTTCAAGATCGTTCATGACGCGGCTCAGATTACTCTTCACCACGGCATAGCCACCGGCCACTGTAGCCAGAACCATAATCCCTTGTATCGCGTGACTCGCTCCAAGTTCCATGACTACCTCACCGCCGGTCCATGTGTCGCGGCCCACCATAGGAACCAAGCGATGCCGCCGGCAACCGCTGCAACAGCCAATCCCTTAGCGACTTCAATCAGAATCGCTTTTCGTTTCTCTGCGCGTTCCTCCGCGTCAATCTTGTCTTGCCGTGCGCGTTCCTTCTTATCGGCGATTCGCTTCTCTCGTTCCTCTAAGATTTGATCCCAGGTGCTTTTCTCATTGGGACCGCTTGGCCACTTCCGGTTGATCTCATCTTTTAGATCAGAAATCTGCTGGTCTAACTGTTTTTTCTCAATAACAGCTGCCGCCGCTGAACTAATACTATCGTCGGCACCATCGTCCTTAGCGCGTTTCTGAAGAATACTTTTATTCTTCTGGCCTATAGAACTACCCGGCTTGTGATTTTTATTTTTTTCGTGCTCGTCCTGTGCGTGAAAGACGCCGTCGAGCCCGTGGACAATCTCTTGAACGCCACGGGCAGACTTAACCAGCGTCTTGGTAGCCGCGATGGCGGCGGCTATAGTTAACGGGTCCACTACCGTTTTCCGTTATTGGACATGTACGCCGTCATGCCCATGTACGCCCCCACTACGCCAGCCTGCCCGATGTAGAAAAGACCAAACAAATCCGATAGGGCCTTGATCCGGCCATCAGGGAAAATCGGCAAGAATACCATCAACGTAAACCCAATCATGGAAATCATCGCCACCCAAGCCATCCGACGCTGGGCATCCGCTTTCTCATGCTGATCACGAACTTCCGCTAACGCAAGCTCTTGGTCGGAGACAACGCCGTCCCCATCAACGTCAAGCTCGTTGTGTGTGCTGCCATCTTGTAACTTCTTTTGGGCCATCAGTAGTACTCCCGTGGCCTTGGACTAGAGACGATCTCGTCGTCTTCTTCGTCACTATCAAGGCGCAAGAATCCGCCCCTACGATACCTTATTAACGCCATTGACATACTATCACAATAGTCATCATGGTCGCCATTAGGAAATGCCGCACACTCGTCAATCACTTCTTCCGAGAATTTCATCTCAGGCGCCCACACCTTTCCTGACTCAAAGATCGGCGCCACCATGTGCATCCGGGTGTGCTTATCACGGCCCTTGGACGGTGTATAATTCACCACAGGAATCCCCATCGCACGTAACTCGTCCGTGAGCGGTGTACCCGTAGCCTTCGCCTCAATCAAAACCATGTCAGGGTCCCAGTAGTTGTACTCCTCCAACGCCTTGTTCTTCAGCTCGGGGAAATCCCAACGGCCTCGATGCGCGTCCATCAATATAATATGATCGGAACCACCCTCCTTCGGCTGGAAAACACCCCAGGTCGTAATAGCCGAGTAATCCGCCGTCTCCTTCTTACTAAACGCCGTGTCATAACTCTGCATAATATAACTCACAGGAGGGATGTCCTCTTTCTCCCAGACGTTCCACCACTCCTTCTTGATTATCGCACCCTCTTCAGCCGTAGGATTCTGCTGCCATTGCGCGTTCCACTTGCCCAAGGACAACGAAGCCTTGACCTTTAACAGTTCTTCCTTCTTCCAGAACTCCGGCCAAAGGACATTGCCGCTCGGCAGAATCGCCGGAAACTCCACAACCTCCCACTGGTCAGACATGACATCCGAACCTTGGGCCTTGATCAACTTACCCGTCAGATCCTTCAAGGACCACCGGGTCATGACAACTACAATAGACCCGCCCGGTTGTAATCGCTGACGGGGCCCTGACGTGTACCACTCGTAGGCGTTTTCCATAGCCGATTCAGATAAGGCATCCTGTTCAGAATGTGGGTCATCAATGATGAGAAGATCAGCACCTCGGCCCGTAATCGCACCGCCCACACCCGCAGCATAATATTCGCCACCTTGACCCGTCTCCCAACGGCCAGCCGCTTTCGAATCCGCCCGCAAATCAACATCTGGAAAAATATCCCTGTACCGTTCCTCCTCCATAAGGTTACGAACCTTACGGCCAAATCGCACAGCTAACTCAGCCGTGTGCGTCGTCTGAATAATCTTCAACGCCGGATTCTTGCCGATCAACCAAGCAGGCAACAAGTAACTCGCAAATTCAGACTTCGTATGCCTCGGCGGCATATTAATAATGATCCGTGAACCGGGAGTCACAGACAACTTTTCATATTGTTGCGCGACTTGCTTGTGATGAACGCCCTCGATAAACCCATCGTAAACGTAATTCACAAACTCCATAAAAGAAGAACTCGCCCGGGCACGGATGGTCAGACGCTTTTGCGCCTGCTCCAAAGCAAAGACCTCACGCAGTACCTCTTCAGGGGCGTTCAAACTCATGGGAGAAACGTACACGGAACATGGTTCAATGACAATTACAATGAAATATTTGTTCAAAACACTGTCTACACCCTCGTGCAGACAGAGCGCGGCGGCCGCAGGCCGACCCGCCCGATGTCGGGCGTCCGGCAAAAATCGGGATTCGGCCTAAGTACCTAGGCCTCGTCAACTGTCAGTTGACAGTTGGTATCATGCCGACGCGATGGCCCGCCGATATCCCGCCCGATGAGCGACTAAAAATAAATGGGATTTTATGGGAAAAACTATTTGACCGCTTTCCCATTTTCGTGGTAATGTACTTGTACATTAAGCGAGCCCGTAAACGGGACGCGGTCAAGGGGCCAAAAGACAATGAGGCCTCGAATCGATAACAAAGGAGAGTGTTTACTATGAAGAAAATCATCATGGATAACCAAGAGTTTACGAAACGCGATGACGTGATTGCATTCGGGTTCGAGGCAAAACGAATTGCCAAGGAATTCGAAACAATTGGAAAACCTGCACTTGTCGACGATATGACAAGCAAGGGTTTGTTGGTTCATAGTGCTGGCATTGCAACAGCGATTATCAAGGAAGCGTCGACACGAGACGCCTTGAACAAAGATAACGTTTTGACGGTGTTGGCAGAACTTGGCGCGACGCCTGATCAAATCAAACGTTGTTTCAAGACGACCAACGTCAAAGCATCCCTGACTATCAAAGGGAATTCGTAAGCAACATGGGCGGGCAGCAATGCCCGCCCATTTTCATGGAGGTTAATATGAAAGCGTTTTTGAACTATGAAGTTTTCGGAAACAGAACAATCCGAGACATCGCTATTGACTACGGAATCAGTATCGCCGTCGTTTTGGTGCTTGTGCTTCCGGTAGTCTTTTCGACAAGTTAACCTAGATTTTCAGCTCAGTTCTAAACACGGGCGGGCAGCAATGCCCGCCCATCACTTTGGAGAGTGCATCATGACTACTCAGACGTTTCATAGGATTCTGATCATCCTATTATCTATGTGCATCATTGGATTTTTCGGCCCAGTTTTCGTTATGTTGCTGGTTCCGAAATATCTCACAATTCCCATGATCTATGGCCAAGTGTTTTCCGTGGTAGTTTCTGCCGCCGTATTGCTTGGCATTTGGTTGGAGACCGACAGATGACAAATCAACCAATCATTCGGGACGATGGGACGATGGATACCGTTGTCGAATATCGCGATAATTGGTGGCGGTACGATTCCGAGTATCGCTACAGTTTCAAGAATGACGATGAATTCTTGGAATCTGTTAAACGTGCCATCGACTCAGAATTAGAGCCTGAGCAGATCCATCCTATATCGCCGATTCTCTACGCGGCACATAACAGGTAATTCAACAACGGGCGGGCAGCGATGCCCGCCCATTTTTTTGTGTCTGGGCGCCCAGCGCCGGCCAGGCTCGAGCTCCGTCCGATCTGCTAGATTAATTAATATATAACCACGACCCTAGGGCCCAGGCCGGCGGCGGCCGACCCGACCCGACCCGACCCGACCCGACCCGATGCCCACAAAAAAAGGGCCCCCACATCGGGGGCCCGAAGTTTAGAGAGTAATTCGATTTACGTTCGGACGTTGACCCGACCTAGACTGCCGAAGCAGTTCGTGCATTCGGTCTCGTATGGGCCGTTGCGTCCGATGCGTTCCACGACACCGTCGCCCAAGCAATCGGGGCATTCGGTGTCTTGCGCCTTGGGTCGCGTGGCAACTACACCGTTTCCAATATAGATGCCAGTTGCCCATGACGGCGTGACTTGCGGCACTCTCACGCCGAAATTCCCGTCATCATATTGAGCATGAGTTTCGGATATGCTTCTTGAAATTCAGGCGATGCATACGTGAGGGTGTGATATCCGATGACATCGGTTCTATAGGTGTTACCGAATTCCCACGACCCATGGGTCGCGTCCGATTTTGCAGCGGTATACCATTTTGCACAACGGTCATCGACTTCATTCTTTGGAAGCTTGTACGTTTTCAGAACGCGAAGCTCAATGGGGCCAATTGCGCTATTGTCTAGCTTGAAAATGGCGTATGGGTTTTCGGTGTCGCGAGATTTTCCTAATGGGTTAGCCATGACTTGATACTCCATAATGGTTGTTGACTATGAAGAGATTATCCCATTATACTGGCATAGTCAAATATTAAATGAGGTAATCAAAATGTCTTTAGATGCAGAACGCGCCTTGCAAAAGGCAATCGATGAGGAACGCGCCGCCGACCCTAAATTTGATGCGAAGGTCCATGCGTGGAATTCTTTCATGGACATGCATAACACGACAGGCCAAAGCCCCATGCAATTAGCGGAAACGCCTGACGGCCAAAAGGTATTGGATGAAATTAATGCCAAGGTCGGCGCATCCATGGCCAGAATGTTCGGAGGGTGATATGTCGCTAAGTTTTGATATGTACCTATATGGTCCGCGCATTGAAGGCGAAAATTACAATGTCGGAGTCACTGAAAATTATGAAGGGGACAAATACCACGTGGTCATATTTGAAGATGTGGGAGACCCGCCATCGGAACATTTCGACACGAAAGGATTCGACGATGAGGAATCATTGTTCGCCTTTCTTAAAGACATGGCGAAAGGGGAGTTTTAATGACTGATACGA
>UEXM01002191.1_pt1 | contig 14395 bp, 23 predicted proteins | sample 1796661 | NCBI WGS metagenome assembly UEXM01 (sample SAMEA4772469, study PRJEB27181) | metagenome | reverse complement strand
AATCTAAAGGTCCTGAATATACTCAGGAAGATAGAGATGTTCTTGCAAACTTTAAAAATACTGCAGATAGATTAAATACTACAGATATGAAGGTTTGGGGTGCATACTTTGATAAGCAAGTATCAAGTATATATGCGCATTTAAATAATGCTAACTTAAAGAAAGCAGAGACTATTGAGTCAAGGTTTGCTGATATAATAAACTATTGTCACCTTGGTTTAGCGTTATTTAAAGAAAGATCAAGATGATGTGTAAAGATGTTATGACAACTCTATTATTATTAATAGAAAAAGAAATGAAAAGAAGAATAGAACATTCTTACTTTGAAGTAGAATCTGATAAGTGGAGTAAGTTTCACGATTATATCAGAGAGATTAGATTAACAATAAATAGAGGCGGAATAAAATGAAAAAATTTAAACAAGAAGTCTTGTGGAGAGTTACAGTAGATGTAAATGGTAAGCAAGAATATAATATAAATGAAACTAATTATGATCAGTTGTGTGATAAACTAACTGACATAATGATAAAAGAAACACTATGAGTACAAGAAATTTAACAATGGTAGTCGATAGAGACTATGCAAGTCAAAACGATTTAGGTTTTGCTGCTGACCCATGGGTATATGCTGACAATAGCTATGTAAATATGTATTTACATCATGACGGTTATCCTGAATGGCAAGGTGTGCAACTAGCTAATTGGGTTTTAGCTAACGGTAGACAAGATGGTAGTGCATTAGCTGCAAAGCTAGTACATGATCATTACTATGACAGTTGCTATTTATATGCAGACCCAGATAATATAGATCACAATTATACATATGTAATATGGACAGGTGATGCTAAAGATATATGGATCAGTTGCTACGATCAATACAGTAGCAGATGTGTATTTGTATTAAAACCAGAGAAGATTATATCTAAATATATGAAAGACATGGAGTATACTGACTTCGCTAATGGTGAGATCAGATGGAAAAAGTATTGTGAATGCAAACAAGATACGAATGGAGTTGGATAATATATTTAATGATGATAAAATAATTTTGAATAATACTACAATAGATCAACTAACTGAACTTATATTCAAAAGAATATTAGAAACATATGGTCCAATTTATCCTCTTCAATTTGGAATAGATAATGAAGAGATATTAGTTGGTGAATTAGCAAGATTAAATACTGTTCTAATGATGTTAGAAAGTAAAGAACAATATAGAAAATGTGCTATAGTAAAAAATAGAATAAGAAATATAGAAGCAACCTTAAACAATAAAAGCAATGACAAAGATGAAAGCGATGCTGGCTCACAAATTTGATAAGTCTAGAGTAGACTGGTCCAGCCAAAAAGTATTTATACAACCTAAACTAGACGGCGTCCGTTGTCTGTTTACAAAAGATGGTGCGTTCTCACGTAACCACAAACAACTCATGAATGTCAAGCATATTGAAATAGCTCTCGAGTCTTTCTTTGATCAGCATCCTGATGTTGTACTCGACGGCGAGTTGTACAATCACAAACTAAAACGTGATTTTGAAAAGATTATATCATTAGTTCGTAAGCAAAAGCCTACTGACACTGATAGACTAGATGCTCAACATCTTGTACAGTTTCATTGCTATGATTACTTTGATGGTACAAGGTATGATTCATACAGTACTAGACGAGATCAACTTATATGCTCTGACATATATGATGCTCAGATCAAGTTTGTTCCAGCTATGCGAGTTAATAGCTACGAAGAATCAAGAGATCAACACGCGGTTTATCTTGAAGATGGCTACGAAGGTAGTATCATAAGACTAGATGGTTTATATAAACATGGTAGATCTTACGACTTAATGAAATTTAAAGATTTTTCCGATACTGAAGCAACTATTATCGGATACGAAGTTGGACAGGGTAAAAGGACAGGCACGTTAGGTAAGTTCATAATGCAAGATGATGAGGGCGTAAAGTTCGGATGTCCACCGGGCAAAGGTTATAATTATAAAGACCTCGCCGATATGCTAACCAATGTCACTGATTACATTGGGAAACGTGCTACCTTTACCTATTTTCAAAGAACTAAAGCTAACAGTTACAGGCACCCGTTATTTAAATGTATTAGAAACTACGAGTAATATGAATATATTTTATTTACATAGAGACCCTGTAAAAGCTGCACAGGTACAATACAATAAGCATGTGGTTAAAATGATCTTAGAATCAGCCCAGATGCTTTGTACTGCGCATAGATATTACGGTAATGAAGATGTACCTTATAAAACGGCTCATCTAAATCACCCATCAACTATATGGTGTAGACAAAACAGTAAACAATATATGTGGTTATATAATCATATGATTGCTTTAGGTGAGGAGTATACAAAACGATATGGTAAAACTCATTTAACAATAACTAAATGTAAAATACCATTAATGTTTTTACCTCCGTTAATACCTTGTAATCAAGAATTTAAACAACCACCTCAAGCTATGCCAGATGAGTATAAGCATGATTGTGCTATACACGCGTACTGGCAGTACTATATAGGTGAAAAGCATGTTGTAGCTGGTAAAACCGAGAAGATATATGAGTAAATTTTTATGTTCACAATGTGGCGCTTGTTGTAGAACATCTATGAAAGAACGAGGCGCTGAAAAACATGGATTACCTATAAAAGAAGACGGCTCATGTGGTCATCTTGTTGGTAATTTATGCTCGATATACGAGAATCGTCCTGAGATCTGCAATGTAGAACAAACAATGGAAAGAGTAGTTAAAGAAGGTAAATGGAAAAACAATATTGATTTCTATAAATTCGTAACTAAAAACTGTCATGAGTTAATTGACGAAGCAGGTTTAGATGATAAGTTTAAAGTAAATTTAAAAGATTATGGAAATAATTAAAATTTTTATAGTTACAGCTACAATATACCATGCTGTACCTGAACAAACTGATGCTGACTATTTAATTACTGCATCAGGTTCTGTTATTGAAGAATGTTGTGCAGGTAGTCATAGATGGTTAGCTGTGTCAAGAGATCTTGAAGATGAAGGATTATTCTTTGGCGCAAAAGTATATGTAACAGGAACTGGAGTATTCGATGGAGTATGGACAGTACAAGATCGAATGAACAAACGTTGGACTAACCGAATAGATTTTTTAGTAGATAAAGATATAACAGGTGGTAAATGGGAAGACGTAGAGATAAGACTTATAAAATAAAAAATATAAAATATTTTTATGACAATAGGTTATAAAGATATAATAGTAATAGGCAAATGTCACAAGATAGAAAAATAAAATGGTTAAATAATAGGAGAGTTCTTTACAGAAGCTTTCCTACTACAGATAAACCAACGTGGGAAAATGAACAGTACATGTATTATGAAGATGGTACATATGAATGTTACACACTTTTTAACACGAAGGCTAAAATAACTACATATAAATCATTGAAGTGGCACATGCTTGTGTTATATTATTTAAATATAGACGGTGTTGATGGTGACATTGTGTCACTTGATGATGACATGCGTTATATATTTAAATTTATAGCTAACAAAGAAAATGGTTTTGTAACCTTTTTTATTAAACATAGATTATTAGATGATATGATAGAAGATGTTATAAAACAAGGCGGTGATCCACCTACAAATAAGTTACGTAAAGTAATTTTCAAAGACCATAATATGTTAACATTAAGTGAAAAGTTAAGTATTGTAGGTAAATTAATAGGTAGAAATGGATTAGATAAAGAAACAATTTATCAATGCATGCTAGATATTAATAGTAATGGAGACAAAATAACAATACGTTGGATGTCAGAACTATTAGGAGTCTCACAGAGAACAGTATACCGTCACATGTGTAATGATTTAAAACGAGAAAAACAAATATTAAATGAAGAAATATAACATAGATAACTATGTTAAGTATAAACGAGACATAGAATTACAAACCCAAAAACTAGAAGATGTAGTTGATGGTGATTATACAATTTACAATAGAAATGAAATGATTATTTGTTTCACTCCTCTTGTAGAAAATTTAGCTAGGAAGTTTTCAACTTCTCAGCAAGCTAGTGGTGTTATGACTATTTTAGATCTAATACAAGAAGGTAATGCTGGTTTAACTCAAGCTGTTGATAGACTAGATTATAAAACTCTTATGGAATCTGAAGATCAAGAAAAGACTTTAAAATCTTTCTTATCTAAAAGAATTAAAGGAGCAATTAGAAGAGGTATCGATCAAAATAGAGGCGATATAAGAATACCAGAACACAAAATGAATTAAATTAAAAGAAATTTTTGTAGAGATAAAAAGATGGGTAAAATGTTTTTTAATTCTATATTTTTAAGTATAGATGATAAACCTAACAACAATGAAGATATGGTCTACCAAATACCTGATAAATCAGAGCCATATAATATGGATTTATTAAATGCATATTTAGATGGTTTGTTAAGAAAACATTTAGATGATAAAGAATATCAGGTGCTGAGACTGAGTTACGGACTTGGCTGTGATAAATATTCTGCTAAAGATATTGCTAAGCAATTAAATATGCAGGGTAGTAGCTCTTATGTTAGAGTATCACAGTTGAAAAAGCAAGCAGTCCAGAAATTAATAGATAATGTAGATTACACGCAAGTGCTTGATTATCTATAGGTTATAGAGTGAACATTACGTTAAATGGTGTACACTTCTATGTGATTATATATATAGACAATTAAATTAAATTATATGACTTTACACGAAAAGCTGGCTCAGATCCAGACTAACTTTAAATCGAAGAAGAGTAGATTTAATTCATTCGGCAAATACAACTTTCGAAGTGCCGAAGACATTCTTGAAGCAATCAAACCTTACTTATTAAAACATGGTGTAACTGTTACTGTTAATGAAAAATTAATAGTTTCAGAACCTACACCTATCATTAAAACAACTGCTGCTATACACGACGTCAAAGGCGCTAAGCTAGAGGCAACAGCTATAGTAGGAGTAGACTTAATGCAAAAGGGTATGCAAACACCTCAGCAATTTGGTAGCGCATCTTCTTATGGTAAGAAATATGCTTTAGGAAATTTATTTCTGATAGATGATACACAAGATTCTGACGCAATCAATGATCATAGTAAAACTATGAACAATGCACAATGGGAAAAAGCAAAAGGCTATGTAAAATCCGGCGGTGCAATTGATGCAATAAAGAAAAAGTATAAATTATCTAACGAACAAGAGAAAGAACTAACAACTTTATAGATGAATAAAAAAGAGATTCTAAAGAAGTTATCTAATGATGAAGATTATTATGGTAAGTTCGGTAAGAAATATTTAAGTAGTTCAGATGTAGGTACGTTACTTAGTAACCCACTTGCACTTGGACAAGAACAGAAAAAAACAGCTGCGTTTCTAGTTGGTGGATACTTCCATACCACTATCCTAGAACCGGATAAACTAAAGAAGTTTAAGGTTATACCTACTACTACTAGAAACACGAAGCTGTACAAGGAGATGTCAGATGGAGAATTATGTTTATTACAACATGAGGTGGATATGATTGAGAAGATGAGTGAGAAAATGTTAAGTAATAAGATCTGTAAGGATTTAATACAAGGAGACTGGATTGAATATGAGAAACCAATGATAACTAAAATTGGTGATTATATGTGGAAAGGAAAATGTGATGTATTAAGTCATGGTGACAAATTAGTAATTGATTTGAAAACTACAGCAGATATAAATAATTTTAGAAGATCTGCTTTTAGATATAACTACGATGCACAAGCATATGTATATAGGAAACTATTTGGATATGATATGTTATTTATAGTTATAGATAAAACAACTCATCAAATTGGAATGTTCGACTGTTCTGATGATTTTTATGCATCAGGAAAAGATAAGGTAGAAAGAGCAATGGAAGCTTATGACTTGTTCTTTAAATCCAAGGATTTCGATCCAAAACAATATTTCATAAGTAAAACACTTTAATTATATAAATATGGCAAGAACAAGAAAAAGAACCTGTGATGTAACAGGAATGACTACAAGCTCTAATAACTTTTATGCAAATCAAAGTCACGTTAAAGCTGTAGATAACTTAAGAAGAGGCACTGGTGCTACAAAAGCTCAGATGTCTAGAATGTTTAACCAATTAAATGCTTATTAATTATGGCAGGAATTATTAAAACAAGTATAAACCTTACAATGATACCTAAAGATAAAATTATCGAAGGTAAAAAAGGTAAATACTTACCGATTTCAATATCTGTAAATGATGAACCAGATCAATTTGGTAATCAAGGACCAGTTATTGTTGACCAGTCTAAGGAAGAAAGAGATGCGAAAGCAGCTAAGACTTACCTTGGAAACTGCAAAGTAGTTTGGACTAATGGTACGTTCCCAGAACCAATACCATTTGACGGAGCTACAAAGCAGGCGGCAGCCCCAGTAAAACCGGTTGCTGATGTTAAAGAGGATTTACCATTTTAATTAAATTATAGATGCAAGTAGAAAATAAAGAGATCAATGGATTCTTGATTGATAAATTCAATCAATATGACCTTGAAGTGGGTAAAACACAGGGGATTTGTCCCTTGTGTTCTCACGATAGGAAACCTGGAAATAAGAAGCTTAAATGTTCTTCTTACGACTGGGAACGTGGTCTTGGTACTTGCCACAACTGTAATTCGACTTTTCAACTACATACTTACGAACGTAAGGGAGCTAGTGAACGTGAATATGTTCGCCCGAGTTTTTCTACGAAAACTCATAAAGCACCCAGTAGTAAAGTCGTAGAATGGTTTAAGTCTAGAGGAATAACTCAGAAGACTCTCGAGGATTTAAACGTCTCCGAGGGCTCTGAGTTTATGCCTCAAACTGGCAAGAATGAGAACACAATTAAGTTCAACTACTTCATGGGTAATCAGTTGATCAACATTAAATATAGAGATGGTCGTAAAAACTTTAAGCTTTATAAAGGAGCTGAAAAAGTATTTTATAACATCAATAGCATTGTTGGCCACGATACATGTGTTATAGTTGAAGGAGAAATAGATACATTATCATTACACGAGGCAGGTGTGCCTAACGTAATATCAGTTCCTAACGGAGCAACGTTAAATCACAACAACTTAGATTATTTAGATAACTGTATAGATTACTTCGAAGATAAAATAAAAATAGTTCTAGCAGTAGATGCTGATGAACCTGGTACTATGCTTAGAAATGAGTTTATACGTAGACTAGGAGCAGAAAATTGTTATATAGTAGATTTTGAAGACTGTAAAGATGCAAATGAATATTTGTTGTCTCATGGTAAAGATAAGTTAAAAAGTGCTATACACGATGCACGTCAGGTACCGTTAGAAAATGTAACAACACTTAAAAATGTAGAGAATGACCTTAAAGATTTTGTACAACATGGTTTTAAACCCGGCTTTCAAGTGGGTTTACAAAACTTCGACCAGATTTTTTCAACATACACCGGTCAGTTTATTACTGTTACTGGGATACCTAGTAGCGGTAAGTCTGATTTTGTTGACCAAATGGTTGTAGGTTACAATAAGCAGTATGGTTGGAAGACAGCTTTTGCTAGTCCTGAAAATGCACCCATATACTTACATGCCCACAAGCTTATGCGTAAGACCTGGGGTGATATGCCATTACCTAGCGATATAGGTGGTACACAATGGAAAACAGTTTCAAACCACGTTAATGATAATTATTACTTTATTGACATGGATAAATATAGCTTAGAATCAGTACTTAGAAAAGGTGCTGAGCTTGTTAAACGTAAAGGTATTAAATGCCTTGTTATAGATCCTTATAATAAAATTAGAGATGCAAACGCAGTGTCGGATGATGTTAATAGATATACTATGGACTACCTATCTAAGATAGAGCAGTTTTGTAAAAGGTATGACGTGTTAACGTTTATAGTAGCACATCCAACTAAAATGATGAGAGATCAAAATGGTAAAATCGCAGAACCAACTATGTATAATATAAAAGGTGGTGGTGAATGGTATGATGCTAGTTATCACGGCTTATTAGTACATAGAGATTATGAAGCTAAAAATACTAAAGTAAAAGTATTAAAAGTTAAGTTTCAAAACTTAGGTGAAAACGGTGGTGAATCATTTTTTACTTGGGAACCTAAATCAGGTTCTTTTATACCACAAGTTAATGTGTTAGATAAAGAAAAATCAGATGCCTTACCGTGGGAAAAGTAACAACTCTATGGGAAGTTATTCCCGTAGTGAGGAAGAAGATGCTGCTGCTATCTGGTGTATACAAAACAATGTTTGTATAACACCTAGGCAAGCATCATGGGGAACTCCTAGATGGTATATTGATATAGAAAAAGGTGCATATCCAAATAGAAAGCTAGTTGGTACGTCTCCTGAAACCTATGGAAAAAATACTATATGGGAAAAGATCTCAGAATATCAAACTTATTATTATAAAAAATATGCAAAATAGTTATAAAAACGCAAATGAAGCTTATGAAGATTTATTAGAGTATGTACCAATGAATGGTATAGATTTTGATAATACTAAAGCTTTGTTTAACTGCGGGTTTTACATACAAAACCCTTTAGATAACCACATTACTAATAAAGAACGTAATTGGAAGTTGGAATATGCAGAGGCCGAATGGCAATGGTACTTATCAGGAGATCCTAGTATTGATAAGCTAGGTGATATATATGGTAAGATCCCTCCTATATGGGAAAGAATGGCTGATAGTGATAGAAATGTAAACAGTAATTATGGTTATCAATGGAATCGTAATGATCAAATACATTATGTCGTAGGTAAGTTAAGAGAACAACCTGATACAAGACATGCTGCTATCAGTATATATGACTGCAAAGAATATGCAAAGTATCGTAATGATACACCTTGTACTTATGCAGTTCAGTTTACAATAATCAATAATAAATTATGTATGTCTGTATACATGCGATCTAATGATGTATGGTACGGCTTTTGTAACGATCAATACTGTTTTAGTATGTTACAGAAGATGATTGCAGAGAGATTGTCTATTGACGTCGGATGGTATTATCATCATGCTCATAACATGCATATATATAACGATAAATTAAATAAATAGATATGACTTATTATTTATATCATATTCCAGGTAAAAAGATCGGTGTTACCTGTGATCTTAATAACCGGGTCACAACACAACAAGGGTATGGACCTGATGAATATGAAATACTAGAAAGCTCTGAAGACATAGATCATATATCTTCATTAGAGCTCAAATTGCAAAAAGAATATGGTTACCGTGTAGATATGGTACCATATAAAAACCTTAAACCAAAAACTAATATGAATATAAATGTAACTGAACAAACAACAACCTTCCCTTGTCCTGTAGACAAATTGAAAGGTAGACTGTTTGATGAATTAGGTATGAGCTGGAGTACCGAGCATGGCGAGCTGAACATAACACCAGTAACAATAGATTGGATAATGAAAAACGTAAAGACTTCTATGTATAATATAGATAGATCTTACGTTTATAATAAAGCATTTGCTAGGTTTTACGAAAACAATGATGTACACGCAAAACCAACCACAGTTAAATGTTCTAAAAAACCTTTAAAGATGTTTGAAAATATCAGGCAATGGGCTGATGAAAGAGGATTATATGATAAAGGTGATTCAAAAACACAACTTATAAAATTACAAGAGGAAATGGGTGAGTTAGCTAAAGCAACTTTAGAAAACGATAAACCTGAAATTATAGATGCTATAGGTGATATGGTAGTAGTTTTAACTAATTTAGCACATCTCAATGGTGTACATATAGAATCGTGTATAGCAGAAGCTTACAACGTAATATCTAAACGTACAGGAAAGATGGTTAATGGAACATTTGTTAAAGATGCAGATTAAAACTACAGATAAGATAGTACAAGCAGTACTAAGGAAGATGGACGATCGTAGTATTGTAGGTCAAAATAAATATGGCCAAACAATGCATAACGAAATAGAAACAGGTAAAAAAGATTTACATAAGTTTCTAGTTGATGTACAAGAAGAGATAATGGATGCATTATTGTATATCGAAGCAGCTAAAACATGTATTGAAGATGAGAAGAAAAATTAGAAGAAAACGAGGTCCTGTTGTTAGTAAAAAAATTACTATTGACGGGATCAAGTTTGCTAGCGGATTAGAAGCTTATATGTACAAAGCATTAAAAGCTGCTAATATACCTGCTGCCTATGAAGGTAGTACGTATACAATTTTTCAAGGTTTTGATTTAAACAAAACTTGTTATGAAAGATGTGCTAATGGAAAAGGAGATTATAAAGATAGAGGTAATAAAAAGATATTACCAATTAGATATACTCCTGATTTTATTGGTAAAGGTTTTATAATAGAAACAAAGGGTAGAGCTAATGAAGCTTTTCCTATGAGATGGAAATTATTTAAGCATTATGCAGAACATAATTTAAACTCAGTATTATACAAACCTCAGAATCAAAAAGAATGTGATGAAACAGTTAAACTTATATTAAAACATAATTAGAATATGAAAATAACGAGATGGGAGTTATCTTTTGGATTATATGAAGGATTATTATTTTGATATAGATCATATCCAGATTGGGATAACAACAAAATAGATCATGTATTTTATTTATTTATATTCGATATTTGTTTAACATTATTTTACGATTAATATGGGATTATTTGACAATAGAATACCGTACAAACCTTTTGAATACCCAGAGTATTATACAGAAGGATGGTTACCACAAGCTCAAGCTTTCTGGTTACACACTGAGATACCTATGTCAGGAGATGTAAAAGATTGGAATGAGAAACTAAAACCTTCAGAGAAGAATTTAGTTGGTAACATATTATTAGGATTTGCACAAACAGAATGTGCTGTATCTGATTACTGGACTCAAAAAGTAGTTGGTTGGTTTCCAAAACATGAAATACAACAAATGGCTATGATGTTCGGTTCACAAGAAACAATACATGCTGTTGCATATTCCTATTTAAATGAAACGTTAGGTCTTGAAGACTTTGAAGCGTTTTTACACGAGCCTGCTACTGCAGAAAGGTTCGACAACTTAGTAAGTTATGATGGCACGGATCCTGTAGAGATTGGAAAGTCAATTGCTGTATTTTCAGCTTTTGCAGAGGGAGTTAGTTTATATTCAGCTTTCGCAGTGTTATATAGCTTTCAACTAAGAAACTTATTAAAAGGTGTAGGACAACAAATGAAATGGTCTGTAAGAGATGAATCTCTTCACAGTAAAATGGGTTGTAAATTATTTAGACATATGTGTCAAGAAAAACCAATGCTTATTAAAGCATGTAGACCACATATAGAAGAAGCAGCTATGACAATGGTAGAATTAGAAGAAAAATATATAGACAAGATGTTTGAAATGGGTGATCTCGAGAATCTAACTAAAAATGATTTAAAACAATTTATTAGAAAGAGAGCAAATGAAAAACTTAAAGAACTTGGATATAAAGAACTCTTCGACTACGACAAAAAAGCCGCGAAAAACTTGGATTGGTTTTATCACCTTACTGGTGGCCTTACTCATACCGATTTTTTTGCTATCCGTCCGACCGACTACAGCAAGGCTAACGAAGGAGAAGATTTTGAAAATATTTGGTAATGATAGATAGAAGAAAAATATTAAAATTTTTAGTAAGAAGTAGAACATTAACACCAAGCGAAAGACTAGCTAGTAGAATTGGTTACATGGGTGCGGGCTTTTTAGTCGCGGCACAATGGACAATAGAACCAGTGCTATACATAGTTGGTTTTTGCTGTGTGTTAATACAAGTAGCAGCAAGAAAACAATGGAATCTTGTTGCTTTAAATATAAATGGTTTAGCAGCCTGGTTTAAACATTTAATAGGATAATATGTGGAGTAATAGATGGAAAAAAGGTGAAGATTACCCAGAGTGGGCTTCATCTGACGTATATAAAAAAACAATTCAAGGAGGATATTTATATAATGGAGAAACACCAAGAGAAGCTTATAAGAGAGTCGCTAGAACAGTTGCGAAGAGAATCAAGAAACCCGAAATGGAAGAAGTATTTTTTGAATACATTTGGAAAGGCTGGTTATGTCTTGCGTCACCTGTGCTTAGCAATACTGGTACTGACCGTGGCTTGCCTATTAGTTGCTTTGGTATCGATGTTGCTGATAGCATTTACGACATTGGTACTAAAAACCTAGAAATGATGCTACTAGCCAAACATGGCGGTGGTGTTGGAATAGGTATAAATCAAATTAGACCAGCTGGAGCAGAGATTACAATGAATGGTACCTCAGATGGTACTGTACCTTTTTGTAAAGTATATGATTCAAGTATATTAGCTACAAACCAAGGAGCTGTAAGAAGAGGTGCTGCCTCTGTTAATTTAAATATTGAACATGCTGATTGGGAAGATTGGTTAGAAATTAGAGAACCTAAAGGTGATGTTAATAGACAGTCTTTAAATTTACATCAATGTACTGTTATTGGTGATAAGTTTATGAGAAAGCTAAGAGATGGTGATAAAGTTGCAAGACGTAAATGGAGTAAGTTATTACAAAAACGTAAAGCAACTGGTGAGCCGTATATAATGTTTAAAGGTAATGTAAATAAAAATAACCCTTCGGCGTATAAAGATAATGCTTTAAAAGTTTTTATGACAAACATATGTTCAGAGATTGTGTTACACACAGATGAGAACCATAGTTTTGTATGTTGCTTGTCTAGTTTAAATTTAGCTAAATACCATGAATGGAAAGATTCTAATTTAATATACGATAGTGTATGGTTTTTAGATGGTGTGTTAGAGGAGTTTATACAAAATGCAAAAAATAGAAGGGGATTTGAAAACTCAGTGAGATCTGCTGAAAAGGGTAGAGCTCTTGGTTTAGGTGTTTTAGGTTGGCATACGTACTTACAACAAAAAGGATTACCTTTTGAAGGATTATTATCACAATATGAAACAAGAAGAATATTTTCACAAATTAAAATTGAAAGTGAAAGAGCAAGTATGGCTCTTGCAGAGGAATTTGGAGAACCTTTATGGTGTGTTGGAACTGGTTTCCGTAATACTCACTTACGTGCTATTGCTCCTACTGTTAGCAACAGTAAGCTTGCTGGCAACATTTCGCCAGGTATTGAACCGTGGGCTGCTAATGTGTTCACAGATCAATCTGCGAAAGGTACTTTTATACGTAAAAACCCTACGCTGGAAGCGGAACTAGAAAAACTTAATTTAAATACCGAAAGTATATGGAACCAAATATTAAGAGATGGTGGTTCTATACAAGGTATTAAAAAGTTAGACAAAGTTATGGTTGGTCCTAATAAGGATATGCCATTAAAAGAAGTTTATAAAACTTTTAAAGAGATAAACCAATTAGAGTTAGTTAACCAAGCTGGTATTAGACAACAGTATATAGATCAAGCTGTTAGTTTAAATTTAGCATTCCCATCTCAAGTAGATCCTAAATTTATAAATAAAGTACATTTAGATGCCCATAAAAAAGGTATTAAAACTTTATATTATATGAGAACTGAATCTGTTTTAAGGGGTGATATAGCTGAACAAGCAACTAGCGAAGAATGTATAAGTTGTGATGGATAAAGGTTTTGGAGACACATTTGATAGATTTACATCAGCCACAGGTATCAAATGGTTAATTATTACTGTAACCGGTTGGTTAGGTATATCTTGTGGTTGTAAGCAAAGACAGGAATTGTTAAACAAATGGTTTCCTTATAAAAAAAAACAAATAAAAGAAATGAAAGGATATAAAAAAGTAACATTAGAATCAATATTAGATCCTATAACTCCACAAAAATTCTTTAAAGAATATTGGGGTAAAAAACATTTAATACTTAGAAGAAACAAATTTAAAAATCTTTTTAGTTGGAATGATTTTAATAGTTATGTTAATAGATACCCAAACTTAAAAGGTTTACAAATTATAGATTATAGACTAGATGGAGATGGTAGATGGTGTCTTGATAAAGTAAGAAATGGTAAATTTAAACTGCCTATGTTAAGTAAACAACAACTTCATGGGTTATGGAAAAGTGGTAAGTCTTTTGTGCTACCATTTGCAGAATACCAAAAAGAAGATTTAGTGGATGTGTGTCATGAGTTTGAAAGGTATTTTAAAAATGGTACAGTAAATGTATATGCTTCACCAAGGGCTAATTCAAAAAGTTTTCCAGCACATGCTGACGATACAGAAAACTTTTTATTTCATACTGAAGGAGCTGTTAAATGGACTATATACAAAGAGTTTGCTCCTGATAAACCAAAGGAGATATTAGAAGAAGCTATATTAGAAGCTGGTGACTTATTATATATACCACAGTACCAATATCATAAGGT
>UEXM01002190.1_pt1 | contig 14402 bp, 9 predicted proteins | sample 1796661 | NCBI WGS metagenome assembly UEXM01 (sample SAMEA4772469, study PRJEB27181) | metagenome | reverse complement strand
GCAGTTGCGAGAGTGGTAGTTATTATTGAAAGCTAAGGATTCAAAACTAGGGGAATAGAGTTTGCAAAATTATGTTAACACTATTTATTTGTTTTAAATTGGTTTTACTTTTTTACCTCCGTGTAAAAGTGCAAAACCCTTACCAAAATAGACGACGGATATGTCAAAAGAAATAGAGCAACGTTTTGCATTTGTTAATCATGTGCTTGGCTGGGAAGGGCAAATTAATGCTACGCATATCGCTGTTAAGTTTCAACTTTCAAGGCAAGCGGCTAGTGCCACTCTTAAACAGTACAGAGGGCAATTTCCTGAACACGTTGAATATAACTCGTCTGAAAAAGCTTTTATTGCCACTGAACAATTTAATAATTATTTTAAGCAACAACACGCGTTTAATGATTTCTCAAATTATCTAGCGGCAATAGCAACATCAGATGATCAATCCGGCATTGTGAGTGGTATTGCATTAGAAGTAGAAGCGCCATTACGTAACGTTAACCCATTACAAATTAGGCACATTCTCAGAGCAATAAGAGAAAAGCTACAAATAGATATTGGTTACATATCGCTTTCAAGCCCAAGTTATCTAGACCGAATAATTCAGCCACACAGCCTGATATTTGACGGCTTACGTTGGCATGTTCGGGCCTATTGCAATAAAAATGCCCAATTTAGAGATTTTACGCTATCGAGATTTAATGGTGATGCAGTCTTTGAGGGTACCGCAACTCATACTCAAGAGCATGACGAAAAGTGGAACACATTTGTTGATGTAGTCATCGAAGCTGACTCCAGGTTTAGCGCGGAACAAAAATGCATAATAGAGAAAGACTTCCAAATGCAACAAGGCTGTAGGGTTATTCCAACACGCGCCGCACTAGTCAATTACTTATTACGTCGTTTGCATATAGACGAATATAAAAGCACACCCCAGCAACAACAAATTGTACTTACTAAACAAAGCTATGAACTAATACGCCCTTACTTAGTGCAACCTATATAGTTTGTTTACATGTCAGAAAGTACAGTATTGAGTAGCATTTGATATACAAATAATATGGCTAAATACATATTTGTATTACAGAAAACATATTGGTTAGTAACCAATTAAGGAAAGTATGGATACGCTAAAATCATCAGACTTAAAAAGCATTTTGCACTCTAAGCGTGCCAATATGTTTTACCTTGAATATTGCCGTGTAATGCAAAAAGACGGGCGTGTACTGTATTTAACTGAGGCTAATAAAGAAAACCTATATTTTAATATACCCATTGCCAACACAACTGTTTTACTTTTAGGAAATGGCACATCAATCACCCAAGCTGCTATGCGTATGTTAGCGCAGTCGGGTGTGCTTGTTGGCTTTAGTGGCGGTGGTGGCACGCCATTATTTATGGCAAATGATGTTGAACAACCTATTGAGTGGTTGACACCACAAAGTGAATATCGGCCTACGGAATATTTTCAAGGCTGGATGAGTTTTTGGTTTGATGACGAAAAACGACTAACGGCAGCAAAAATGATCCAAACAGCCAGAATAGAGTTCCTCACTAAAATTTGGGGAAAAGATCGCGAATTAAAACAGCACGGTTTTGAAATTTCATCACTAGAAAAGGCATTAACTACTTTTGTGCAGCGCACCGAAAATGCCACTAAGCAAAGCGAATTGTTATTAACAGAAGCGCAGCTGACTAAAGCTCTTTACCGGTGTGCAGCCAATGCGACAAACACTAGCGATTTTACTCGGCAACATCAGTCAACCGATCTAGCTAACGACTTTTTAAACCACGGCAATTACCTCGCCTATGGTTTAGCTGCTACAACTTTATGGGTGTTAGGCATACCGCATGGCTTTGCGGTAATGCACGGTAAAACCCGCAGAGGTGCATTGGTATTTGACATCGCTGACTTAATTAAAGACGCACTGGTATTGCCATGGGCATTCATTTGCGCGAAAGAAAATGCCACCGAACAAGAATTCAGACAACAAATATTACAAGTATTTACCGACCAAAAAGCGCTTGATTTTATGTTCGACAAAGTTAAAGAAATTGCCTTATCGGAGCACGGTGAATATCACGACAACGACTCCAATAGTAAGGGTAAAACCTCATGATGGTTACTTTTGTCAGTCAATGTGAGAAAAATGCCCTGAAAAAAACACGCAGAGTGTTAGACGCTTTCGCTAATCGCATTGGTGATAACACATGGCAAACCATCATCACCGAAGATGGCTTAATCACCGTAAAAAGAATGCTGCGCCAAACCGCAAGTAAAAGTACCGCAGTAAGTTGTCATTGGATACGCTCGCGTTCAAGAAGCCAATTTTTGTGGGTGGTGGGGAATAAAAATAAATTTAATGAACAGGGCATAGTGCCTGTAAATAGTACGAGAAAAAACTTGTTAAGCAGTGAAATAGAAAATGATTGGAAGTATCTACCGTTAATTAAATCACTCACAGCGCTATCAGCGTTACTCCATGACTGGGGAAAAGCGTCTCGTTTATTTCAAGAGAAGTTAAGCCCTAATAGTAAAAACAAATTCAAAGGTGATCCGTTAAGGCATGAATGGATTTCTGTTTTATTACTAAATGCCTTAGTGAATGATAAAAGTGATGAAGCATGGTTAACCGAATTAGCGCGAAACGGTTTTACCGAAACACAGCTCAAAGCAACGATTAAAACACAAAACTCAACACCATTAGATAAGCTCCCTAATGGCGCTAAACTGCTCGCTTGGTTAATAGTCTCTCATCATCGTTTACCTTACATAAAAAGTGATTGGCGTGATGAAAAAGCACCTGATATATCCGCTATGCTCAAACGTATAACGCAAGAATGGGGCTATGAAAACAAAATAGATCCCGCAGAATACAACAAACGCGTAAAGCATTGTTTTGAATTTCCTAATGGTTTGTTATCTGAATCAATACAGTGGACTCAAAAAATAAAACGTTGGTCAACGAGCCTACTCAATAATTTGCCTTTGCTTGAATCAGCGATGAAAGACGGAAGTTATCGTTTGGTATTACACCATGCGCGTTTGTGTTTAATGCTAGGTGATCACTTTTATTCATCACAAGATGCCGCAAAAAATTGGAAAAATAGCACAGGGCTGTTCGCTAATACCGATCGTGATACTAGCGAGCTAAAGCAAAAGCTTGATGAGCACTTGGTCGGCGTGGCAAAAAACGCCTTAGATACTGCACATTTATTACCGGCATTTGAGAAAGAGCCGCCTGTGGCAACTGATATTCAAGCATTAAGGCGGGTAAGTACAGACCCTAAATATAAATGGCAAGATAAAGCCGTAACCAAAATTAATGAGTGGAAAACACAGCAAGACAAAAAAGTAACAGGTTTTTTCGCGGTTAACATGGCAAGTACTGGTTGTGGTAAAACCTTTGCCAACGCTAAGGTTATGCGTGCGTTATCGGCTGACAGTAAAAGCCTGCGTTATATTCTTGCGTTGGGGTTACGTACATTAACGTTGCAAACAGGTGATGAATATCGTGACCGAATAGGCTTAACCAATGCAGACCTTGCGGTATTAATCGGTTCAAGGGCGGTTGCTGAATTGCACAACCAACGAGAAATTAAACATGATGAAATAACCGATGAAGTTTTAGGATCAGAGTCACAAGAGGCTTTGTTAGAGGAGTTTATTGATTATGACTGCGAAATACCTGAAGAAGGGCTAAGTACCGTATTAACGTGCACTAGAGATAAACAGTTTTTATATGCGCCGGTACTAGCGTGCACCATTGATCACTTAATGGCCGCAACAGAAACAAAGCGTGGCGGACGTTATATTTTACCGAGTTTACGGTTAATGTCGTCAGATTTAGTGATTGATGAAATAGACGACTTTACCGGTGATGATTTAATCGCTATTGGCAGACTTATTCATTTGGCAGGCATGCTAGGTAGAAAAGTCATGATTTCATCGGCAACCATTCCGCCCGATTTAGCGTTAGGTTACTTTAATGCCTACAAAAAAGGCTGGCAAATGTTTACCCAAAGTCGAGACGAAGCAAAAGCTGAAATAGGCTGCGCATGGATAGACGAATTTACCACACACGTACATAGCGTTAACGTTACACAAAGCAAAGTAGTACAAAACAACGTAACAAAAGCTAATAGTGCGCTTGAACAATATCAGGTTAATCACAATAACTTTATCGATAAACGTGTTAATAGTTTAAATCAGCAAGTAGCTAAACGTAAAGCTGACATTCTGCCTTGCCCACTAATACCGATAGAAGCAACAACACCAGAAAATGGATGTGAAGAAAGTAAACAATCTCATTATTTTTCAGCAGTAAAGCAAGCTACTTTAGCCAAACATCAACAACACCATAGCATTGATAGCAAAACAGCAATCAAGGTTTCATTTGGCGTTGTTCGCGTAGCAAATATTTCGCCGTGTGTAGAATTAACCAAATACTTATTACAAGCCGACTACCCGCAAGATACCCAAGTAAGAGTAATGGCATATCACAGCCAACAAATTTTGTTACTGCGTCATGAACAAGAAAAACACCTTGATGAGGTGTTAAAACGAAAAGAAAAAGTAGGAGAGCCTCAACAAGCATTTTCCAATCCTGTGATCCGCAATCATCTCGACTTATGTGCCAAAAGATCATGCGCTAAAAATAATAGCCATATTAACAATGTACTATTTATTTTAGTGGCAACGCCTGTTGAAGAAGTCGGGCGAGATCATGATTTTGACTGGGCAATTATTGAACCCTCATCTTATCGCTCAATTGTACAACTGGCTGGGCGTGTACGACGACATAGGACGGACGAAGTAGCATTAGCCAATATTGGTGTAATGCAATATAACCTCAAGGCATTTAAAGCCAATGATAAGCAAGGTGGTAAGTACTTCATTAAACCGGGTTATGAAGATGGTTGGGCTCAAACACTACACAGCCACAACCTTAATAAATTAGTGAATGAAGCACGTATTAACAAAAGTTTAAATGCCATACCTAGGATAAAAGTGCCTAGCCAAGCAGATAAGCAGTTATTAGCGTTTATGGAACATCAAGTAACCGCGCAACAACTCACAAATTTTTCTGCATTTGGCGCAAACACTTTACAGGGGTATTTAACTGAAACATGGTACTTAACAGCTTTACCACAAGTATTAACCCCTTTTAGAAAAAGTGAAGCGAGCATTAATCTATTCCTCTTTTATAACGAAAATGAAGATACCTGTTATTTCACTGAAAAAGATGAAGCAGGTAAACCTTTATTAGATATAAATTATCAAGTCATCAATCGAGAAAATATACTCAATATCAAGCAAGTAGCATTAACTGAATATGAGCAAAAAAACTTATGGCTTGGGCGTAATTATCAAGAGCTATTAGCTAATTACCTCAGTGAGCCTTGGTTAACAACACGAAAACGAGTGTCATTGCGTTACGGGGAAATAAATATGGTAGCGCGTGAAAATGCACTTTACGAATATAACGACCAGTTTGGGTTAGTTAAAGTGAACAAAAAAGGAGGTAAATAATGTTAGATCCTGCAATACAGAATTACTTTTCTGAACGAAAAGAAGCATGGTTAAAAAAGAATACCAAAGCAGCTATGCAAGATCATGAATTACAAGAACTAGAGCAATTATGCGAGCAACAATTTTCATTGAATGAATGGTTACCTAATGCAGCGAAAAGGGCGGGGCAAATATCTATGTCTACTCACCCTTGCACTTTTAGCCATCCTAGTGCGAGAAAAAATAAAAATGGTTATGTTTCTTCTGTTTTAGCTGAAATAGACAGAATTGATGATGGCTACTTAAAAACAGGTAATGTGACTGTTGCTACTGATGCATTAGGCAATGCTGCCGCATTAGATGTCTATAAATTTTTAACCTTAGTAATGCAAGACGGTGATAATTTATTAACACACATTCAACAAGAAACAGAGTTAGCTCAATCATTATTAACGATTAAATCGGCTAATTATCAAGATCTGAGAAGTGGCTTCTTAGCGATGGTTGAAGGCGCAACAGAAAATATTACCAGCTCTAAAATAAAACAAGTATATTTCCCTGTTGACGATGATTATCACCAACTATCACTGCTAACTAATTCGGGCATGGTTTATCAATTGCGTTCTCGCTTAGATAAATTACGTTTTTCAGAAGAAGTTAAAGCACTTCGTGATAAAAAGCGTAAAAACGAATTTAGCGAGCAAGGTTATAGTGAAATATATGGCTTAGCCACTATAGGCTATGGCGGCACAAAACCGCAGAACATCAGTGTTTTAAATAATCAAAATGGCGGTAAAGCGCACCTTTTATCGTCATTACCACCGAGTATTGAAAAGCGAAATGTTCACTTTCCTAAAAGTGATTTTTTTATCGAGTCATTTAAGAAATATGAATACGCCGATAATTTCAAAGCACTGCATAAATTATTTCAGACTGACTATAACAATATCAAACTTCGTGCTGCGATAGATCGTAACCTTCAACAGATCATAGATTTACTGATAGAGAAAATGTGGGCGGTTCGTGCAGTTTCACAAACGCAATACCACGCACAAACGCCTTCACTATCAAGTATTCAACGCACTTGGTTACATGATGACTTTGCTGATGAAAGAGAAAAATCAGCACAATGGCTGAATTCACTCATCACTGAAATATCTGCATGGTTAACGCGGAGTTATGAAAAGGTATTAGATAAAAAAGCAATTAAATTAGGCGAAGCCGAACGTTCATACTTTGCCGAAGTGATTGAACGTAATAAGGAGTTTTTAAAATGAACGAGTTAAAACGATTATTGCTATTACCCCATATAAAAGTACATAACGCTAATGCGCTTTCTAGCCCGTTTACTATTGGCTTTCCTGCCATGACCCCATGGCTTGGCGCGGTACATGCTCTGCAACGAAAGTTAAATGCGCAAAGTTATAGTGATATTAAATTTAATAGCGTTGCTTTAGTTAACCACCAATGTGACTTACAAACCCATAAAGGTGTTGATGATTTTGTACATTCAATTATTGGTACTGGTAACCCGTTAGATAAAACAGGGGCAAGAAGTGCTTTTATCGAAGAAGCGCGTTGTCATTTAACTGTGTCATTAGTCATTGAGTACACTGGCATTGAAAAAGACGATGAAGCAACTTTGCAAGAAAAAATAACGCATTTACTTAACGGCAACATGAAGATGGCTGGCGGTGATATTTTAACGTTTAAAGCGCCGCAGTTTTTCAAAGTTGAAAATGGTAATGCCACTGACCTTAGCGCGTTAACACGAAAGCTCATGCCCGGCTATGCCTTAATTGAGCGTCGAGACTTAATGATTGACGCAATGAAAGCAGGGCAAGACGCAATGGATGCCTTATTAGGCAACCTTGTTATTCATCACACATGTGATGAACAGACAGCTGAAAGTGATGTGGCTTTTAAATGGTCGAGCAAGCGAAAAAATAAAGGTTGGATTGTACCCATAGCAACAGGTTTTCACGGTTTAACAGAATTAGGTGAAGCCAAAAATCAACGAGACGCAAATACCCCGCACCGTTTTGCTGAAAGTGCTGTAACGCTAGGGGAATTTAAAATGCCTCATAACATTAAATCAATCGATGAAATATTGTGGCGTTATCAAACAGATCAAAGCAATAACTTATATATTTGTGCTCAAAATCAAAAAATTGTTCAAACCGAAGAAGAAATTGAAAACGCTTATTACGCATAACTTAATTTATTAAAAGGAAATTATCATGGCTAAGAATCTAGACACCGCATCAGTATTGGCATTTGAAAAAAAATTAGTACCGTCAGACGGTTATATGTATGGCACACAATGGGAAGAGCGGAATAAAAGTAGTAACCAAATTTCGTTGAAACTCATTGAAAAATCAGTGCGCGGTACTATTTCAAACCGCTTAAAAGCAGCAATTAAAAGCGATCCTGTAAAATTGAATGCCGAAGTAGAAAAAGCTAACTTACAAACAGTTGACAGCTGTGCACTTGCACCAGAGCAAGATACCTTAAAGCTGCACTTTACCCTAAAAGTGTTAGGCGGCGTACAAACTCCTTCAGCCTGTAACAACGCATTATTTAAAGAAAGTTACAGTAAAGCGGTATCAGCTTATGTTGAAAAAGAAGGTTTCAAAGAATTAGGAAAACGCTATGCACTTAATTTAGCTAATGCACGTTTTTTATGGCGAAATCGAGTGGGTGCTGAAAATATAGAAGTACAAATAAACGCATTAAATAAAAATAGCAAACAATCATGGGTATTTGACGCAACGCAATTTAGCACTCGCCATTTTAATCAAGATGACAAACAAGCTGCTGAATTGGGCGAACGTATCGCTGCAGCGTTATCAAGTGAGGATGATTTTTTAATGTTGGAAGTTAATTGCTTCGTGCAGGTAGGCAAGGCGCAAGAAGTCTACCCAAGTGAAGAGTTAGTGCTCGATAAAGGTAAAGGTAAAAAAAGTAAAATCCTTTATTCAGTGAACGACATTGCCGCCATGCACTCGCAAAAACTCGGTAATGCACTACGCAGTATCGATACTTGGTATCCAGAATTTGATGATGCAGAAAAAACAGCAGGCCCTATCGCAATAGAACCTTATGGTGCAGTCACCAATTTAGGGAAAGCTTACAGAACCCCTAAAGATAAACAAGATTTCTACACGTTTTTTGATAAATGGGCACGCGGCACAGAGTTAGAGCGTACTGAAGATGAGCATTATGTTATGGCTATTTTAGTACGTGGCGGTGTGTTCGGGGAAAGCGACAAGTAGTCTTTATTTCATATAGGAAGAAACAAAATGAAATATTATCTCGATATAACCTTGCTGCCTGAAGCCGATATTACCCTTGGCTTTATTTGGCAAAAGGTGTACCAACAAGTGCATATTGCCTTGGTTGATAACAAAGTAACAGGAAATGAGTCGGCTATTGCGGTTAGTTTCCCTCGCTATAATGCTGAAAAAAGTGCTGAGCAAGCATTTCCGTTAGGTAATCAATTAAGATTACTAGCAGATGCAGAGTCGCAATTAACTGAGTTAAACATAGCCAAGTGGCTTAATCGCTTTGAAGATTACGTGCATATAAAATCAATAAAACCCGTGCCAGAAAATGTGTCACATGCGAGTTTTGTTAGGGTGCAAGTAAAAGGTGAAGCGCGTATAGAAAAAGATATGCTTAGCAAAGCTCAGCGTTGGTCTGAAAAATCAGGGCAACCGCTTGATGTTTGTTTAGCCGAGCTTGAAAAAAGCAAACCTAAAGCGAATAACAACGCACCTTTTATTTGGTTAGAAAGCCAAGAAACGAAACAACGTGATTTAGCCAGCAGTAGAAAATTTCCACTGTTTATCAAAAAGGTAGATGTTGCCGAGCAACAATTTGGTAAGTTTAACTGTTATGGCTTGAGTGTAAATCATAACCTTAAAGAAAAACTGGCAAGTATTCCCCAGTTTTAACCTTTATTTTTGCTCTTTAAAAATAAGAAACTAAAACAACAAGTTACAACAAGCGATAAAAATAAGGTAAAAGTTCATATTTTACCTTAATCAATTGTTGTAACTTGTTTTTTGCGTGATATTCTATTGTTCACTGCCACACAGGCAGCTTAGAAAATTTACACAATGAATAAATGCTAATTTCTTACGTTCACTGCCACACAGGCAGCTTAGAAATACGTGCCATTGCTATTTTTCAGCGCTCGCAAGTTCACTGCCACACAGGCAGCTTAGAAAACATGGCGAATATAAAAAGTTAGCCGGGCGTAGTTCACTGCCACACAGGCAGCTTAGAAAGTTCTAACGCTTGTTGGTGCCGTTGAGTTGTCGTTCACTGCCACACAGGCAGCTTAGAAAAGAACGGAGAGCCGGAACAATTTCAAACCACAGTTCACTGCCACACAGGCAGCTTAGAAAATATCCCAAGTGACAATTTTACCTGATTTGGTGTTCACTGCCACACAGGCAGCTTAGAAATTACGTTAAAACCGGCAATTTTAGGGTTGATAGTTCACTGCCACACAGGCAGCTTAGAAATGATGCTTGACCGTTTCGGTCGCAACAAGCAAGTTCACTGCCACACAGGCAGCTTAGAAAAGTTTTGCGGCTTGGGCTTTTTTCTCGTTTATGTTCACTGCCACACAGGCAGCTTAGAAAGATACAACGCCCAACTATATGCGTCTTGCTTTGTTCACTGCCACACAGGCAGCTTAGAAATTGATACCTGTTTCAGCATGCGCCTTAGTGAAGTTCACTGCCACACAGGCAGCTTAGAAAGTCAATTAAATTTCTGTCGTGATGCCATTGTGGTTCACTGCCACACAGGCAGCTTAGAAAAAGATCGGAATATACAATCGCATTACCAGGGGGTTCACTGCCACACAGGCAGCTTAGAAACATTAGCATCATTAGTATGATCATTTCCTGCCGTTCACTGCCACACAGGCAGCTTAGAAATGCACCCGGCAACGGTAACGGTACGGCTTGTAGTTCACTGCCACACAGGCAGCTTAGAAATAAATAGATTAGGAGGGGTTATTGCATGATAAGTTCACTGCCACACAGGCAGCTTAGAAATAGGGATCAGGGTAATCGACTCGTCGGACTCTGTTCACTGCCACACAGGCAGCTTAGAAAAGACCAATCTGAACTTATAGCTTCGCGACAAGGTTCACTGCCACACAGGCAGCTTAGAAATCCGAGGTGCCCGCGCCAAGTGCCTGAACATTGTTCACTGCCACACAGGCAGCTTAGAAAAGACGGTGTTTTTGTCATCCCATTTGATGATAGTTCACTGCCACACAGGCAGCTTAGAAAAACCAAACCACCACCCACGGCAAGCGGTCCGGGTTCACTGCCACACAGGCAGCTTAGAAATCGAAGAGTGCCGCGAGTTCGCCTTCGGTAGCGTTCACTGCCACACAGGCAGCTTAGAAACGCTCGGGATATCGGAGCGAGATATTGATTACGTTCACTGCCACACAGGCAGCTTAGAAATTCGTACCATCAGCCCAGATAATTAAGCCTTTGTTCACTGCCACACAGGCAGCTTAGAAACGATGCGCTCATTAATTGCTTTATTTGAACCAGTTCACTGCCACACAGGCAGCTTAGAAATAGCGACCATTTCATTTCAGTAAATTTTTCTTGTTCACTGCCACACAGGCAGCTTAGAAAGACATGAGCTTTTTGTTCTTTTGTTCACATAAGTTCACTGCCACACAGGCAGCTTAGAAAAACTACAAAGTACATAGACATCAAGCTTCGAAGTTCACTGCCACACAGGCAGCTTAGAAATTGCAGTGAATTGATTAAGCGCTTTTGGTTATGTTCACTGCCACACAGGCAGCTTAGAAATGTATACCTGCAAAACTTTGCAGTCATCATTCGTTCACTGCCACACAGGCAGCTTAGAAAGCAAAGATTGCACCCTCTCCCAGTAAGTACACGTTCACTGCCACACAGGCAGCTTAGAAAACCACCGTTGCCCGAATCCGGTTTGCGATACAGTTCACTGCCACACAGGCAGCTTAGAAATTTTCTAACTCATCATGTAAATAGTTATTATAGTTCACTGCCACACAGGCAGCTTAGAAAACAGAGCAATTTATAAATCATGCAATAAAAGCGTTCACTGCCACACAGGCAGCTTAGAAAGACTTGTAACGACTTAGAGAATGACATTATTTGTTCACTGCCACACAGGCAGCTTAGAAAGCTTGGGATATCGGAGCGAGATATTGATTACTGTTCACTGCCACACAGGCAGCTTAGAAATGCTAGTGATTTTTTTAAATAAGGGGCGGCCAGTTCACTGCCACACAGGCAGCTTAGAAATCGCCGCCTTCCGCGCGAATTACAATACTTATGTTCACTGCCACACAGGCAGCTTAGAAAATTAAGTACGAGCTTTTGGAATCTAAGCGAATGTTCACTGCCACACAGGCAGCTTAGAAATGTATTTAACCGTTTTGCAGGAATGATAGCTGGTTCACTGCCACACAGGCAGCTTAGAAAATGCCGCCGCGCGCACGGAATAGTCGCGACCTGTTCACTGCCACACAGGCAGCTTAGAAACAGGTAAAGTTAAGCGGCCAAAGCACAAAACAGTTCACTGCCACACAGGCAGCTTAGAAATAGTAAAAGATACAGGTGATGAAAAAATATATGTTCACTGCCACACAGGCAGCTTAGAAATTCAACCCGTAAATTGCCAAAACGCCTACTTTGTTCACTGCCACACAGGCAGCTTAGAAATTTCATGCCAAGTGGGTTAAAAAATGCGGTGTGTTCACTGCCACACAGGCAGCTTAGAAAGCCACCAAAGCAGACGCCGCTACCATTACAAAGTTCACTGCCACACAGGCAGCTTAGAAAGCTTACCGTTGGTGTTTGATTTGGAGGTTGAAGTTCACTGCCACACAGGCAGCTTAGAAATACCGGCCATAAAAGAAAAAGAAACACGCGTAGTTCACTGCCACACAGGCAGCTTAGAAAAATCAAGGCCAGTGTTGATAAAAACTCTTTTTGTTCACTGCCACACAGGCAGCTTAGAAATCTATGGTATCAGCCACGCCATCATCCAAAACGTTCACTGCCACACAGGCAGCTTAGAAAAATTACCGCCACACGATTAATGTTTGAATTGAGTTCACTGCCACACAGGCAGCTTAGAAATTAGCCTCTTTGGAGAATATCAACCCAATCAAGTTCACTGCCACACAGGCAGCTTAGAAATATTACCGGTTTAGTCGATGCCAACTTTCAGCGTTCACTGCCACACAGGCAGCTTAGAAATTCAGCGATTACTTTTAATCTAGTAGGTAGTGGTTCACTGCCACACAGGCAGCTTAGAAACAAAAGCTAAGCACTAGCGCGATCAATTACTAGTTCACTGCCACACAGGCAGCTTAGAAAGATTACCACCTCGCCACAAATATAACTAAGCAGTTCACTGCCACACAGGCAGCTTAGAAATAAACAAAGGTAAATATCATGGAACTAAAATCGTTCACTGCCACACAGGCAGCTTAGAAAAAGATAACGGGGCTGTGATAGCTGATACTGACGTTCACTGCCACACAGGCAGCTTAGAAACACTGTCCGCGATTAATGCCGATTAAGGCCAAGTTCACTGCCACACAGGCAGCTTAGAAACTTATATAGAGATTTTTAGTACGTGTTTATTAGTTCACTGCCACACAGGCAGCTTAGAAATGATAGGGGCTTTTTAGTATCTAAAATCCAATGTTCACTGCCACACAGGCAGCTTAGAAACGTACAGAATCTAGCCCAAACTGTCAGCCCCAGTTCACTGCCACACAGGCAGCTTAGAAAGTATAACGTTATACCTGATGCTCCTATTGAGAGTTCACTGCCACACAGGCAGCTTAGAAATCAGCAATTCGCCCACAACTACAAATTGTTTGGTTCACTGCCACACAGGCAGCTTAGAAAACGGAAAATGCCGAACTAGACGAGCTACTTAAGTTCACTGCCACACAGGCAGCTTAGAAAAAGCAAGAAAAAAGCGACTAACAAGGAAAGTAGTTCACTGCCACACAGGCAGCTTAGAAAATTAAAGATGATTATATTTTTGATCATTCTTTGTTCACTGCCACACAGGCAGCTTAGAAATTATAGCCTCTTCATCTGCACCGTATCCAATCGTTCACTGCCACACAGGCAGCTTAGAAACAGTACAGTTGGGGGCGATTGGTGACTGGGAGGTTCACTGCCACACAGGCAGCTTAGAAATACCAGACCCATTAAATATCAGAAGCATACAGGTTCACTGCCACACAGGCAGCTTAGAAATTGAAATTTCGGCAACTCATTAGTTAAGTTGAGTTCACTGCCACACAGGCAGCTTAGAAAAGTAGCAGCAAGATCGCGCAATTCGCCTTGAGGTTCACTGCCACACAGGCAGCTTAGAAAGCCTCAATTTCAGCAGTGCTTTTAAATGCCTCGTTCACTGCCACACAGGCAGCTTAGAAAACACAAGCAAGACAGCCAGCATATATAGGCTGGTTCACTGCCACACAGGCAGCTTAGAAATAGCACTAATTAGAGAGTAACCTATGTTAGATGTTCACTGCCACACAGGCAGCTTAGAAAGTTATCATAAATCAAGTTCAGTTTACAATCATGTTCACTGCCACACAGGCAGCTTAGAAATTGATAAAACAGAAAAAAACTATACTCAAGGAGTTCACTGCCACACAGGCAGCTTAGAAAGCAGTAATCACAACTTTAACGGTTGTTGATACGTTTGCGTATTCTCATGACTTTGATCACCGATTCTCATCAGCTTTGATCACTTGATTTATCATTTTGTAGAGCCATTCTTAAACTAACTTAACTGATCATCATCAGTCAATTTATTTAACTGTTTTCGT
>UEXM01002187.1_pt1 | contig 14410 bp, 10 predicted proteins | sample 1796661 | NCBI WGS metagenome assembly UEXM01 (sample SAMEA4772469, study PRJEB27181) | metagenome | reverse complement strand
TGAAGGGCCAACTAGACGTAAACAAGACCGAAGCTGCACATAAGTCGTTATTTGTTGCTGGATGGCGACCGAGTATCGGGTGGGTGTGTTCGCTGGGCTTACTCTACAATACAATTATTGCCAACATTCTAGGTATCTGGGTAGACTTACCCGAAATAGATACAACCCTGCTTGTTCCGGTTATGATGGGAATGTTAGGTTTGGGCGCAATGAGAAGCTACGAGAAGGTCAACTCCGTAGCGAGGGAGAAGTAATGAGCGATTTAATTAGTATGCTTAAACGCCACGAAGGTGTGCGGTCTAAGGTTTATGTTTGTTCTGCAGGTTACGAGACTATTGGTGTGGGCAGGAATATCGCAGAATCTGGGTTAGGTTTATCTGACGATGAGATTAATTACTTATTAGAAAACGATATTAAACGGGTAAAAGAAGAACTGACTGATAGTTATTTCTGGTTTCCTGCTATGAATGAAGTACGACAAGCGGCTTTAGTAGATATTTCGTTTAACCTTGGGCAAACTCGGTTGCGTGGGTTTGTAAAAGCTCTTGAAGCTATGTCTCGTGAACAGTTTGACGTTGCTGCTGATGAGTTTATGGACAGCAAGTGGAGCCAACAAGTAGGCAACCGCGCTGTAGAAGTTACAGAAATGATACGAACAGGCGAGTATCAGTAATGGCGTTACAAAAATTCTTATTTAATCCTGGGATCAATAAAGAAGGTACAGATTATACCGCTGAAGGCGGTTGGTTTGACGGAAACCTTATGCGATTTCGTAAAGGATTCCCTGAAAAAATAGGCGGTTGGGAAAAATATCTTCCTGATTCGTTTGAAGGAACAGGTAGAAAATTACACGGTTGGGTTACGTTAGACGGTACAAAATTATTGGGATTAGGTACTCGTTTTAAATTGTATGCTCAATCTGGAGATAATTATGTTGATATAACTCCGATTAGAAAAACGTCTACTAATAGTATTACTTTTGCTGCTACTAACGGTTCTTCTGTTATTACAGCAACAGATTCTTCTCACGGAGCTAATTTAAACGATTTCGTTACTATTTCAGGAGCGGTATCTCTTGGTGGGGTCGTTACAGCTGCTGTTTTAAACCAAGAATATCAAATAACTTCTGTTCCTACAGCTAATACATATACGTTTACAGCTAAAGATACTTCTGGGGATACGGTAGTAGCTAATTCTTCGGACTCTGGTAACGGGGGTAGTGGTGTAGACGGTGCTTATCAAATAAACGTAGGCTTAGATGTTTTTGTTGATGGTACTGGTTGGAGTGTTAACGGATGGGGGTCAGGTACTTTCGGTTCTACAAGTGCCTTAACCTCAAATAATCAGCTACGGTTATGGTCTTTAGATAATTTCGGTGAAGATTTAATTTCTAACGTAAGAGCAGGTGGTATTTTTTACTGGGATTATACGAATGTTTCAAATAGACCCGTTGCATTATCTGCGATAGCTGGAGCTAATTTCGCCCCAACAGTAGGATTACAAGTTTTAGTATCCGATATTGATAGGCACGTTATTGTTTTAGGTGCTGATCCTATAGAGGGCGGCAGTAGATCTGAAGAAATAGATCCGATGTTAGTAGCTTTTTCAGACCAAGGGAATCCTTTGCAATGGGAACCTTTATCTACTAATACAGCAGGTTCGCTACGTTGTTCCGCTGGGTCTCAAATTATCGGAGGTCTTAGAGCTAGACAAGAAACACTAATTTGGACTGACGTTGCAATGTATAGTTTGCAATTTGTTGGGCCTCCGTTAACTTTTGGACTTAACCTTGTTAATGAAGGAGTTAGTTTAATTGGGCCAAATGCGGTTATTAACACGCCTAGTGGTATTTTTTGGATGGATAAAAAAGGATTTTATTCATACGGAGGTGCTGTTGCTCCCCTTCCTTGTAGCGTAGATTTCTATGTATTTAGCGATATTAACGAACAACAATCTTTCCAAGTTTTCGGGTTTTTAAATAAACAATTCGATGAGGTAGGTTGGTTTTATTGTTCTAGTTCTTCGGACGTTATTGATAGATACGTTACATATAATTACGTTGATCAAACGTGGAGTATTGGACAATTATCAAGAACTGCATGGTTAGACGAAGGTATTGAACCTTATCCTAGAGCTACGGGTACAGTTAGTGGTTCTAATTTCTTATATAAACATGAAACAGGGTTCGATGATGATGGGTCTCCTATGGATAACGTCTTTATTGAAAGTGCTGATTTCGATTTAGGAGAAGGTGAAGATTTCCAATTTATCCGTAGAGTTATTCCTGACGTAAAATTTACAGGTACAGGAACAGACCAAACTATAAATATGGTTTTAAAAGCTCGTAACTATCCTGGAGATACATTAACTACTGATCAAACGACTCCGTTTACTTCTACTACTACTAAAATTGATACTAGGGCAAGAGGCCGACAAGCCGCGATCCGGTTTGAATCAGATGACGATGGAAGTGACGGGGTTCGTGAAGGGCTAGGCTTTAGAATAGGTGCTACACGGTTAGATTTACAACCGAATGGTAGACGATGAGCAAATTATTACAGGGTAGATTGCCTTTTAGTATGGGGCCGTATGTAGAATCTGCTACATATAACCGTAGTGTCCGGTTATTAGAGTTAAGTTTAGATGCGTTTGACCCTGCACAAACTTTACAGTTTTCTCAAGAACGTAGGGATTTGTTTAAATTTAACGCAGGAACGATCATTTTTAATGTTTCTGTAGGTGTTTTACAGATGTACGATGGGGATCAATGGGTTGATATCTCTCTTACATTACCGTATACCACAGATCCTTTAGAAGCGCAGGGAAGTGTAGGAATAGTACAGGTCATTAATAAAGGCGCAATTGTTGTAAACGTAGGCGTTAACTGATTTTGAGCATAATTACAATATCTCCAAGTAACTTGTTCGAGTATATTTGGGCAATCTTTGACAACCTAACTACGGTAGTAGGCTAATGGCGAGTATTTATAGTGACGATCAACGTCAATCTTTAATGGATTCAATGACTAACCCTCAATCTAACGCCGCTAAGTTTTTAGAACAGGGCGGTGAAACAGGGTTATCTCCTGATATTACTATGGATATCCTTAATAAATACGCAACATACGGTGCGAATACGGGTATCGGGAATATTGGTGGTAGTCGTTTAGTCGAAGCATTAAACGAAGAATATCGTAAAAAAGTAGACGCTCCGTTACAACAAGAACCTAAAGAAGCTTTTTACGGCGGTCTTGTAGAGGCTTTAAAAGCATTAGGAACTGGGGCTAAAGATTTTATAACAGGAGCTGGAGAGGCTACCGGAGAAATTGTTGGAGATACAACAAACGTAGTAGATGCTTTAGAACTCGAAAATACTGCTGCTAATACGGCTTATCCAGAACAAGGGTTCCCTCAAGCGGATTCATTAAATACGCCTGTACAGATATCAGAGGGGGATATAGATATCCCGATGTCAGAGAGCGTTGTTGCAACTGAAATGCCGTCTCGTATAGAGCGGTTTAAAAAGTATCTCGAAGAGAATCCCATTGTTGCTAAACAATTACAAGCCTCTGGGACAGATATTGCGAAAATCCTTACACAAGCAGCGGTAGGGAAAGAAAAAAGAAAACCAATTATTCGCGCTACTCGCGCACCTCGTTTCCAACCGTCAAGAATGAATACTCCACGTATAGGTATGGAGGACGGCGGTTCTGTATTAGGCCGTAAAATGTTTTTAAGCGGCGGTGAAGTCGACGGTCCTGGAGGCCCGAGAGAAGATATGGTTCCTATTTGGGCTAGTGATAAAGAATACGTTATGTCTCATAATGGCGTAAAACGAATGGGTGGTGGTGATTTCGATAAAGGAATCGCGGCCCTTGATAAAGTTAATAAAAACGGGGTTGCGTAACCATGTCAGAAACAGCATATAGTTATCAAGCTCCTGATAGGCGTGTCTATGATATGCTTACAGGAGGTCAAAATCGTTTTGGGTTATTACCTCAAGTTGAAGCATATTATCAAGCCCAATTCGAAAATATGGGTAAGAAAGATTCTAATCCGTTTTTGTACAGTGGAGACCGGATAGCAGGTTTTTCTCCTAGAGAAGAATATGCGATGCAACTCGCGGATCAAGGTATTGGTGCATATCAACCGTATATGGCACGTGCTGCGGGTTTAACTGAAGAAAGTTTAGCTACTATGGCGGGTGGTTCTTCTGAAGCTGCTGCGGCTATGCGACGCGCTCAACAACAAGGTGAAGATTATACTCGTTTAGGGATAAACCGTGGAACGGATTTCTTAGGTAGAGGTGTACAAGCCGCTTCAAGAGCTGAAGAACGCGGTTTAGCGGGACTTAATCAAGCTGGACAAACTTTAGAAGCTAGTAGAGGTGATTTCGATCCTTCAAGTATTAGTAGATATTCTGATCCGTATGAAGATCAAGTAGTTCAACAAGTTATGCGCGATATGGATAAAGCGCAACAACAAGGGGATATTGGTCGTAGGGCTTCTGAAATAGGTGCAGGAGCATTTGGTGGCTCTCGTTCTAGATTAAGTCAACAAGAATCTGATACTGCTAATAGACGCGGTATGACTGAAGCATTAGCAGGGATTCGTAGTCAAGGATATACTTCTTCGCGAGACGCTGCGATGGCTGATTTCGGTAGAGCGCGTGGCGCAGATGCAATGGCAGCTCAACAACAAGCTGGAATGGCTGGACAAGGACAACAATTTGGTATGGGCACCGCTGGACAATTAAGCCAAGCAGGTCAAAATATATACGGTATGGGTACTGGGGCAGGTCAAAATTTCTATAATATGGGAACAGGTACAGGCCAAGGTTTAGCTGGAATCGCAGGGGGTTTATCTGGTGCTCAATCTGGTGCTGCTGGTGCGTATCAAGGTTACGCAGGTGCTAACCAAGGGTTCCGTCAAGGAGATGTTGCTTCCGCTATGAATATAGGTGGAATGAATCGCGCTAGAAACCAAGCTCAATTAGATTTAAATTATCAAAATTTCGTAGGGCAATATAATATGCCTAACCAATTAATGTCTGGTTATGCGAATTATCTTACAGGTGCAGGGCCGTTAGCTGGAGGTACTGGTTATTCAGGTACTGCAAATGTAGCTAATCCTTACGGTACATCTGGTGCCGGTACTTATACCGGCAGTTATGGAATGAAAGACGGGGGCCGTCCTATCCCTCAAGGTAATAAAGGTTTAGCGTCTTTATCTAACGTAGCTCCTGAAGCTGTTCGTAAAATGGGCTTTACTCCTGCTACAAAAATGATGGGCGGCGGTATAGTTAATCCTCGTTTCCCTATGGCGTCTCGTAAGTTAGGAGCATAAAATGGCTAACGGCAATAAATACGGTTTCGGCGGTATTGGCGCGGGTGGTGGAATCGCGAACCTTGTTGCTGCGCCTAAAGTTAATCCTATTAGATCAGGACAATTTGCCCCTACACCACAACGTAGACTTACTGCTGAAAAGAAACCTAAAAAACAAGTTCTTGGAGCCTTAGCAGGTGCTGCTTCTCCTTTTTTAGCTGAAGCAGGATTAGCTGGGCTTAGTAAAATTCCAGGATTAGAAGGGTTATTATTCCAACCTGAAGCACAGACTAAAGAAGATTTTGGTATTCTTGCTCCCCAAACAGGAACAGGAATTCCAACGGATCCATATGCAGCAGAACAAGCAAAACTTCGTCGAAGAGTAGATGCTGCGTTACCTTCTACTAGATTGCCTCGTCAAAAAACATTGTTAGGAAAAGGTCTTAACGAGCTTTTAACATATGCCCCCGCGTTAGCTCTTGGTGATGAAGACGATGGATCAATTGCTTCTTATATTGCAGCTGCTTCGTCTGGTAAAAAACTAGAAGGTGCTTTAGATCAATCTCGTTTAGAAGCGTATTTAGCGAGAGAAACGAAACGTGGTGAAAAATTAGCTGACGTTGGTGATTTTACCCGTAAGGTTTCATATAGCGCAGTATTACAAGAAGACGGTACTTTTGCCCCTATTAAACGTACTGCATTAATTTCCCCAGATAAATCAACTCGTTATGTATTAAGCCAAGGAGATAAGAACGTAGATTTCGTTCTTAATGAATTAGGGAAACAAGTAGCTGTTCCTCAAGGACAATACTTTATTAGAGATACACTTACTTTAGACGATAACGATCCTGGAAAACCAGATTTTAAGAAATTACTTGATACTAAGAGTGGGCAAACAACCTATGGAATGATTCAATATGTTCAAACTCCAGAAGGCCGTGATGCTCGTATTTTACTTAATGATCCCCGTAATCGTAGAGGAGATGACAAAGAAACAACAACTTCTTCTTTAAGAAAAGAGTTTGGCGATAATTGGGTTCTGTATGACCAAGAACTAGCTGATTTAGATGCCCGAGAAAAAGGGGATCCACAGTTATTTAAAAAGTTTGAAGGTCGTATGGATCGTGAAGTTGCTACATTAGAAGTAGCTAATATCGCATCAACGATTATACCTATTGCTATGGATGCTGAAAATAGCCCAGAACTTCTAACAGATGTTGGTGCACTTCCTGGATTTTTCGATGGATTGCGAAAAGAAATTTCAAGTGCGTACAATATAATAAATAGTTCTGGTCGTTCAGTTGATGAAATTATTTACGATCAAGGTAAAAATACCGGATCATCTGTTAGTATGGGGAATTTATTAATAGCTAGTAACGATTATAGCAGTATCGTAAACAACGCTAGTTCAACACCTGCTCAAAAAGATCAAGCTAAAGATAGACTTATTAGCGCATTAAAAACTGTTCAAGCTCGTGCAAAAGACCAAGGATATGCGGGAACTTTAGCAAATCTTGATTTAGAATCCGATCAATTCCAAGATCTAATTGTAAACCGAGGGTTATTAGCTGCAGGTCAGTTACGTTTAGCGTATGCAGCAGCGGCAGCAGATGGTCAAACAGGTACTTCTCTTTCGGATAAAGACGTTATTAATTTCCTTGAACAATTAGGATTTGGTGATAAACAAGCTAAATTAGTTGGTAATAAAATGACTAATTTCGTTGTAAATAGATTACAGAATCTTGATTCTAGGGAGTTTAGAAATTTATCCAATAACGCTAGAACTCATACTGAAACAGATGTTCGTAATACTAATGATTATTTACGAGGTACGTTCGGTACTAGTCTTTCGGATTTAAATTCCCTTAGAGATGAAAAATTAACTCAAGATGAAAAAGAAGTAGTCGCGTCTAAAATTATATCAGATATTGCCGAAGATACTCGAGGAAGCGCGTTTTCTGATTTTATATACGATAGAAAAAATCAACGGATTCGTTATGTTCCTGTATTAGAGCGGCTAAAAAGCAGAGAGTTAATTTATAACCGTTATATGCAAACTATTTTCCCACATTACGGTATTACTGAGGATCAAATTAATTTGGTTGGTCAGAGTGATATAGGGTTGGATGAAGGTTCTGGTCAGGGTGCTACTCCTTCTCGTTCCCCGTTAAATCTAAGAATTAGGTAAAATTAAATGGCTGCGAATCAACCAAACATTACAGTTTTGGATAGTTTTTTACAAACTCCTGAATTTGATGCGTTTAAACAAAATACAGTTTTAGCTCCTATTGCTGAAGGAAGCGATATTACTTTAGAGAAAATTTATTCCAATGATCCCATAAGATTAAATGCGTTTTTAGAAGCAGAATATCTACAAAGTAAAGCTGAACAAGGTGACGAAACAGCTCAATCTTTAGTTGACCCACAGGATACTGAAATTACAAACGCAACTTTCCGTTATATTCAACGGTATATGCCTTTAGATACAGTAGCTCAAACTTCAATTAGTTTAGATTCGGCACCTTTAAAAACAGTTTCTGAACCAGAACCTCGTTTACAAGTTCCAGGACGGATGGGTAGATCTTTCCCAATACAGCTTCCTATAAAAGAAGACGGTACTCAGTATTCTACGCTTACTGAATCATTGCTTGATGAAGACCAACGTCAGAAAATCGCGTCATTAGGTATAGATCCTAATGTTTATTACCAAGGCGACCAGAACTTTTACGAAAAGTATATGGAGGGCCAGTTCCCCACTGGTTCTATTGATAAAGACTCTCCTTGGAGAGTAAAATCATTTTTCTTTCCTATAAACATTACGCCGTTTGAAGCTGAAAAATTATTAGAAAAAGAATCTCCTAACGCTGAGTTTAGATATATTGACCCCAATAATCAAAGTATGGGACTCGCGATCCGTGATGAAACTACTAATGGTAGGTTTGTTCCTTTAAGGCCACAGTTTGGATACGAAAGCGGAGTTGAAGAACTTCTTACAGGTGTCGGCCAAGAAATGGGTGCGTTAGTTACTGAAGTCGTAGGTTTAAAAGGACTTGGGAAATTAATTGGCGAAGCTGGAGAACAAGCAGGGAAATCAGAAAAACTAGGAAGAGGAGCAGGAGTCGCAACTGTTACGGGACTTTCCGCTGGATTTGGTCGTTTTGCACAACTAGCTTACGGCAACGCTAAAGGAATTAACGATATTTCTATAGAGCGTGCTTTTGAAGATGCAGGATTTGCTGCGTTATTGTCTGGAGGTAGTACCGTTGTTGTTGGTGCCGCGTTAGCAACTGCTGGAAAAATTTGGTCTTCAATTACTGGATCAGCTATTCCAGAAGAAATTATAGCTAGGCTTCAAGCACAAATCGCTAAAGTTAAAGCGAAAGGCACCGGAGAAGAGTTCACTTCCGAAGAATTAAAAGATAGAACGAAGCAAGCAGCTTTAGCAGTAGGTGATTCAATAACTGAATATAAACCAACCGCAGGAGAATTAACTCAAGATGATTTTTTAAAAACTCTTGAGCTAGAACTATTCGCACAATTATCTCCAACTTCTAAAGGTCGTCAAGCCTATAACGATATTGTTACTAACAATTCCAACGCTGCGTTTAATTTTTGGCAAGAACTTACAGAAAATTCCCCAGAATTAAAAGGTATTTCGTACACTGATTTCCGTGAGTTTTTAGCGCAGCAACAAAAAGATTATGCTGATCAAGCTGCCGAAGCTGCGAAAATAAAAATACGAGATATAGAAGAAAGCACTACGATAGACGGAGTTTTACCTGATCAAAATCCTGATCAAATGCTTACAATTGATGAGCTTGGTTCTACTTTTACAAGAGACCAACAATCTGGAGGTTTAATATTTAAACGAAACAGCCCTGAGTTTTTAGCTCAATCTGACGAAGCCTATAACGTAGCTAAAAATACTGTTTCTGATGAAATAACTGCTCTAAGTGGTCTTAAATACGATAGGAAATTAGATTCTACTTCTAGGATTCGTGGTGCGTTTCAAGAAGCATTTAATGCTGGAGAAGATAAAGACGCAATAATGCGTACTTTAGGTGAAGTTGAAGCGTCTGATGTAATCAGAAGTATGATCCCAATGGCTAGAGACGACTCAGGAAACCCTGTAAGTATTTTAAAACAGCTTCTTGGGGTAACTGTTGATGATCAAGGTAAGTTTTTAAAACAAGCAGATCTAACTTTTGGTCAACTAGCGGGTATGCAAAATGCTTTAAATGCTTTATTTATGGAAAGCGGTGATCGAGGAGTTAAGGAAGTTGCTCAAAAACTACGCAATGCTGTCGAAGAACAAATAGACGATTTAATTACCTTTCATGCTAATAAACAATTAGCTGCCGAAGGTATTGACGCTCCTACTGCTAAGATTTTAGGAGAAAAAGTTCAAGAAATAGCTGGGCCATTAATTGAAGCTCAAAGTAATTTACGGGCTGCTAATGTGGCTATTGAACGTAAATTCATTAGAGACCTAGTTGATAAAGAACCCTCTGAAATAGCTGATTTCGTTTTATCTTCTAGCCCTAAGCAAATTACTCAGTTGTTAGATCAGATCTATAATCTTCCTGATTCTATTGTTCGTATGCAAAATTTACGACAGTTAGTCATAGAAAATATGCGTAAATCTATGGGTGGGATGCCTTTAGAAGAACAAAATAAAGCATGGGTTAAATTTATAGAGAAAAACGAAAATCAATTAGCTGTGTTATTTCCTGAAGCTCAGTTTTTAAAAATGAAAGATTTTGGTGACGTACAAAATAAAGCGTTGCAAGAAATAAATGAAACTGCAGAAACTTTAGTTGATTTAGAAAAACAACTAGGTAAACCTCCTGCTGAGTTTATAAGTGACTTTTTATTACAAGGACGCAGCTCACGGTTAACAGGTGCTAAAGAACTTTCTCGTAGAGAATTTGGTGAATTAATAAGTAAAAACCCAGAACTACAGCCGTATGTGGCAGCGTTAACAAGAGATTTTTTCCAAAAGAATTTTGAAACAACCCGTACTTCTGGAGACACTATGTTTTCAGAAGGATTAGACGTAAATAGATTTATTGATTTTGTACAAAGTGGTGTACGAAGCGGTCAAGAAGGTACTTCTGAATTAGGACAAATATTCACACCTTTGTTGGGTAAAGAACAAGGCCCGAAATTTGCTAAAAATTTAAGAATAATGGCGCAAATTTTAGACCGTGGCGTTAAGCGCGGGTCGCGGAGTCCTATGTCCCAAGGAACAGCTGCTAATCAAACTATCGACGATTATTTAGAAGAAGCTTCTATTTTACAAAGGTTTACTATTGCTCCTCTTTCGACAACAGGTAGAAAAGTAACAGCGGCAATTTCCGGTTTTCGAGATAGAGCAAAAAGTGATTTGTTAGAAATTTTAGCTGATCCTAGTAAACTAGATACTTTATTAAAAGATAGACAAAGAAAACTATCTCGTCGTGATTTTTATAAATTTTTAAGTGCTTTAGCTGTCTCTCGAGAAGTAGATATCGGCTCTGAAACTAACGAAGACGTTTATGACAGGGCTGTAAAATCATTGGAAGGGCCGACAAAAGGTATTATTGACCTATACTCAAGGATGTTTGACAATGAAGATTAATGTGTTTGAACCTCCCCTGCCTACTTTTGATGATCCTGAACTTATGGCCTCTGGCGGCGAAGTTAAACCTCGCAAAATGGAAGAAGGTGGCGGCACATTTTATGATTACGGGTACGGAACTTACAATCCAGCTACTGGTTATTTTGACACTACTCCTGAATTACAAGCTGAACAAGATCGTTTAGATCAACAAAATTTTGATAATATCCTTTTTTCTGTCGATGCCGCAGAAAACCCAACTTCAAATTATGCAATGTACGGTATGGGCGGCGGCGGGGAAATGGGTGCGGGAGACACTAATTTTTCCCAAGAATATATTGATTATTTGATGTCGCAATCTAGACAAGTTTCTAATAACTCTGATACGACAGCAGCCGAAGCAGCCGAAGCAGCAGCCGAAGCAGCAGCCGCTGCTTTAGCTGAATTTAACGAACGATTCGCAGGAGGAACATTAACTCCTGAAGAAATACAAGAATTAATCGACGGAGGAATGACTGAAGAACAAGTTCTAACTTTAATTGGTAATTATGAATTAAGCGAAGATCAATTAGGTCAGTTATATACTCAAGGTTTATTAACAGAAGAACAAATTGCTCAGATTATGGGTCTGATAGATGAGGCAACTGACGAAGGTGACATAGTAACTCAAGAAGATGTTGAAGATGCGATTGCTTCTGGAGGATATACTCAAGAAGAAATTGCTGAAATGATCGCGGCTCAAAGTCCCGATTTAAGTGGTTATGCGACTACAGAACAATTAGCTGGGTTAGAAGGACAGTTTCAAAACTTTTTAACACCGGAACAATTAGAAGGTTATGTTACTTCGGATCAATTAGCGGAAGCTACAGCTAACGATTACGATGATGTTATTGAAGGTTTAACTACTCAGTTAAGTGATCTTGAAACTAAATATCAAGATGTAACCGATCAATACGAAGCTGACGCAGTTAACCAACAAATTGCAGATACTAAAGAAGAATTAAATTCCTTTTTCGCTGGAGCCGTTAATACTGGCCCACGAACAGGGTCTACTTCTCAGTTTAGTTCTGGTACTTCGTTCCTTCCAGGAGGAAGTCCTATGGCGAATCTTATTGGTAGCCAACGAGAAGGAGCAGGACAAGATGCGTTTAGTAGTTATTTAAAAACATTTACTCCAAGTTATGCTTCTTACGAAGAACCAAAATCTTTAGACGATTACGCACAAGGATCTAATCCTTTTATGGGCGCACAATATAATAATCCTTTTACGGGGGGTTATAATATGGGCGGTCAAGTTTCTAACGGTATTATGGATCTAACGAACTTTGATACTAACGTACAACCTTTCCAAAATGCTTTTAGACCAAATAAACCGAGAAATTAAAAATGATGCCGATGAATGAAATGCCTAACCGATTAGACGCTCTTAGAGGAAATGCAGAAATGGCAGGAGGCCCACCAGCTATGGGGGGTACACCTCCTCCTCTTCCACCCACAGCTTCTCCTGCCTCTGCGCCTCCTATGGCTCCTCCTATGGAAGAAGATCGTTTAGCGTCTTTACTAGGTGGTATGGACGATGCTCCAATGATGCCGGAAGAAGAGATGATGGACGAGGGTTTAGCTGTTTCTGATGTCGCTACCGGACTTGCTACGGCAGCGGTTGAAACATCTGGAGGAGATATTAGTATGGCACGTGCTTCGTTAATGGAAGCATTAGCAGAACTAGATGCAATGGAAATGGGTGAGTTACCCGCTTAACCAGTTTTCCCATTTGTCGTCGCCTAAGACTTCTTGGGCGAGGTCAAGTTTATTGCGTAAAGCTGTTACAATTCTTTCATCTATCGTATCTTTAGCTACTAAATCAACATACGTTACGTTGTTTTTCTGGCCGATACGGTGCGCTCTATCTTCAGACTGTAACCTTTTTTCGAGGTCAAAGTTATTTGAATAATAGATTACGTTTTGCGCTTCTGTTAATGTAATCCCGTACCCGCCTGTTTGAGTATTACCTACGAAAAACCGTAGGGGGTGGTCAGGGTTCTGGAAATCTTTAATAATACGTTCACGTTCATCGGTACTTGTATCTCCGAAATACGCAGCTACAGAATCTGATCCGAATAACCCTTGTAGCGTTTCAACAATCTCTAGGATATTTTGTCGGTAATTTGCCCAGATAATTACTTTACCTTGCATTTCACCAATAACTTCAATAAGTTCATCTATCCTGTTATTATCTACAGGAGTTTCTACTCCATCGTCGCTTTTAACATGACCGCATACTATCTGATGTAACCTAAGTAATTGAGTGAGTACATTCGTAACACTTAACATTTCTTCGTTTTTTAATAGAGTTATCGCGCTTTCACTTAATTCTTTATAAAGTTTCTTTTGTTCAGCGGTTAGAGTTACTTCTCTTTTAACGTAAACTTTTTCAGGTAGGTCTAAGCAATCGTTTTTTAATACCCTATAAGAGAACGTATCTAGCCTAGCCGTTAATTCTTCTAGGTTCCTATAGCCTACTACCTGTTTAACTGTACGCCCTCCGAAATAGCGATTTACGACTTCTCCGTAATGGTTTTGAAAAGAATAGAACGAGGTATACCCTAATAAACTAGATCCAAGAACCTCGGTTTGACTATACAGATCTAAAGGTGATTGAGTTATAGGTGATCCTGTAAGGATTCTACGGAACGCTGTATTTTTTGATAACTTAACGATAGCCTTGGTTCGTGATGCTTTAGGGTTTTTAATCGTTGTTGATTCATCTACTGCCAATAGAACTTTATGTCCTAGGATAAAATTCTGAGTAAATTTAACACCTTTAGGAGTACTAAATGCTTCTACGTTTATTACGAATATTTTGAGTTTATCTTCTTCTACATTGAATAACTTAACTAGGTCAGCTTTCTCTTTTTTCCTTGGCGCAGGAGACCATACCGCAACGTGGCGGTCTATGTGGTCAGGCATATGGTCAGGGATCTCTTTCGTAGACCAGTTTTTATAAACACCTTTCGGAGCAATAATAACTACAGCGTTGATCGCGCCTTTACCATAAAGAATACCGATAGTATCTATTAAGACTTTAGACTTACCTGTACCCATCTCCATAAAAAAGCCATACTCTCGTTTGTTCCACGAGCGTTTTAACGCAGTTTTTTGGTGAGCATACGGTTCCGTCTTGAATTCGTATTTCACAGTTGTTCCTTTCTAAGTTCTATAAGTAAGTATATAGAAGTATAGTAGTAAAATAAAGAAATACCGTAAAATCAGGAAGCCTGTTTAATAGATGTAATATATTCTATTAGTTTTACTCTCTCATCAGTTCCTAGGTAAAACGAGAGTTACGGTACTACTCTATTAGTTCTATTACTCTATTAGACGTTTCTGTTAATTTTTTTATAAAAAATTTATTTTTAGATATAGGTAATACAGATAATACCTCTTTACTAACGAAAACGGATTAAGGTAAGGTAGCTTTCTATAAAGG
>UEXM01002185.1_pt1 | contig 14418 bp, 12 predicted proteins | sample 1796661 | NCBI WGS metagenome assembly UEXM01 (sample SAMEA4772469, study PRJEB27181) | metagenome | reverse complement strand
GTGGATCCTCTCCATGCGCGAGTACGCCGAAGCCCCCGTGTTCTGGTCGATCACCTCGCCCACCAGCTTGGCGGCCCGGCGGCGCTCGATCTATGTTTTCACACGGCAGCCGGATGGCAGCGTCGAGCGGCTGGCGCTGGGTGGCGGCAGTCAGGGTGATGTGTTTGAGGCGTACCGGTCAACCCGGCCCGCGCCGACCCAGGACACCGGCGAGCTGGTGGGGGATGAGCAGTGGCAGCTGTTACGCGAACTGATTGAGGACCGCGACCCGGCCAATATCGCACTCAATATTGATCCCGACTGGGCCTTTTCCGACGGGCTGCACGCCGGTGAGCGCGAGGTGCTGGAGGAGGCGCTGGGCCCCTATCTCGATCGCGTGGTACGCGAACCCCGCCTGGCGCTGAACTACATCGCACTGCGCCTTCCCGAGATGATGCCGCGCTACCGGCAGATCATGGAGACGGTGCATGCGGTGATCTCCGAAGCATTCTCCAGCGCAGTGATCACCCCCGGCGAAACCACCACCGAAGATGTGATCTGGTGGCTGCGCCAGCGCGTGCAGGGTCTGGGTTACCAGGTGTGGTTCCAGCCCTCGGTGGATGTTACTCGTCAGGGCGGCGGCCGTATCAGTGGCGCAACTGTCATTCAGCCCGGAGACCTGCTGTGGACAGACTTCGGCGTGGTGGCGATGAACCTGCACACCGACACCCAGCATCTGGGTTATGTACTTAAACCCGGTGAAACCGAAGCACCAGCGGGTCTACAGGCTTGTCTGGCTGACTCCAACCGCATGCAGGAGCTGCTGCTGGAAGAGATGGAGCCTGGCCGCACGGGTAACGAGATTCTTGCCTCAACACTGGCGCGTATCAGCGCTGAAGGCATCACGGGCACCGTCTATACGCATCCCATCGGTGACCACGGCCATGGCGCCGGACCGTTGATCGGCCGCTGGGACGGGCAGGAAGGGGTGCCCGTCAGGGGCGATGCCGTGCTGCTGCCATCAACCTGGCACTCCATTGAGCTGCAGGCTACGCGGGCGATTCCCGAGTGGGGCGGTGAGCCGGCAAACTGCCGGCAGGAAGAAGAGGCCTATCTTGACGCTGACGGCCAGCGCCACTGGGTGTTCCGTCGGCAGGAGGCGTTTCATTTAGTGCGGTGACATGCGCTGTTTCTGCTATACACCCCAGGAGAGAACGGTAATAAAGCGATTCAGCAACAAGGAACGGTGCTGATATGAAAACGACCGCATACTTTGATAGGTTGCATGCCAGGGAAGACAGATCTTATATACGGCTACAATGGATTCAGGCAGTTATCGAGTCACCAATACGGGAGGTGACTCAGAACGATGGAAGAATTAGACTTTGGGGTAGCGTGCCAGAGATGGAGAACAGGTTTCTGCGTGTTGTTCTGCTGTCAGATAGAGAGACGGTGCATAACGCTTTTTTCGACCGGAGATTTCGACCATGAAAATGAGTTACTTTGCGGATACGGATACCCTTTACATTGAGTTCAGGTCGATGGGCGCCGCGGATACAAAAGATCTGGATGAAAACACTGTCGTTGATTACGACGGGGAGGGCAACATCGTTGCGATCACGTTGGAGCATGCCAGTGCCAGAACGGATTTGCAAAACGTGACGCTATCCGGGATCGCAGCCTAACGGCAGACTTCATCTGGCAGGCATGCGCCAGGAATACACCAGCAACCACAGGGTGTTCACAAGTATCTGGCTTTTCTGCGCCATGGCCGTGGTGCCCAGGTTGTAGTCGGTCTCGCCGTTCCATGCCAGCAACAGAAAAAAGGCCACGCTCAATAGTCCACACACCAGCGTAAACCGGCGCAGCGAATCATCGCGGCGCCATGCCCAATGCAGCAGCAGAAATACCGGGAATAGCCCCAGCTGCAGCGCCGCGCCCGTGTTGTGCGGCAGCCGGATCGGGTAGGGGAATATCGCCACCAGCAGGATGCCAATCGCCGCCAATACCAGCACTGCAACAGCCAGCTGATCGCCAGCGGAGCGCCGCAATTGGTAAAGGCGAAAGGCAATCATAAACTGCGTGATGGCAATGGCGAAGAAACCCAGCGTCAGCATCCAGCCGGCCGGGCCGACGGCATAAATGCTCAGCGTCCGGTGCCACAGCGATAAATCATCGCGCACGATATGCACGACAATGACGGATACGCAGAACCACAGCGCGCAGGCAAACGCCAGGTTTCGGTAACGGCGGTCGGAAATCGCGTTTAGTGTTGGCATGGATGATGTCATACTGGCATCAGATCTGGATAAAGGAACGTCGAGTCCATTCGCTTATCTTCGCACGGAGTACCATATGAATAAACCGCTGATTGTGTTTGGCGCCACCAGTTTTGTCGGGCAGATCCTGTGCCGTTATCTGCATGAGTTGAACCTGGAGGCACAGGCTGAGGGCGGTTCGGTCAACTGGCTGATGGCCGCGCGCTCTGAGGAAAAACTCAAACGTCTGCAGCAGGAGCTGGGCGGCCCTCATGTCCCCGAATATCGATTGGCCGATGCCGGCAACGAGACGCAGCTGCGTGCCTTGTGTGATGAGGCCGGTGTCATTATTTCTACGGTCGGCCCTTACGCACTGTATGGCGAACCACTGATCAAAGTCTGTGTGGAAACCGGCACCGATTATTGTGACCTGACCGGGGAGACCCAGTGGATCCGGCGCATGATCGAACGCTACGAGGCGCAGGCGCGTGCCAGCGGCGCCCGCATCGTGCATTGCTGCGGTTTTGACTCCATCCCCTCGGACCTGGGCGTGTGGTTCCTGCAGCAACAGGCGCAACAGCAGCTGGGCACGCACTGCCAGCATGTGAAAATGCGCGTACGCAAATTCAAGGGCGGGTTCTCTGGTGGTACCGTGGCCAGCATGATGAATGTCGCCAAGGAAGCCGCTGGCGATCCGGCCCTGCGCCGGGAGATGGCCGATCCCTATTCCCTGTGCCCGCCGGACAGCAAACCGCAGATCAAACAGCACAAGATTACCGCCACGCTGGATGAAGATGTCGACAGCTGGATTGCACCGTTTGTCATGGAAGCGATCAACACCCGTGTGGTGCACCGCTCCAATGCCTTGTTGGGTCAGCCCTGGGGTGCGGACTTTCAGTACGACGAGGCCGTGATGACGCGTTCTTCCGGCGCTGCAGGCTCTGGCGAAAACAAAGGCCGAAGCCGCGCCAAGCTCACCGCGCTGGGCCAACCACTGATGATGCTGGGGATGGCGGTGCCGCCCACACGCTGGCTGATGAGTCGCTTTCTGCCCAAACCCGGTGAAGGTCCGAGTCCGGAGATGCAGCAAAAGGGTTTCTTCGACCTGGTGTTTGTCGGCCACACCCATGACAAGCGCACGATCCGCACCACGCTGTACGGCGAACGCGATCCGGGTTACGGGGCGACCGGACGCATGCTGGGACAGGCGGCACTGTGTCTGCGCGATGATGTCAGCCGGGAAGACAAACCAGGCGGGTTCTGGACGCCGGCCTCGGCGCTGGCGGAGCCACTGATTGCGCGGCTGGAAGCCAATGCTGGCTTGTCGTTTAAGGTGAAGTCGGCGTAGTGCGTTGTTGGTCTGATCGGCGCAGGCGAATAAACGCGAACACACTGAGGGCTATCAGGCAAAGCAAAGAGATAAGTTCGTAGTTACCACCTTGCAGGGCCGGGAACAGAATTTCAAAGGTTTCCTCGTTGTTCTGCAGGGTGTGAAAAATCATCACCGGCAGCAATGAACCAGCGCTGTTGTTGAACAACCAGGTGAATACAAAACTCAGGCCAAAGGCCAGCAGCAGAAAGGCGATGATCGACAGCAGGTCACGGTCAATCAGCACGGGCAGATGCCACAGCGCCCAGAACAAACCAATAATGGTGCTGGCGCGAATCGCGGTCATGGACTTTTGCAGGTGCACCAGGGCAAAACCGCGCAAACCCAGTTCCTCGCCCATGGGGCCGCGGAGCAAGAAGGTCACCAGCAAGCCGGTTTCCAGACTGAACAGCAGCGGGAACAGTTCGCTGATGCTGAAGGTGAATGAGCCGACTGCGCCGACAACAAGTGTGGCCAGAAAATAGAAAACAAAGGGCAGGCAGGCCAGCAGCCAGATGCGTCGGTTACCCGCGCCCAGGCGAATTTTGATTAAACCAGCAAACAGGTTGCGAACCCCGGCGCTGCCGTAGAGCCAGGCCACCACAATCACGCCGCTGATCGAAAAAGCAAAATCCTGCACGCGGGTGATGAAGTACAGCAGACCGTAGGGCACGCCCACATCACGCCCATCCCAGGTCCAGGTCTCCGCCATGGTGGCCAGCACCAGCCAGCTGTCCAGACCGGCGCGCTGGGCCAGCCAGGACAGCAGCAGTATCGGCAGCCAGCCCAGGGCATAGGCCAGTGCAAAGAAAATCAGGATGGGTTTGGTCATGGCTGCTTGGTCATGGCAATTGGGTCAGGCCCTGTTCTTGTTTGAGTTATTAGTAACCCAAAGCGCAGAGCATGGCTATCTTTTTGTAATGCCTTGGGGAATGGTTTTGCAGCCTGGCGCAAGCTGTTACTGCGGCAGCAGTACGGTGTCAATCACGTGAATGACACCATTATCGGCTGCGATATCAGCCGCGACGATGCCCGATTCGTTGATGATAAACCCATCTGTTGATCGCACCAGCAACAAGCCGCCCTGAAGTGTCACAACACTCATGATGGCCCCGGAGATATTCGTCGTACTTATCCTGCCTGATGCCACATGATAGGTCAGCAAGTCAGTAAGCTGCTCGCGGTTCTCCGGCAACAGCAGGTTCTCCAGGGTGCCATCTGGCAGTTTGGCAAAAGCCGCATCATTGGGGGCAAACACCGTGAATGGGCCCTCGCCTCGCAACGTGTCCTCCAGACCGGCAGCCTGTATCGCCGCGATCAGGGTATTGAATTCACCGGCCTCAGCGGCTGTATCAACGATATCAGCGGCATTAGCCGTCATCGCGCTGATACTCAAAGCGCTGGCAAGCAACAGGCTAGAAACGACTTTTCGACTTGATGTAAACACGACAGTACACCTCGGTTAAAGTTGAATACTCAGGGGATACGAGTCAGGTGACGATGACGGATCACGGAGAGTCTGATTCAGACACTGCAGATGTGCAGCGGTGCCACGATCGAGCGCCTCACGGTGTTGATTTCTTATAAGGTATATTCATGTGCGAACCAACTTGATCTGCAGCTCATACCCAACCGCATGCGCATACTTTTGCAGCGTAGCCAGCGAAGGGGAGTGTTTGCCATTGCCCAGGGAAGACTCCAACCGTGTTACTGCCGGCGGTTTTGTGCCCATCAGTGCCGCAACGTCGGCCTGGCTAAGCCCTGCCGTTTGCCTTGCCTTGAGCATCTGGCGCAGAAGCGCAAATTCTGGCGCCATGTCATCGTAAGCAGCTTTCACCTTCGGATTGGAAAGTGCTTTTGCTTTTAATTCACCATGGTTCATTTTTTACCTCACTCAAGCGTTGTTGAGCTTTGCGCAATTCTTTGACTGGTGTCTTCGGTGTTTTCTTTACAAACCCGTGAAGCATAATGACGCGCTTGCCCACCCTGGTGCAGTAAAAGACTCTGGCAATACCTTCCTTGCTTTTCACCCTCAGCTCACACAGGCCATCGGACATGATCTTTGTATAGTGCATCCCCAGGTCTGCTCCAAACTCGAGCATCAAATCTGTCAGGCGGAAATACTTTGCCGACATGCCAGCAGGCAGTTTCAACACAAACTGCTCCACATCCCTGTATTTATATTCAATCGTCCATGACATAAATAGTAACATATTTGTTATGTTGCGCAAGAGGCTTGGCTGAAACGTTAATCGGGCCAGTCGCTACTTCATATAAGGCTATAGGCGGCAACTGCCCGAATTGCCAATACAGAGGGTGTTCGGTAGGAAAACAACTAAATCAGATGGGACAAGGGAAAGCGGCGTTCAATTGATAGTAACACTGGGGGATCGCTTCAGCGCCTCATCGCAGCTTCGCGTGAGCCTCAATCAACGACAACGCCTCCTCCATATGGGAAAAGCGATGTGAGCCACCAGCAAAGGTATGCACCGTCATTTGCGGTCCCAGCGCATCAAGGGTCGCCTGGGAGTCAAGCAGCTCGTCAGCCATGTCCAGCAGCACGATGCCGCGCGCAGACGGCAGGAAGTCCGGATAACCCCTGGCCGTGTCGGCGGTCAGGGTAAACGGCCGGCCATAGTGGTCAAGGTGGGAGCCGATGTACTTGCCCAGTATGGCCGAAGGCGCCATGACCGGATTGATCGCCACAAAAGGTTTGCCGGTGGCTTCGGACAGCCTGGAGACCAGAAAGCCGCCCATGGAGGTGCCGATCAGCAGGTCCGCTTGCGACAACAGGGGTTCGACGTCGGCCAGGACTTTTTCATACCCCTGCGAATAGTCGGGCGCGAAGGCGGAGACATTGGCGATTTTTCTGAGCGCCACCTGCTTGTCGCCGTTGGGGTCGACCTTGGCGCCGAAGCCGTGGATGTAGAGGATGTTAAATTTCGTCATCACATGGGCGGCCGGGTGTTGAGCTCCTGGCAGGAATAGCCTTGCTGCTCCAGCCCTTCCCGCAAGTGGTCGGCGAGCAGTGGGTGGTCAATCAGGTACTGAGCCGTGTCGGGCGTCCATTGCTCCTTTGCCTGTTGAACCACGTTGTCCCATTCTTCCAAGGTGTAATCGCCCCTGCCGACCCAGAGCAGGGCCACCACTTCCTGCTGCTGGTCCTCGTCTATTTCATTGACGATCGATGCGAACTCGTCGTAACTGGTGTTGTCCTTGTGATCCGCCAGCATCTGCTGCGACCAGTCATCCACCGCATTGCTGCCTTCCTCGGGGATACCCGTCTGCTCCTTCACATGGTAGCTCTGCGCCAGTTCTATGAGTCGGCAGACGATTTCCGGGTTAACCTGCAACATAGATTACTCCCTCGCTACTAATCAGTATTTCTGGTTCAAGCTAACATAGACATTTATCGAGCTCAATATCGTGACCATCAACATCTGACAGTTCGAAAGTTCGGGGGCAGTGACAGTCGCAATGACACTCATTTTTCGTCTGTCCGTTGTCATGGTAGACTGAAAATAACAGCATCCCTAAATCGGACTTTGGTACACAAATTCCAAAAGGAGCTTTCTATGAAGAATCATCATCAGCTGAAAGTTGAGAGCCATCTGACAGAGAACATCAAACACCACACGGGCTGGTTTACCGGATTGGGCATCGTGTTTCTGTTACTCGGGATAGCCGCCATCGCCTTTCCATGGGTTGCCACCCTGTCGCTGGAGATCGCCATCGGCCTGCTGCTCATCCTCGCCGGCGCCGCGCAGGGCGTGCAGTCATTTTCCATACCCCGATGGAAGGGCTTCCTGCTGAGCGTGGCACTGTCAGCGCTCGCCCTGATTCTCGGCGTTCTCATGGTGTTTTTCCCTTTTGCTGGCGCTGCGACACTGACAGCCTTTGTCGCTGCATACCTGCTCCTGGGCGGCGTGATGAAAACAGTTTTTGCGCTACAGGTGAAACCTGTCATTGGCTGGGGCTGGTCTTTGGTCAGCGGCCTGCTTTCACTTCTTCTCGGCCTGTTGATACTGTTGCTGCTGGAAGATTCGTTCCTCTGGGTGCTGGGCCTGTTGCTGGGCATCGATTTCCTGTTTGCCGGGATCTGGATGCTGGCACTGGCGACGACGGCAAAACAGATGATTCGGGATGAGCAGCGGGGGGAAGCTGGATAAGGATATGTTGTTCTACCTTATCCAGGGCCGTGGCTTTTGGCATGCTTAAAAAGTGCTGCGGATTTTCAGTGCCCACACCCGTCCATCGGTGGAGCAGGATTCCTCGATCAGTGAGGGCAACGGGTCGGAAATCCGGCCATCAAAGCGCCTTCTTTCCCGGCAGCGCCCGCTTTCAAGCACATTGCGGGACTCCAGCCGGAACACAATACCGTCGAACGCAGTTTTCTGTATGAATGCAAACATAAAAGGATCGGAATTGTAGGACTCGATGCGGTTCACGTCGAAACGTTTGCGATTGTTGTTAAAGTTGTGACGGATGTTGAAACCGTAATTGATGCGCTGGGCCGGCAGGTCATGGCGAAAGCCCAGGCTTACGCTGCCCCGGCCGTGGCGTTCCAGGCGCCGCTCAATACCCAGGATGGGATCAACAACTGAAGAGTCCTCCAGTTCCAGGCCAGTGGTGACGATGGCGTCGGGCAGTCCCAGAAAGGCCAGGCGCGTGCTGGTGTTGATTTGCAGGCCATATTTTTCGGCCTCCCCAATATTGCCGGTCGCCCCTGTGGGCTGCGCGGCATTGGGGGTCAGGTCCACCCGGTCAATGACATTATCGATATCCTCATAAAACAGCTGAGTATTGATCACACCCAGGTCATCAGGCAGCCGGTACTCAAGATTCGCCTCATAGCGCCAGGTCTGCTCCTGCTCAAGCTCGGGATTGCCGGCCTCGGTCTGCTGCTGCTCATCCCCGGTATCGGTAGAGGCAACAAACTGGTCGAAGCGCAGCTGTGATACCTGCTTTTCGACCTGGGTACGCAATTGCAGGGAAGGCGTCAGGTCGTAGCGCAGCAGCAGGGATGGGCGCAGGAATTCAAAGCTGCGTGACTTGTCCACATCACCGCGCTGCTCAATTTCCGAGAATTCGGCGGTAAGCTGGCTTTCCAGATTCAGGTTCTGGGCCAGTTGCCAGTTATGCACGGCAAATGGCTCGTAGCGGATCTCCTCAACGGTGGCATTGGCATTGTTGATAACCACCTGCGGCAGCCCGCCGGTTTGTGGCGTTGCGGGTCTGCTGCCGCTGGGCGACCCCTGGGCCAGTGCCGACTCCAGGATATTCTGGGCCACTTCTGCGCCAAGCTGCAGATCCTGTGTGTCGCTGACCACCCAGGTGAAGGAACTTCGCAGAATACGCTCCTGTGCCACGCTTTGCGTGTTGATGACCAGATCCTTGGTTTCCTCTCCCGACGCGCTCTCACTGACGAAGCGCTCTCGAAACCGGGACTGCTCGTTACGCGAGGCGATGGCCAGAATACGGAAGCGGCTGGCACTCGGCAGCACATGTTCATAATCGCCACCGATCTCCCAGGCATCACGGGATCCATCAATGTCCTCACGCTCAAAGAAGATCTCCGCGGGGGAGGTTTCCAGGCTGACCACTTCACGGTCGACGGTGTCGGCAGGATCATTGTGTTGCCACAACACATTAAACTGGACCCGGTCACGGGGCGTGACATCATAGGTCACCGTGCTGTTTATTTCGAAATCTGTACGATCACTGATTTCATCGCGCGAAATAGTGCCGTTGGGCAGCCGGTCGCCCAGAAAACTGTTTTCAAAACTGTCGCGATACTCGTAGCGCGGTTCGGCGCTCAAACTAAGCAGGGTATTCAGCGCGCCCTGCTGTCGGCTGTAGGAAATCGAACCGCCCGGTTTTATCGTACCGTCATGGTAACGGTCGGCGTTAATTTCGGCGGTCACGCTGGAGCCGCTGAGTTCGTCTGTCAGCACAATATTGATGATTTGTCCGCTGCTGCGCACACCCAGGTCGGCGGAGGAGCCGCGAATGATCTCGATGTAGTCGACTTCACCAGCCGGAATGCGGCGCAGCTGATCACGTGGGCTGTTGGACTTGCCTGCCATGCGCTGGCCGTTGATCAGGATGTTTTCCTCGCCGCCAAGGCCGCGCTCATTTCCGCCGCCGCCACCACCACCGGACAAGATGGTGGATATACCGGGTATCCAGTCGAGCATGTCATTAACTGTGTTGGGGTTATACTGCGCAAAAAAATTGGCCGGGTAGGTGACCGTGGCAGACTCCTCCGGCGAGCCGGAAACGCTGTCAACTGCCTGCTCAGTGGCCTGTGCCTGAATGTGGATTGGCAGAGCCAGGCCGCCCGTCAGCACGGAGGCAGCCATGAGTCTTGTCAGATTGGAGCTGTTGATCGCCACGATATTGAATACCCTTCATTAAATAGATCTTTGCGATTGTAGCGCAGGGAGCTCGCAATTCACTGCCGCCATTAGTGCGTTGTTGTAAGGTTTTGTAACATTGCGACCCCAGCGTGCAGGAAATACCACCGGCGACTAACCACATGAGACCGGTGGTGTTGAACTGGACTTCCGGCGATTTCAGGGCTACTGTTGTCCTTCTCTAACACACTGATACACTGAGGTTTTCATGCGTGCCGCGTTGATTGTTGTCTTGCCCTTTATTCTTGTCGCCTGCGAGCGGGCAGCAACACCGATCACGGACGGGTCCGGTGAACAACTGACCATCGAGCGTCTCTACGGCTCGCCAGATCTGACCGGCCCAACGGCCCGCAATGTGCAGTTCTCACCCGATGGCAGTCGCATCAGCTTCCTGCGCGCGAAAGACGATGACCGCACCGTGCAGGATTTGTGGGCAATGGATGTTGCCACCGGCGAGGCCTATTTGCTGGTCGATGCGCGCCAGCTGGTGCAAGAAGAGCGCGAGCTGACGGAGGCTGAAATCCAGTTCCGCGAGCGATCGCGCATCACCTCTTCCGGGGTGGTGACCTATCAATGGGACGAAACCGGCGCAGCGGTGCTGGTGCCTCTGGACGGTGATGTGTTCTACGTCGATGTGGAAAGCACACAAACCCGCCGCCTGACCGAAACAGAGGCGTTTGAGACCGATGCCAAGGTCAGTCCAAACGGCGGCTTCGTCTCCTTTATCCGCGACCAGAATCTATGGATACATGATCTGTCTACCGGGGAAGAGCGGGCCCTGACGACCGAAGGCGGCGGTGACATCAGCTGGGGCATGGCCGAGTTTGTTGCCCAGGAAGAGATGAGCCGCTACACCGGTTACTGGTGGTCGCCCGATGACAGTCGCATCGCGGTTGCACGCGTTGATGAAAGCCCGGTGATGGTGGTGGAGCGCTTCGGCATTTCTGCCGACGCTGTGTCGGTGTCAGAACAGCGGTATCCGCGGGCCGGCACGCCCAATGCCCTGGTGACACTGCACGTCATCGACCTTGGCTCTGGCAATATCGGTGAGGCCTCTGGCGACATCTCCGAGATGGATCTGGGCAGCGATACCGACATCTACCTCAGCCGCGTCAATTGGAGCGAGTCTGGCGAGACCTTATGGGTGCAGCGACAGAATCGGGCGCAGACGCAGTGGGACCTGCTTGCACTCGATCCGCGCACGGGTGCTGAAGACACAACACGACGTATCACAGAGCAGGCAGATACCTGGATCAATCTCGCGCACGATCTGCAAACACTTGCCGGGGGCGGTCTGCTCTATCTCAGCGAACAATCCGGCTTTCGCCACATTCGTCATGTCGGCGCAGATGGCGTAGCCCGCGATATCACATCGGGTGATTGGGTGGTCGATAGCCTGGAAGCCGTCGACGCGGACGCGGGTATTGTCTGGTTCTCCGGCTGGAGGGACACACCCCTGGAGCGCCACCTGTACTCAGTGAACCTGAATGGCGGCGAACCGCAGCGTATTACGTCTGGCGAAGGACGCTGGAACGTATCGGTCGGTTCTGGCGGATCAGGCTTTATCGGCACCTACTCAGACATCGACAATCCGCCCAACACCGGGCTGTATTCCATTGAAGGTGAACGCATTGCCTGGGTGGAGGAAAACCCGCTGGACCAGGCTCATCCTTACGCGCCTTATCTGCCGCGTCATGTCCGGCCCGAGTATGGCACGCTGACGGCCGCAGACGGGCAGACCGAACTGCACTGGCAGATGTACCGGCCGGACCACTGCACCGAAGCGACGCCATGCCCGGCCATTGTTCAGGTGTATGGCGGGCCAGGCGTACAGACTGTCACCAGGGGATGGCAGTCACTGCGCGATCAGATTCTTGCCCAGTCCGGCTACGTGCTTTTCAAGGTCGATAATCGAGGCAGTTCAAACCGCGGCCATGCCTTTGAAGCACCGCTGCATCTGCGCATGGGTATTCTTGAAGTTGAGGACCAACTGGCCGGGCTGGACTGGCTGCAGGGGCGCGATTTTGTGGACGCCGACAGAGCGGGTCTGTGGGGCTGGTCCTATGGCGGCTACATGACATTGATGACCACGCTGCAGGCGCCGGGCAGGTTTGCCGCAGGCATTGCCGGGGCGCCGGTTACGGACTGGGCGCTATACGACACACACTACACCGAACGCTTCATGTCGACCCCGCAGGACAATGCCGACGGGTATGACGCCGGCTCGGTCTTTGCCCACCTTGATGGTTACCAGACCCCTCTGCTGATTATTCACGGCATGGCGGATGACAACGTGACGTTTGATCACTCCACCCGATTGTTCGCAGAGCTGCAAGAGCGCGGCCAGGTGTTCGAGATGATGACCTACCCAGGCCAACGCCACGGCATCCGTCCGCCCCCTCTGCAGACTCACTTGCTCAGAACGCAAATGGCGTTTTTTAACCGGTACTTGCGCGGCGAATGAACCTGTCGCGCTGACGGCTGCGCAGTCGCGGATTCTGCGCTCTGCCAGATCAATAAATACCATCGGGCTTATTGGCAATTTACAATTTGTTAGCATGATTTTCCCTCTTCCCGCGCTATATATTTATTCACTCACTGATGCAATATTACATTGAGCTCGGTACAGAAAGATTTTAATATCAGTTGGCTCCTATGGACACAACCCTAGTGTGCCTCCATCTCAAACAATAATCTGCGCAAAGGTGCCACCTGAAATGAACCAGAAACCCTATTTTGCAATAGAGAGTTGTGTCTTCCGAACGGGATTGCTTGGCATGACGTTACTTTTGGGGCTGGTCCCCGCGACTCGCGTGTCGGCTCAGACCGGGTGCTTTACACCTCTAGGCACTCTGAATCCAGCGACCATAGGCAGGCTGCAGAACATTACATCGGTGCCGGGTAGCGCGACGGCTCTGACACTTTCGGACGCGTCCCCCTACAACATACAGAACCCGGTCAATCACCCGCAAAGCTTCTTTATCAACTGCACGCTTCAGGAGCAGGAATCGTTCCGGTTCTACACCACGGGAGACATTTGGGTCATTAATGATACTGGCGGCATTATCCAGGCTGAGGTGCCAGGAGACACAGGTGGCGATATCGGCAGCGGACTGGAAGCCCACAGTACGAATGGCGGCAGTGCAGCGGTTGTGAATTTCGGCGAGGTCAGTGCCGATTCCTCGGGATTGGTTGCGCGTTCCGTCGGGTCAAACAATCAACCCGCTGGCGCAGTTGTCGGTCACAACGGTCTCGGTAAAGTTGGCCCGGGGGCAGCCAGCGTTGGTACGAGCGGTAATCTTTCCCATGGTATGAATCTGGCCTCCATCGGTGGCGATGGCTCCGCCGGTATTTCAAGCTCTGGTGGCAATTACGTCGTTGGCGGCTCTGGTGCTGCAGGCGCTCACGCAGGTCAGGTTTCATTTAACAATCAGGGCTCTATTCGCACCTTGGACCTTAGCGCATCTGGTATAAACGCAATGTCCATCGGAGGAAACGGCGGCACCGGCGGCGCCGCGAATGCACGCGGCGCGTTTTCTTCTATTTCTATCGGCGGGTCTGGCGGCAGTGGCGGCAACGCAGAAAAGATCACCGGCTTTAACTCCAGCACTGTAACGACCAGCGGTATCAACGCGATCGGGGTCAAGGCGATGAGTATCGGTGGGGGCGGCGGCGAAGGCGGCACCGCGAACGCACAGTCCATTGGCATTGGTGGTACCTTTGCCATGTCGACAGGCGGCAGCGGTGGTGCCGGGGGTGACGGCGGCAAGGTTAACGTGACCCTTGAAGGGTCGTCGACTATTGAAACGGGCGCGCCGGGATTCGCCGGAAATGTTTTCGGCGAACATTCTCCAGGGGTGCTGGCTCAGTCCATCGGCGGGGGCGGCGGCAACGGCGGTCACTCGGTGTCGACAGCCATCTCCAATCCACTGGACCTGGTCAGTGTGACTGTCAGCAAAGGCGGCACCGGGGCCAGTGGCGGCAACAGTGACGATGTCAGTGTCACGACAGATAGCGGCAGTAGCATCACCACCAATGCTCGCGCATCCTCCGGTGTCGTGGCGCAATCCATCGGAGGCGGTGGCGGCAACGGCGGCACTGCAATCGATACCGATAGCGGGAAATCTGCAGTCAAATTGAACGTAAGTGTCGGTATGGGTGGCTCCGCGGGCAACGGCGGTAGTCCAGGTTCGGTTATTGTTGGTTCCAACGGTAACATACTGACCTATCAGGCAAAGTCTAATGGGATTGTCGCCCAGTCGATAGCGGGAGGTGGAGGTAACGGTGGCAATGTCATCGATTCGGAAAGTGAAACTGCGCCGCTTAGTATGAATTTTGATGTCACCATGGGGGGCACCGGCAGCAAAGCAGAGGCGGCCAGGAATGCGGCTGCCAA
>UEXM01002183.1_pt1 | contig 14420 bp, 21 predicted proteins | sample 1796661 | NCBI WGS metagenome assembly UEXM01 (sample SAMEA4772469, study PRJEB27181) | metagenome | reverse complement strand
TATGCAAGTCTGCATAGGGTAATATAGTTCCCCAGATATACTCTGTGGTTGTATCTACAATCTCAACTAAAGGATTTACATCAGATGTCGCCCTCTTTAGATTACTAAAGAATGTCTTGTGCTTTTTTGTTGCTTCATGGTTACCATCATAAATGACAGTAGGTATAGTTACGTCTTTGATAAAATCAAAGTAAAGTGTAATCTCGTCCATTGAAGGAACACGGTCAAATAAATCTCCACCAATAATGTGCATACTGATATCTTCGTCTCTTTCTAGCTCATGAATAGCTTCGAAAAACAACTTATATCTAGTGCATGCCCATGCCATTGGCACATTCTTTTGACCTAGCTTAATATGCCAGTCTGCTGTAAATAATATCACGCTACGAAATCTTCTCCTGGCTGCCATGCGCAACCTGTAAGTCCACCTGCTTGTAAAGCTTGAAGTGTTCTTAATATTTCTTCTGCGTTTCTACCTGTGTCAAGCGCGTTGACTGAGTAGTGTTGAATCTTATGTTCTTTATCTAAGATAAAAGTAGCTCTGTAAGGAACTCCCTCATCAAAGTTATAAACACCTAATTCTTTAGCAAGTTCACTACCAGCATCACAACACAAAGGGTGTTGAATGTCTTTGATAATATCATTGCTTTCTTTCCAAGCTAATTTACAAAATTCATTATCAGGACTAAATCCTAAAACATCAGCATCGCCCAGCAGTTTATCCATGTCGGCTATTTCTGTTGGGCAAATAAATGTAAAGTCTTTTGGATAAAAATAAACCACAGTCCACATATCTTCTTGTAGTACATCTATATCGATAAGCGTGTTATCAATATCACATGCTACAGCTGAAAACTCTGGAAAAATGTTACCTATTGTATATCTCATAAAACTCTCCTAGCTAATGCTGAATTCTGAATCCACATCTGAAGGGGCTTCTGCTCCATCAGCTGGTTGGGTTACTCTCTGCAATAACTCTAATTGAGCATCTGCAGTAGGTCTTGGTAAGACATCATCCATAGAACGGAGGTCAGCAATTTTAGCTGTCTCAGCTTCTGTTAGAGGTCTTGGTTTGCACTTAAGTGCTTGTAATCTGTACTCGACATTGAATGCCATAGGTCCAGTCTTAACTCTTTGGAAACAAACATCCCACCCTGTTTCAGGGTCGGTTGGGTCGCCTAAATCTTCTGCGGCAACCATTACTTGTTCCATAAGTTTCTTCTTTAGATTAACAACTTTGACGTTGCCATCTGCTGGGTCAATAGCTTGAATAGCGTATGCCCAACCACATTTTAAATCAGGAAAAAACTCTCTTACATAGTCTTTATCCTTGTTATTGAATGTTTCTGTATTACGGTCATAGGCTAGACACTCCATAGGAATGTTTTTACCGTTTTCACCTTTAATCCAGTAAACGTATCTCGGCAGTATATCACCTACTAGACGAAACTTGTTGTCTCCTTCTTTGTATGTGTACTGGTCGATTTTATCTTTTTGGGCTCCGCCCTTAGTTTGATTAAATTTTATTGCCATTTATGTTCTCCATTTAGCGTTATCTTCAAATAGAAAGTGTACTAGACCATTCTCTATCCGAAGCAATCTGTTGCGATTTACTATCGTTGTCGTGACAGGCAAATGTATCAACTCTAGTGTTGTTTCGCCTGTTCGGTTGTAATTAAAATAATTTCGGTATGAAGCTACTGCAATATATTCTGCAGCTTCTTTATTGCTATAATTTCTTCGCTCTGCAAGTAATTGTCTCGGGTTTAGTAAAAAACTATCACCGACGAACGACTTCCCAAAATATTTATAGGTGTTGTCTTTTCTACTAGCAGGGATTCTTTTATAAGTTAATAAATGAATGACAGTAAGTATAGAAGTTGAATCTCCTTTGGTCTCACTATTTATCTTTTCCCAATTATATTTTATCATATATTATAACAATTTTTTAAACCCATGTCAAGTAGTATTTTTCGGAGGTCCTTATAAGGTTGATATTTCATATCCCTGCTTGAGATAGTAGCCTAGTCGTAGACTAGCCTGTCTCTTTGCGGTCTTTCCAATTAAATTAATGTCTACTACTACAGGTTGTTGTTTTCCTTCATAATCTCTAATTATTCTTCCAATGAGCTGTGTAAGTAACGGCTCGTTATTTACTGGTGTTGCGAGTATCAAACAGCTTAGAATGTTTAAGGATATACCCTCAGAGAATATAGACTGTGTCCCATACAGAACGTCTTTGTCTTCAAAAATCTGTGCTATTATGTCTGCTCTATCTTCGTGATGGATTTTTCCAGTCACACAAACTGCGTTATCACCAGTGAGTTCCGCGCAGTTTCTGAGGAAGTCTACTCTATCAGATACCACCAACACTTTATGACCTTTGGCGGCGTACGAAGACGCAGCCATTGCCACAGAATGCTGGTACTCTGGGTTGTAAGCTAACTCATTGATTCTATTTGCCCAAGGTATACCATTTCCGTCCATGAATCTTATCGCTATTGGTAGGATATGAACTTTAGGCATCATAAAGTTTTCCTTAGGTGGTTTCATTACATTGTTTCCAAAGTAATCTCTAAACACTACATGTCTGCCATCTTTTCTTTGTAATGTTCCTGTAAGTCCAATCTTATGTCTAGCACAATTCTTGTCTACTATTCTAGAAAATGACCGTGCACTTACGTGATGCATTTCATCTAGTATGAGAGTGCCAAACTCTTGTCGTATCTCTGGAATCTTTCTATACAAACTCTGTATGTTCCCAACTACAACTGGACTATCTAATTCAAATTTACCACTACCTATAATTCCAGGCGTGATATTAAAAACTTTCTTTACTTCATTTTCCCACTGCTTTCTCAAAGCTAATGTGTGAGTTATGACTAGGGTTTTCTGACCTAGTTTTTCAGCTATTGCAAGACCTGTAAATGTCTTACCCCAACTTACCCAAGCATTAATTATGCCGCCGTCTCCAATCTCGTCATATACTGACTGTTGGCTTGGTCTTAATGTCATATTAAACTTGGGGAAGTCTACTGGTTTTAGTACTCTCTTATCTACTACTTCGTGGTCTGCAGGGATTAAGTCTATTCTGCCCACCGGTATAGCAACCAATCCCTGTCTTATTAATGCCATATTTTTTATAATGAGTGGTGGGTCACCGAATTTGAATGACGGTATGGCATACGTCAGTTCATCGTCAATCTTTTTCTGTTGCGCGGGTAATACTTCCAAGTAAATTCTATCACTTATAACTGCTTTCATGTGTATAACTTAGTGCTCCAAGGATTTACAGCAATAGATACTCTATGTCCAGTAAACTCCTCCACATAATGTTCTAGTCCTGGTTTAAATAATACTAATCTATTTACTTTTGGCTTTACTGTTATGCCATTCATAAATACTAACTCTCCACCCTTTAAGTTTTCTACTTCTAAGTAAAATACTGTTGAACATTGTGGAAACCTACTTATACCCTTTTTTAAGTAAGCTACTTCATCTTTATCTTGATGAGCATCATTAGGTTTAGTATTAACATGTGTCCAGTATTCATAACCTATAGTATTTTCTAACTCAAATATCTTTTTAGCGTAGTGACCAAGTGTGTGGCACATGTAAGCATTGGGGTGGTCTTCGTTATTTGCAAAGAAACCTTCCCCTTCTTTAGAAGCATAACCACTAACAAAAGGCTCTTTACTTCTGTTAATTGTCTTACTAAAATTATTTAATTGATGTTTAGCAAAAACACCATCTATTATATGTATCATTACCAGTTATGTACTATGTTCGCCATGATAAAAGTGGCACACACTAAGTTTACCAACACTATTATTGAGCGTAGGACTGCGATAGCATTTTCATTTCTTGCATTATAGCCTTCGTCCTTGTTAAACGAACCAAGTGAATGTTTCCATATTATCCAAAATCTTTTCATATTTTTCTCCACGAATCTTTTTTCTTTTCAGGACTTGTATCGTACAATAACCAAGGAGCTCCATCTCTATATAACATTCCTGCCCATACTTCACTAGCTGCCAAAGGTCTATCCATATCAAAAGGATAAGGACAGCCTTTTATCCATAGCACGCTTGTTACAATTCTTTGGTCTACTCTCTTTATTTTGTGATACTTAAGTTCTGCTTTTGTACTTTTAATTTTTCTAAACCATTTACCTGTGCTATCAATATAGTATTTGCCTTGGTGTTCAAGATAAGCTCTAATACTTTTAATCATAGATTTCAAAGGATAAATACTAGTCATAGGAGTTTGTAATCTTCTCATACCTAATGTTTCTCCCTTCATATTAGTATCATCTAATACTTGGTTTTCTATCCACAATATCCCATCTACAAACATTATATTGTCTGTATGCAATACGAAGATAGGGAATTTTATTTTATCATATATCATACTTAGCTTCAAACTTGCCTAGAGAATAATCATCATGCACATCAAAGTCACAACCTACTGGTGTACCTGGTATACTAAATCCTCTATCTTGTTGTATGAAACTTTGTAATTTTTCTGAATAATGTTTTATCTCGTCTTCTGGTACTTCTGCTAAGATTGAGTCATGTACTAGAGCAAATATTTTTGCTTTCATACCTGTAGTTTTTACATACTCATTCATATCAATTGCACCAAGCAAGTTAATATCAGAAGCTACGGACTGAACTAAGAAGTTCATACCTGACCTGACTTCATGGCTTTGTATTCCTTGATTGTCAGATTTAACATTTGGTAATCTTCTCTTTCTACCAGTAGCACCATATATAAATCCATTATCCATAATAAACTTACTAGATAAATCTATCCACTTCTTGAGTTTGAAAAACTGTTTAAAGTAATCATCAATAACTTCTTGAGCCTGTGTCTTGCTGAAGAAAGTGCCTGAATCTGTACTAACTTGCTGAGATATCTTATTAGCTCCAGCACCATACATAATGCCAAAGGTAACAGCTTTTGCAGCCTGCCTGTCTGTAGGATAAAGTTCAGCAACTTCATCTGCCTCACAAGGTAAGTTAAATACTAACTTAGCAATGTTACTGTGAAAATTACCTCCATCTTGGAATACTTTCATGAGGTTCTTATCATCAGCCAATACAGCAGCTACATATACTTCTGCAGTTGTTAAGTCCATTGCAACAATCTTATGCCCTGGAGCAGCTTTGATACAGCCTTTAACAATAGGATTGTCTCTAGGGATTTGTTGCATATTCATTTTACCACTAGAAGATAAACGACCTGAGGTTGTGCCATGCAAATTAAAGCCTGTACGCAATCTACTATCTTTATCTAACTGTGGATAGATTTTATCTAAATAAGTATTCTTAATCTTAGACTTTTGCCTAATAGAAAGAATGTGTCTAGGAATTTCGTGTTGCTCTCCTAGTTCTTTTAGTACTTCTGCATCTGTTGAATCTGCACCTGTACCTGTCTTTTTGCCTGTAGGCTTGAGCCCGACAAAATCAAACAGTAGTGACCTAAGTTGTACTGTACTGTTTGGATTAAATTCTTTTTCTTTAGCAGTCTCAAAAGCTTTAACTGCTGGAAACTTGTATAGTTCTTCTACTGCTTCGTCTATATCATTTTGCATTAAGTCTCTACCTTTAAGTAGTCTCATTTTATCAAAAGGCACACCATTGTCCTGTATGTCTGTCAACATTCTACAGCCAGGTATAAGTATGTTTTCATACACACTAAATAGTTTTGCATTCTTTCTAACTGCTGGGTATAACTTCTCAAATACTAATAGAGTTACTACTGCGTCCATGGCTGCATATATTTTCATTACATCAAAAGGAATTGCACCCCATTGAAAGTCAGCTTTAAGTATTCTATTTTGTTTCTTGTAAGAGTCTATCCAGTCATACATAGGTTTCTCGTAGTCTCCATATGCAGTATGTTCCATTGCTAACTGTTTTAGTCCGTGACCTCCTGGAACTTCATCTAAACAATAATGAAGTAGCATAGTGTCCTCGAATCTAGGGAAAGTGAAGTTGAAATGATACTCAAAGAACGCTAAGTCAAACTTTGCATTATGAAATATAATTATCTTCTTGTTGAATAACTCTTGTAGCATTTCTTCTGCTTTTTCATCTACACACTCTGTGTCTATGTATGCACCATGGTCTTTCTCATAGGAAATACTCATACCAAGCATATAACCATCTCTAGGGTATAGCCCTGTTGTTTCGGAATCAAGCCCTACATATTTATTAGGGTGGTCTAATGCTGCTTGTAAAAAGTCATGGAACTGCTTTGTGTCTTGTATGCCATAACATTTATCACTATCTAGACTTTGTACTTTTATGTTTCCAGCTATGAAGTCTATAATATTTTGCTTACTCTTATCCCATAAAGGCTTAGCCTCAGGTTTGAAGGATAGCATAGCAGGATTAATTACTGGCAGATACTTATCATCTACACACTTACCACTATACTCTGTTATAGAATTAACACTTGTAAAAAACTTAAGTGCTTCTGAGCCTACTACAATAATCCAGTCGTAAGCATTAGTATCTATCTGAATATCTACATCAGCTTTTAGTACTTTCTTTTTAGTATGGTCAGAGCATAGAGCAAATCTCTCTATCTCAAAGTTATTATCAAACCTATCTTCCCAGTTAGTTCTACTGGTCTTGGTTTCTATTAATGCTATATTTGTCATGTGATTCCTTTATTTATTATATATTATATCAAATTCTAAACGCTGTGTCAAGAAGAATATAACCTTTTCCTAATATCTGCTACCTTTATTTCAGGTAGACCTCCTGGGTCTATATTACTACCCAGATTTATGTTTCTAGAGGTTAGTCCTACTCTTTCTGCTAACCCCTTTATTTCTTCTGCGGCTGTCTGGCCTGCATCATCTCCATCAAACATGATATCTACACCTTCTACATTTTGCATCTTTAAGATTGCTAACTTATCTGCGTCTATGTTTCTTGTTCCAAAGCAACAAATAGCATTTGATAAGCCTTTGTCATAGAGGTTAATCATGTCAAATATTCCTTCTACTAGAATTACTCTACCCTTTATAGGGTGAACTGTAGAAGGATAAAGTGGTAGCTTTGCTTGTGGAGGGTAGATGAGATATTTGGGTATCTCAGTCATGGTCATATGTCGACCATTGAAAGCTACCACCTTTCCTGTAATATCACGCACTGGAAATACAACTCTTCCGTTGAACTGCGAGTCGTGATGAATAAAAGCCTCAAAGTGCTTATATGTTTCTGGTCTGATTCCCCTCCAGTTGCCCACATATGGAGCAAATCCTTTGGGGAACTCAAAACCTATACTTGCTGAACGCTTTTCGTCTATAGATTCTTTCAACTTTTGTCTCTTAATCTCTAGAAAGTTAGCTGCAGCACCAAAATGTTTAAAGACATTGCCCTTGAAACCACAAGAAAAGCAATTAAATATACCTGTTATATTATCAACACGCATACTTGGATTACTGTCCTCGTGGTCAGGGTTTAAGCATTTAATAACGTAGTCTCTTCCAGAGACTTTGAATTCAATACGCTGTTCTTGTAGAAGCTCATCTACTCTCATGCAAAAATAAGCTCCAATACAACAAATATAATAGCTATTCCTATTCCTATTTTTGCTGCGTCTACATAATTATTATACATTATCTCTTTTCCATTTTAGTTTTTCACCGATATCTTCATACTCGGTCATTTTTGTTCCGTCTTTATCTGTGTCATCTGTGTAATAAAGAGACTTAAATACTACTTCTTGGGTTTGAAACCAAATAGCTATAGCTTTAGCTCTAAACTCTTCGTCAGGCCAAAGATAAAAACAATTGTGCCAATCTTCTAAAAATCTATGAACTGTTATGTTCAAGTTAAAGTCTTGATTGTATTTCTTTATTTGTGCCACCGCTCGTAGCCTTTGACTACCTGCTAGTGGGTACCACTGTTTCATACAAAGATGAGGATTCTTAATTCCATTTTCCTTAATACTATACATTAGTTTCTTGTTTAGTGGTACTTGCATTATGTTTTCGGCAACCTGAGGTTGACTCAACATAAAATCTGTAGTTACTTGCCTTACTTCAAAAGGAGGCACTCCTACTAATTTTGCGGATTTTTCTCCTATTCTATCACTTGCCACGCTGGTCTGCTACCCATTTACCGAAAGACTGTAATAATGTATCTTTCTTCTCTTTCTTGCCTTCTGTCCATTTTTTACCTGTAGCTATTTGTTCATACTGAACAACTCCATTGTTGTATGCAATTTCCATAATTCCTTGGTTAGCGTGTATATATTTTACTTGTTTACCCCACTCTTCAGCTTCCAGCTCTTTAGCTTTCCTTCTTATTAGGTCATCATATTGTGTCATTTCAAACCTCCTATAAATTCTGTCCAACGAAAGAATGCTTGTCTTTGAGCACACCAATACCAACCTTTATACTTATGAGGGCCTTCGCTTTCATTATATTGCGTCATGTATATCTTCTCCTGTTGATAGGCTATCTTTGATTTCTTCTTTCTCTTTAGGATTCATAGTTGATTGAGGGCCTATCTTAAGTGTTTCCCAATCCATAACACTCGTGAATCCTTCCATTTTAGCACTTCTCATTTTAGTACAGTTGAAAGTCATAGCTTCATCTTCGGGAGACCATGTTTCTAATGTAAAGGCTGCATCTGCTGCATCGAGAATACCTTTTGCGAATCTTGCCTCACCTGTGCTATCGGTTTGGTAAGGGGCAAACACAGGAATTTCATACTCCTGTGCAATACTTTTCAGAGTCTTACTGACTTCTATCTGCTCCGTCCAGTCATATTGTCCTGAGCGACTAGGAGCATTGGAGCGTTTTACTTGGTTTAAGTAATCAACTACAATAACCCCATAGTCTGTTTGGGACACTTTACTTTCTAACTCTTGTCTAATACGAGATAAAGTAAGTGTCGGGTCATACACAACGTCCATTTGACCATCATTTAGTGGTTTAGTCTGAAGTTTTGTATGAAATGCGTCAAAGTCCCTTGTGTCCTTGAATTCGGATAGTAATTCTACTCCATCTTGGAATCTTCCTGCCCACCAGTTTGCTACTCTATCCCACTCAACAGTTGTTAAGTTTCGTGTAGCAAGTCGTGAAATAGGAATACGCGCACCTAAGGCACACATTCTTTGTAGAATTGAACGAGCGTCCATTTCTATAGTGAAGTAAAGAGAGCTCTTGCCTTGTTCATACACATTATGTGCAATATTACAACAAGCAATAGACTTACCAGCACCCCTACGACCACCGACTAGTATGAGGTCTCTGGGAGAAAACTTCATGAACTGGTCATAATCATCATTGAGGCCAAGAGGTAAGAATCTCTTAAGGTCTTTTTCGGAATCAAACAAAGGAATTGTTTGCATGTTTTCTTCGGGAGCTTTTAAGTCGACTCTTTCGCCAACATCTAAAACAATCTGTTGGATTGCTTCTACATTTTCTTCTGCCGAAGATATTGCTACAGTTTTGTCTATGAACTTATCAAGTTCATCTAGTATTTCTACTTGTGTATACTCGTTTTTTAGGTACTCGAGAAGAACCCAAGCGTCGATATCTACCTCGACGGCTTCTATTGCAAATACTTTTTCTTGTAGCTTTCTATCACGAATGGATAGTTTAAGGTCATCAAAAGAGGGGAGCCTACTGAAATTTTTAATGTGAGTATCCATGACCTTATGTAAGGACTGATACTCCGCACTAAGATAATTAACTCTTAGGTTGCCCCAAGATTCAAAATCTTCCTGCGTTATTATTTGCTTCAACAGAGCTGAAGTTAAGTTCAATGCTACCCTCCCAGATAAATAAAAAATAGGGCAGAGAGAATCCCTGCCCTAGAGTTAGAAAATATTAGCTAGATGCTTTTTCTTTTCTAGCGGCTCCGTCGTAATCGGAACAAGTTAGACCTCTACGGGTTAACATTGTTTTAACACCTCTTACAGTTTTGCCAATTTCGTCAGCGATAGCTTCAACAGTCATGTTGTCGATATCATTAACTTCTGCTAATGGGTCAGCTTTGCTTGAACCTTTAGTTTCTTTTTGCTTTGGAATAGCGTTAATATCGCCACTTCTTAGCAAGCTAAGTGCTTTTCCTCTGATAGAGTTAACAGATTTGCCTAGAGCTTCCGCAATTTCTTCTACGAAAGACCCGCCATTTACCATAGTAGTAAATGTAGCTTCCTCTTCGGGAGAGTAAGTTCTAACAGATTCTGGCTTCTCAGCTGGTTTTACATGGCCAGTTAATTCCATTGATAGAATTTTGCCTTGTATTGATTTAGCAGAGAATGCTCCACCTTCGAATGAAGATGCGATGTCTGCATATGTGTATGCACCTGAGTTGTCAGATACAAAGTTTGATAGAGTAGCTTCTTGCTCTTCTGAGAAAGTTCTGTTTGAAACAGATGATGCTAACTCTACATCGTGACCCATTTTTCTTAGCTTAGAAGAGACACTTCTTGTAGAAGTTTCTAATTCTTCGGCTGCTGATGCAACCATAGCTTGTGAGATAGGTGACTCACTTCCTACGAAGTCCACAAGTTGTTGTGTTCTTTCGTCTGTCCATTTTGGTAATGCCATTTTGGTTTCCTATATTTCTTTTAAGTTTGTTATTATTAATACGCCCTTATCTCGGGCTGCCTGTGTTTTAGCGGATTCTATACCACTCTCGTTTACTAAGATAGTCACATCTTTTGTTAAACTGCTCTTTACAAGATAGCCCTTTGTTTCTAAGTATTGTGTAGCGGCTGCTTTTGTTTTGAAGCTTTTTAATCTACCAGAGATACAAACGACTCCGTTGTCAGCACTCTTTTCTTCTAGTTTTGTTAGTTGTTGCCATCTAAAAGGTAGTCGGTCATATCCATCAGTAAATTCTTCTATTAACCAATCTAGTAAATTATTGGTAGCAGTTGGTCCTAGCCCTGCTTCAGCGCAAGTTTCCTCATTGATATCGAGTATATTCTTTATCTTAGAGCAAATCTTGGCTGAGGCGGAACGACCAATTAACTTTATAGAGAAAGCTGGTAGTAAGTCAACTAAGTCAACTTGTTTACTATTCTCAATCTCTCTATGCAGTTTAACTGCTAGTTTTTCGGATTGCAAAGCTTCAATCATTATTTCTAATGGAAGCTCGTACAAGTCATGCAAATCAGAGATTTGTAGTTTTTGTACTGTGCGAGGTCCGAGACCTTTAATCTTGAGAGTAGAAGCAAAATGCTCAATCTTTTTACTCGTCTTGCCTGGGCAATTAGGGTTATTGCAATAAAGCTGGTCTTTTACCCACTCAAGTTCTGTCATACAAGATGGACAGTGCGTTGGCGGGACTATTTGCTTCATGTGTTCTCTCTTAATTTCTATTTATATATTATAACAAAATTCAGTTTCCATGTCAAGATTTATTTTTTGGAAAGTCCTGAAGAATGAGCGAATCAATTTTGAAACACTCAGTATGACCTCCAAACTTAAACATGGGAATGTGTTTGTCGTCTTTATACATATCATGTAGGTACTGTTCATGTGCCCACACATTATAAAGTGTGCTGCTCCAGACCTTCTGAATACGGATATCGTATCCTCTGAAACCTCTGCTACGCTTTATAATATGTCGCCAATCTTTTCCACTAGCTATTCCTACCTTGATACATTCTCTCTCGAAAGTTTTAGTGTTTACTAATACTATGCCGTACAGAACTCCCTCCCTATCTTTTTCATCAGGGTTGTTATCAAAGTATGTATGATTGTATATGCCTTTACTAGACACTAATTAGCTCGGGATAGTATTCTAGGTATAATTTCTCCACTACGTATGACTTCTACTAAACAACCTATTTCTAAATTAAGGTCACTTATATACTTCATATTGTGTAGAGTTGCTCTACTAACTGTAGCGCCGTCTATCTCTATAGGTTCAAGAATAGCTACAGGAGCCACAACACCTGATTTTCCAACATTCCACTTGACATCGACCAGTTTAGTTATAACTCCTTCATTACGCTGCTTGAGCGCATATGCACCTCGTGGGTGCTTAGAGGTATAACCTAGGTTTGCGAAGTCTTCGTAGCTGTCTATACGAAAAACAAGCCCGTCATCGGGATATGCAGTCCAGTCATTAGACAGAACTGTATCAAATCCGAATCCAAGAAGATACTCCATGTCTTTACTCCAGCACTCATTCCATGAGTCCTGCACTCCGTAAGCTATGAAACGCAAGTCTCTGCTTTGGAATTCGACAGTATCTTTTAAGTTGAGAGCACCCGCAGCATAGTTCCGAGCATTCTTGATAGTTTTGGGAGCAACTACTTCTCCAGTAATCTGTAGTAGTGCACCCTTAAACCCGCCTAATGAATTAGGTACTAACGATTTAACATTGTCTGTAATATCCAGACCACGCTTTCCATCGCCACGAGTAAGGGCTTTATGTAGTTGTCCCTCAACATAGAGCAAAGATACAGCAGCACCATCTAACTTAGGAGAGACAATAGTCGCTCCCTTGTAATTACCGAAGGGCTGCTTATCCAGCTCATTAGAAAAAATCTTCTGAAGTGAATACATTTGGAAAGCATGCGGTATACGATTGTCTCTGCTGGTGAATCCTACCTCGTCATACTCAGCGTACTGAGCTAACTTATCAAACTGTTCATCTGACATGGTTGGATTACCATTATAGTAATCTGTCGCTGCTTTCTGTAATACTTCTTTTATATTTTCCATTTATATATTATATCAAAAACCACAAGCAGAGTCAAGAACTAAATTCACGATAGGTAAATTTCGTCCAAAATATCCTTGAAGTGTGTCTCTAAAATACTTTTACTCTCTGCTAGTGATAATATTTCAACTAGTCCCTCGAACAAATTCTTTGAATTGTTAAAGTCTAGTTTCATTGCTACTCCGTCCTTTGATGGTTTGAAGTCCCCATCAAAGTCGAGGTAATACTTTCTCAGATGTATATACTCTACATCATAAAAAGTATTTATGGTTAGTTTGACTTGCTCCGTCCCCTCCTCATTTTCAGAGATGATTTTTTCATACATCTCAGGGGCTTCATGCAACTTCATCGCTTGTTCCTCAGTATAGAACTCAAAGGTTGTATACTGGTCACATTCTTAGGTTGTAATAGGCGATAACTGTCAGTATCCCAACAAAACAGCAGAACTGAATCCTTGGTTTCCTTAGCACGATTCTTCTTGCTTTGGATATACTTGTTATCGAAGTCTAGGGTACAAACATTATACTTTAATTTTCTACTGTTTGTTGACCTATAAGTTATGATTGCGTCACCACAATCTGATACAGTTCTTATGAACTCATCTTTCTTCACTATAATACTCCATTACTATTAAGAAAACTCTTCCTCTTTAGTAATGGGTAGTATTATTTAGCCATTGTTGATGTTGTTGAGTACACCTGTAAAGTATACTGAAGCTTTACCAGTCAATTTGTCGATAATATCTGCATCGACCTCTTGACCTGCATCAGTTAAAGCACTTGTTAGTGCTGCAGCTGCGTCAGCTTTTGATACTCTTGCACTACCGCCACCACTTGATTTAGCGGCACCTGTAGCTGGTGTTTTCTTAACATAAACGCCTGCTTTAGTAAGAATCATTCTGACTCCATTAGGGCTTTCGCCTAAGTGGTCAGCAATGTCCTTTACAATTTCCATGCTAGTTTCAGGTGTTGGTTCCTGCTCTACATACATTTCTACTGCTTCTTGCTTTGATTCGTCTGTCCAAGCCATTCTTCTTCTCCGTTTGTTTTTGAGGGACTCAGGCATGCCGAAGCACCATCCTGTCGCGTCTCTCATTTGGTTGTAATATCTATCACTCATTAATATATATTATACAGAAAAATGAGTGCTATGTCAAGAACTATTTTTTGTTTTCCTAATATTTTAGGTTGAGAATATAGTCCAATTTCTCCTGTGCATTTGCGGCTTTTTCGATTTGTTCATCTATTGCCTGAATGATATCCGAGTGTTCCCCAATACCAGCAGGATTTAAAAGATAAACCTTTACATTGGCATTAGCCGCAGCTATGTCTCCTTCATATTTCAGCTTTAAAGCTTCTCTAATTATTCCATTCATTTTTTGCTCCTGCAAATTTGTACAACATATGCGATACACCACCTCTGTCTATTACTATCATTATAAATGATTGACCATATTAGGGGTGTAATTATGAAAAGGCATATTGCATATATCATCATGTGAGTATATTTATAACTCACTATTAGTTCGCCACCTTCTGTGTTTTCTACCATTCTAAAGATTATAGGGTATGTTCTTACTATACACATAATCCAAGAGGACAGCCACAAAGCTGACACTATTGTCCATACTTCCATTTTGCACTCCTTATGCTTTAGATATTTATATCGTACTTGTTTAAGTGTCTTAAACTACCTAAGTCATAAGC
>UEXM01002179.1_pt1 | contig 14441 bp, 17 predicted proteins | sample 1796661 | NCBI WGS metagenome assembly UEXM01 (sample SAMEA4772469, study PRJEB27181) | metagenome | reverse complement strand
GTTGATCATTGCCGAAGGTGTTGGGCGCCACACTGACGGACAAGCGGGGGTCGCCCAGGCGGCCGCTGGCATCGCTGCGGTGTTGCGCCGCCTGCTGCCTGGCCAGGAATGCCTGTTGTGCGGGGTTACAGGTCAGGGCTTGCTGCACCAGCCCCTCGGTGGTGGTGGCCGGTTTTTCACAGGCCACTTCTGCCCAGCCGGGCAAGGTAATGACCAGCCCGACAAGCAATAGCCACCACCGGGTAAACGGTAGGGAAAAGTAGTGTTGCATGGATTGACTCCCAATCCTGGCAGGCCGGCACCGAACAGCTACAAAGTGGCGCCGGCTCTGCCGGTTAAACTCAACGCATCAGGGGGTGTGGTCGCACTGGGTGAGGCGACGGGGGGAGTCAATCAAATGCGCAGGCGGCGGGTTTCCAGCCAGATATGGGAACCCGGATCACCGGGGTTGTCGCCGATAGCGACCAGGGCGGAGGGCGCCGCTGTGACGTCAGGGAGCAGATCCAGCGATACCAGCACAAAGGCCAGCGCCGCCTCGGGCAGGTCCGGCACCAGGCGTGCCTGGACAATGGACGGGCTGTCATTGTCGCTGTCTTTCAAAGACAGGGTATTTTCCAGGTCACAGCAGCCGCTGTTGTGGTCTGGCATGGGGGCTTCGTCACTGGGCATGGCCATGCTCTCGCAACAGCAATCCGAGGCGAGACCACGGTGGGTTTCCACCATCTGGCAGGCAAACACCGTCTGCACCTGGAACAGTAGCCCAAGCAATATCAGCCCGATCAGGGCACGCTGACGGTGTTGCCGATGGATCATAACCCGGTTCCTGAATCTGTTAACAAGACTATATCAGCTGGAGGAGTGCGGCGGCAGTCCCGGCGTGGCCCGGTCGCCGGCCACCCACTTGGCGCTGTCCATCACATCGAACACCAGGCTGATGCCATTGATCACCACCAGCAGCACCCCCAGCCCCAGCTCCAGGGCACCCGCTTCAGCGCGGAAGCCACTATCGGCCAGCAGCAGCAACAGATAGATTTCCAGCGGCCCCCAGGCAATCAGGTGCGGGATCGACAGCACCTTGTTCATGCCCCGGTAGATCCACATCAAGGGCCCATTGGTGGCCACCACAACCAGCGCAGCCAGCGCACCGGCCACCCCCACCCGGGTATCGAGCAGAAAAAACGGCAAGACGTTTACCGGCACCAGAATACCCGCCACCCAGATCTGCACCCACAGCGGCAGGCTGCGCAACGAACGCCAGATATCATTAAGACGATCCATACTGTGTCTTCCCCGATTGGTTTTCTTGAATTGCACAAAAGATGCGCAGCGCCGGCAGATGTTACAGACCTCGGCCCCGATCTCCGCTCCTTACAGCAACAGTAACGCCAACGGTTGACTTTTGGAACGACTGATTCCAAATTGAAAGCATGACACTTGGCAGACCCTCCTCATTCCAGCGCGACGCCGTTCGCCAACAACTGATGCAGCACTTCTGGCAGCACGGCTACCAGCGCAGCGCCACCCGCGACCTACTGACCGCCAGCGGGTTATCCGCCAGCAGCCTGTACCGCAGTTTCGGTCGCAAGGACGCGGTGTTTGTGGAGTGCCTGACCCACTACACCGACAGCCTGCTGGCACAACTGGCCACGCAATGGCAGGCCTCGCCGTCGGCACGGGATTTTCTTCAGCACCTTTTCCAACAGACCGCCGCCCAGGCCGGCACCCCCGCCGCCCGGCTGGGCTGCCTGATCGTCAATTCCGTGGCCGAACTGGGCCCGGATGATGGCCCCTGCGCCGAGCAGGCCCGACACAGCCTGGATCAGCTACAGGCATTTTTCGGGCAGGTGCTGGATCAGGCCCGGCAGGAAGGCAGCCTGCCGGCCGATGTGGATACGTCACTGCATGCCGACTGGCTGGTAACCCAGATGATCGGTCTGCGAACCCGCCTCAAGGCCGGCCTGAACAAGCAACAAGCCCTGTCTTTGGCAGGCATGGTCATCAATGGGCTTTTTTGCCCAATTCAACAGGAAAGGAGAAAGAGCAATGAAAGCGGATTACAAGATCCAGTCAGAACCGGTAAACCTGGATAATGCCAACGACCGGGCCAAACCGCTGCTGGAAAATGCCCAGAAAGCGCTAGGCTTTGTCCCCAACATGTATGGAGGAATGGCCATCGCTCCGGGCGTGCTATCCACCTACATGCACGGCTATGACCAGTTCCGGCAACACTCCGGGTTCAGCCCCGCCGAACAGGAAGTGGTGTTCCTGACCATCAGCCGTTATAACGGCTGTGATTACTGCATGGCTGCTCACTCCATGCTTGCGGACAAGATGTCCCAGGTGCCGGCGGCTGTGTTGGAGGCCATTCGCACCGGCAACCCCATCCCCGATGTGCACCTGGCCGCCCTGTCGCATTTTGTGGAGCGCATGGTGGACAGCCGTGGACTGCCAACCAAGGCAGAAGTGCAGGCGTTTCTGGATTCCGGTTACGAGGAAGCACAGATACTGGAAATCGTGCTCGCCATTGCCGTGAAAACCCTGAGCAACTACAGCAATCACCTCAACCACTCCGAAGTGGATGACGCTTTTGCCTATTATCGCTGGCAGGGTTGATCATCGTCAGCGCCACGGCCATCACCGCCGTGGCGCATTGACGGCTTGCTTCGATACTGCTCGAATCATGGTCACAACAACAAGGAATCGGACCATGAAACACACCGCTCTCGCTTTCTGTCTGCTACTGCTCTGCAGCAGCGTCACCCATGCCATGAGCGCCGACGAACTGATCCGGCTGATCGATACCAAGGCAAGCCAGTCACTTCACCGGGAAGGCAGCGTTTTCTTTGAATACCAGGGCGTGAACATGATGATGGTGTCCGACAGCCAGGCCGATCGCATGCGTATCATGGCACCAGTGGATGATCTGGATGGTCACAGCACCGACCACCTGATTACCCTGATGGAAGCCAATTTTCATTCCGCCCTGGATGCCCGTTATGCACTGAAAGGCACCCGCATCTACGCCCTGTTTCTGCACCCGTTATCCAGCCTGGGAGCCACCGAAGCCAGCGCCGCCATGGATCAGGTCGCCAACCTGGCTCACACCTACGGCACCAGCTACAGCAGCACCGGTCTGCATTTCCAGCGATGAACGCAGCAGGATGAGACGCCCATGTCCAACCTGACCGAGTTCGAACCTCTGATTCGCCTGGGTTTCTTTATTGTCACCCTGGCACTGATGATCAGCTGGGAGATCCTTGCCCCACAGCGCCCGCTCACCGTGAGCAAGCCCTACCGCTGGATCAACAACGGCGCCATCGTGCTGGCCGGCACCCTGCTCACCCGCTTGCTGGTGCCCGCTGGTGCCGTGGGTCTGGGCCTGCTGGTGGAAGAGCGACAGTGGGGACTGTTGCAGGTGCTCGACCTGCCCGGCTGGCTCACCGTAGCCATCGCGGTGATCGTGCTCGACTTTGCCATCTGGGCCCAGCATGTGATGTTCCATGCCATCCCGGCCCTGTGGCGCCTGCATCGCATGCACCACTCGGATCTGGATTACGACCTGACCACGGGCCTGCGTTTCCACCCCATCGAGATTCTGCTGTCCCTGGGCATCAAGGCCATGGTGATCGTCGCCCTTGGCGCCCCGGCACTGGCGGTGCTGATCTTCGAGATCCTGCTCAGCTCGCTGGCCATCATCACCCACTCCAATGCCCGCCTGCCGCTGAGCCTGGACCGGCTGCTTCGCCTGGTCATTGTGACCCCGGATTTTCACCGCGTGCATCATTCCTGGTATCCGGAGGAAACCAACAGCAATTTTGGCTTTAACCTGTCAATCTGGGATCGCCTGATGGGCACCTACCGGGCCCAGCCCCGCGATGGCCACGACCACATGACCATCGGCATCAACCAGTTTCGCGACCCAAGTTGGGAGCGCATCGACAAACTGTTGCTGATCCCTTTTGTGGGCCCCGCCCACAGCTACCCGATCAACCAGCGGCCGCGGCCTTCTCCACATGCAGACGAAACCCGCGACGGCAACGGCTGACTCTCGACCACTGTGCGACCATCAAGGAGCCACTGATGAAACACCAACTATTCGCCTGGCCCCTGCTATTGGCAGTAGCCCTGACCAGCTGCCAACAGGAAGGCAGTGACGAGTCCGCTCACACCACCCAACCCGGCCCAGTCCTGCAGGCCATGCAAGGAGAGCATCGCAGCGCCGCCAACCGCGCCCGCGACGACGCCAGAAAACCCGCCGACACCCTGGCCTTCTGGGGCTTTCAACCGGACATGACGGTGGTGGAAGTGTGGCCCGGCGGTGGCTGGTACACCGAAGTGCTGGCCCCGGCCCTGCGCGACCAGGGCACCCTGATCGCCGCCAGCTTCCCCAACGATGCCACCCCAGCCTGGCGTGCCAACATGGCCCGGGAGTACCGGGAGAAACTGGCCGTCCATCCGCAGGCCTATGACCAGGTGGAGATCGTGCCCTTCGACCCGCCGGAGCACACCCGCTTGGCCGAACCCGGCAGCGCCGACATGGTGATCCTGTCGCGTCACTTCCATAACTTTATCCGCGGCGACATCGTCGACGAGGTGCTGACTGCGTCCCGGGAGGCTCTGCGCCCCGGCGGCATCCTCGCCATTGTCCAGCACCGCGCCCTGCCCGATGCCATTCCGGAAGCAGAGCAACGGACCGGCTATGTCCGCGAGCAATGGCTGATCGACACGGTGGAAGCCGCCGGCTTTACCCTGGATGCCTCCAGCGATCTGCACCACAACACCCGCGACAGCCGTGACCATGAACAGGGCGTGTGGACCCTGCCGCCCTCCCTGCGCGGCTGCAAACACCTGGATGACGACCAGCAGCGGCAAGCCTGCGTGGACAAATACACGGCCATTGGTGAGAGTGACCGAATGACCCTGCGCTTTATTCGCCAATAACCGGTTTCCTCACAAGGACGTGACCATGCAACCACAAGCCATTGCCGATTTCCTGCTTGCCCGTTACCCAGGCCTGGTAGCCGTTAATGCCTGGGGCGAGCAGTCCTTTTTCTACAACCCCGGCGGGCTCCTGCCGCGCGGGGTCTACTTCGCCACCCTCAAGGACAAGGATGGCGATAATGACAAGGCTTCCAATCTTGGCCGGGACGGCGTCTTTCGCTTTAACTTCGGAGTGAGCAAAGCCAGCTACGAAAACATCTTTGGCACCAAACCGGAGCGACCTGCCGCTGGCAGCGTGGTGGCTACCGGCCATGATTTCACTCAGTGCAACTGCCTGCTACCCCATCCGGTCTACGCCTGGATGGGCTGGATATGCATTCTCAACCCGGAACAGAAAACCTTTGAAAGCCTGCTCCACTTGATGAATGAAGCCTATGACCGGGTAGTGGAAAAACAGAAAAAACGCATCAAATCGCGTTGACGCCCTTACCCCGCACAGCAGGACAGTTCGCTCACATCCTTGCTGAACGTCTGGGCGCAGAGCTTCAGCCCTTCCACCATGGTCAGGTAGGGAAACAACTGGTCCGCCAACGCTTGCACCGTCATGCGATTTCGGATCGCCAGTGCCGCACTCTGAATAATCTCCCCACCGTCATGGGCCAACACCTGGGCGCCGATCAGGCGATGGGTGCCGGCTTCTGCCACCAGCTTGATGAAACCCCGGGTATCGAAATTGGCCAATGCGCGGGGCACATTCTGCAAAGGCAGCACCCGGCTGTCGGTTTCCATTCCGTGCTCACGGGCCTGCCGTTCGGTCAGGCCCACCGTGGCAACCTGAGGATCAGTGAAGATCACCGCCGGCATGGTAGACAGCTCCAGCCGCGCCGCACCACCGGTCATGTTGATGCCGGCACGGCTGCCGGCGGCCGCCGCCACGTACACGAACTGCGGCATGGTGCTGCAGTCACCGGCGGCATAGATATGCGGTTGTGAGGTGGCCATAAAGTCATCCACCTGCACCGCGCCACTGGTGTCGACGGCAACCCCGGCAGCGGCAAGATTGAGCGCTGCGGTATTGGCGGCACGGCCGGTGGCCACCAATAGCCTGTCGCCGTAAACCTCTCCCTGATTGGTATCAAGAACGTAGAAGCCGCCCTGGTACGCCACATGCTGAACCTGACAATGATTCAGCACACGAATGCCTTCGTCTTCAAAAACCGACGCCAACGTCTCACCCAGCAACGGCTCGTCTCGGGACAGCAGGGTGCTGCGCGCCAGCACCGTTACTGCCGACCCGAGCCGGCGGTAGGCCTGGGCCAACTCCAGCGCCACCACGGAAGAGCCAATCACGATCAGATGCTCCGGTAGCTCAGTCGCAAACAAGGCTTCGGTCGAGGTCCAGTAAGGCGTAGCCGCCAAACCCTCGATGGGGGGAGTCGAAGGCTGGCGGCCAGTAGCGATCAGAAAACGGTCGGCGATCAATGTCTGCTCGTTACCATCCTGATCACAGATCACCAACGTGTGTGAGTCCCTGAACGATGCCTGCCCACGCACCAATGACAGATTCGGATTGCTGTCCAGAATCTGCTGATACTTGGCGGCACGCAGCTCCTCCACACGCCCGTTTTGCTGCCGTGCCAGCAGGTTTCGCGTCAGGACAGGCTCGCGATTTTCCAGGCCGTCAAACGGATTGCTACGCTGCTGCTGGGCCAGCTGTGCGGCGCGGATCATGATTTTCGAGGGCACACAACCCACATTGACACAACAGCCACCGATCACCTCCCCCGCTTCGATCAACGTCACCCGGGCGCCCCGTTCCGCTACCTTGATGGCGCAGGCGAAGGCGGCCGAGCCGGTGCCGATGATCGCCACCTGCAACGGTGCCGGGGTTGCGTTGTTATCACAGTCTTCTGTGCTATCGCAGCAAGCCGCTGCCTTGTTCTCGTCTGCGCTCATGCAAACACCTCGTTACCCGTTATCTTCAGGCGTGGCACAACTCTCGTCATCGCAGCGCCGGTTTGCCGGTGAAATCAGGTCCCACAGTGATACGGCCACCATCAGCGCCAGTGCCGAGTAGGTTACATAGGCACTCCAGCGGTATTGAAACCAGGGGTATAACGACAGCAACAACAGCACCGGCCCCGCCATACCCAGGGCGCTGCGATGCCATTGTCGGTGGCTGAACCAGCCCACCCCGTTAAGGATCAGGGCAATCCAGGCAAACGCAGGCAGCAACGTATTGATGAACGTCCATTCCCACTGGCCCAGAAACCCCAGCCCAAACGCCGCGCCCAGACTGGCAATAGCCGGAAAGCACATGGCGCAGCCCATCGCCGACACCAGCGCACCCAACGAGCCGACCTTATCGCCAAGGCGGACCACGATGCGGATCAATGTTTCCAAGGCTTGTCTCCTTTGCGTTTATGCAAGGCCCGAATAAGTCACCAACCTCATTCCCCTTTGCACCACTGAAGAAAGACATAAACGGTGAGATTGATGGACAACGCCAGTGCGATCGTCACTGCACCAGTGACATCAGCATGCACTCCGTACCCGGGTACGGAGTCAAGAAAAACAAGGGAGGCAGCCTGTGCTCAACACTGGCAGGCTGTGAGAGGTAAGGGGAGGTTAGGAGTGCTTATGGCCGTAATGCGGATCCCCGGGGGAGCGGCCATGGGAGTCTGTCCGCTCGACGCCACCGTCTTGTGGCTCAAAGCCGATCGCGAACCCCAGTATCGCGCCGATAAAAAAGGCAAGCACCACATAGCCCAAGGTTCGCTGGCTTCTCGGCGTCTGTGGAGTCCGGCGGCCTTTCTTTGCGGTTTGCTTATGTTTGGCTTTGCTGCTCATGTTCCACCTGCTGGGTTGTTCCGCTGGCGCGATTGCCCGGTGAATGGCTCGCCGGCAAGGCAGACGCCCTGCAAGGCGTGTCAATCCAGAATAACCCTGCCAGATTCACTGTCAAACCTGGCACGACGCTGCCGTTTTACATACCGGGTAAGAACCCTGGGCGAGGCCCGGCCTGCAGGCAAGCTCATTGATCGTCCGGCTGAAGCGCATCAATGATGGGGCAATGGTTCTGATCCGGGTTGGTCGCACACTGTTTGACTAATCCGCTGAGAGCGGCTTCCAGACGCTGCAAGTCAACCAGTTTGGCTTTTACATCGCACAGCTTTTTCGTGGCCATACCCTGCACCTCCCGGCAAGGCGCGTCATCAAGCACGAGCAAATGGCGGATTTCTTCAAGCGTAAACCCCAATGCCTGGGCCCGCTTGATAAACAGAATTCTGGCAAGCGTTGGCTGTGGGTAGGATCGATAACCCTGTAGTGGCTTTTCCGGTTTTGTTATCAGGTTCTGCCGCTCATAATAGCGAACCGTCTCAACGCTGACTCCCGCCGACCGGGCAAGCTGACCAATGCTAAACGCCGTCGTCATTATTCCCTCACCAACTGATTCTCAGTATCGCTTATTCATCAGGCGCTTTTACGAGTTGCTAAACAGCCCCCATAAATGACAGCACCAAAATCATCCAACCCTTTGAAAAAGCGGAACTGTCCATTGCAATTCCCTTGCCGCACTCTTTCCGTCATGCGGGGCGTATATTCAAGAGCTTGATCAGAACCGACGTCGTCGGGGCCTGTACAATCAAAGTGAACAACACCACCCCAAAACCGATGGACTGAATAGTCCACCAGTAAGGGAGATCAGTGGGCAGCGACAACACCAGAGCGATAGTCACAACTCCTCGTAGCCCTCCCCATATCATTACTGGAGGGTAACGCTTATCCATGGATTGCCCCCAGAAAACATGATTAATCCAGGTGGACAGATACACTGCCACCAGACGAGCCACAACCATACCCAGAATTGCCAGCAACATGGCCAACCACATGGCCTCAAACATGCCGATAGTGATCACCAGCCCCAGCAAAACGAATACAAACATGTTCGCTATAAAACCCAGCGCTCCCCAGAGGGTAACCAGGTCATGATGCAGAGCTGAAAAAAAGCGCTCACCCTGAGCCCTGAATAGCAACCCTGCAACCAGCACAGCCATGATTCCTGAAACCTGGAAAGCATGTTCCGCCATATAAAAGCTGCCATAAGCCAACAGCGCCGTCAGTAGCAAAAGATTGGGCGGGGTCATCGTCATCAATGGGAGAAAACGAACGGCAATCCAGCCGGCCACGATACCGACCATAACACCGCCGCCCAGAACCCTGAAAAACTCCAGGATTCCGCCAAAAAGACTGCCTTCCTGTGTACCTCCTGCCACTCCAAGCACGATTCCAAACAAGACTATGGCGGTGGCATCATTGAACAGACTCTCCCCCTCAATGAGTATGCTCAGGTCTTCAGGAGCTTTCATCGCTTTCAATTGACTGACAACGGCGACAGGGTCGGTGGCAGAAATCACCACACCAGTCAACAGAGCCGCAACCCATGGAAAGCCAGGGTGATCAATCCCGAAAAACAACACAACAGCAATGATCACCATGGAAACCAGCACCCCAAGTGTGGCCAATGTGATCACGTTAGGCAGATAATGCCACAAGCGCTTCGCATCCAGTGAGAATGCCGCCTCAAAGATCAATACGGGGAGCAATATAAAGATAATCAGATCCTGAAAATTATGGGCCCTGATCCCGGTATCCCAGCCGGTTGCTTCCACCCAGAATGAAAGCCCGAAACCCAACAACACCAGCCACAAGGTGTATGGCAGGCGAATCCAGCGAGACAGCACCATGGAAAGCACACCGACCACGGAAAAAATCAATATATTCGCAATGACAGTGGTTACATTCATTATCATTCCCGAGCAGTCGCCGGTTGCTGATTTTTCAGGGAGTAAAAGGCAGCCCTATTGTAAGCAGGATAGCCTCGGTGCCGGGATTACGCTCTGCAAATCCGCCATTGGAAAGGTGGTAGACAGCAAGCCCAGCACGATATTGCCCTGTAAACCGGTATTCCAGGCCCAGGCCACTACGGAATTCCAGCTTGCTACCCAGCTTCAATTCGCGGCTTTCTTCAAACAATCCTGGACCAAAATACACGCTTGCGACCCAGTCAGAAGACAGCCAGAAATCACGGCGCACATCCACATAGGTAAAGCTGGCACCGTTCTCTGAACGGGCAAATCCTGCGCCCCATTGCAGTTTTAGCGGTGACAGGGCTGGCCCCCGCACATCAAGTCCATAACGGCGGGCCCCTTCCACGCTGGAATTCACGCCGACAAGACCAGCATTAAGATTAAGAGACCAATCTACCCTCTCATTGCTATCGGCAACCAGATCGCCAACAGGCAACAGCATCAACACTGCTAACGCATGCCTGATATATATTCTCTTGCAGCAATACCCCTTACTTCTGACTCCCTCCACAGCCTTTCCTCCATTGATAGAAATGGGGCTTTAGGAACGCTTCATTCAACCTGTTTCCGTTAATACTGCATGTGTCCAGGAACGTAGCATTGCCACGATATCCGACGATTCATAGAGCCAATGAATGTGCCCCCCTTCCCGGATTCGCAAGCAGGGAACCGTTGTACGGCCTCCCCCAACAAGCAGATCTTCCCGGGCAGAAAGGTCCTGTTGAATATTGCGACATTCCACTCTCAACTGCAGACGCTCAATTTCGCGTAATACTTTTCGGCAGAAAGGACAGGAGGGGAAATAGAACAAAGTCAGGTTCTCACAGGCCAGATCCAGCTCTAACTGTTGAGCAGGCGTACGCGCCTCTATCGACATATCCGGCTCCTGAAACCACTGCTTCAACTGCAAAACCAGCTTCCTCATTGACCATCCCTTCTTGTATATGAATAGACTTTTGAAGCACCAAACGCCGGTTTGTTACAGCTGCATCACCGATCCGTACTCAGCAGCACGTGCAGCAGGTTGTCCTGAAAGTTCACATTACCGGTGAGCCGGTCGTGGCGCTCACAGAGAAAAAACGCGCTACGTGCAGGGAAATGGATATAGCGATGGCGAGGGACCGCCGGGTTCAGAACATTACGCGCCAACAGGGAAGACTTGGTCACCACGCCGTCTCCCGGCTCCAGCATCCAGCGCTGATAATTCCGGCCCGGCTTGCGATGCTGAATATCGTCGGGCCACAGACGAAGATGGGATTCGCCCTGCACTTCTTCCACCAGAAAACGGCTGGGCGTGGGGTGACAATCGCCACCGAACTGGTGGATCTCGGTCTCACCATCAGGCGCCGGCACCGTCAACGACCAGGAAAACCGTCTTGCCCGCTCCAGATAACGCTGACTTGCCTGCTGGAGCAAGCGCAGGCGTTCTTTTGATAACCGTGTTTTCAACTCCGGATTCCAGGGCCCGATCTGGAAACGTTTCCAGATATAGGCATCAAACTGGTCGCGGGGTAAAGGCTTGCCGGTTTCTGTCACCAGCCAGGGGGTAAGCGCATGGGGTATCAACTGATATACCGACGGGAACGACAGCATCACCTCTTGCGGCACCCGCCGCAGCCCCACCCGCTGTCCTTCCAGCAACGAGGTCATGGCGGTAATGGAGCCCAGGTTCGGGGTACCCAGTAATACGAGCCGGCGAATGCGTTCGGCACCGATACCGTTCACCGGAAAATCATTACTGGTCAGCACATCTTCGGTGCCGTAACGCAAATAATAACGCAGTGCCAGCCCGCCCATGGAGTGGGCAATCACATCCACCTTGAGGGTCGGATCACCATGATCACGACGTATCTGTTCGATCAGGGCATGCAGCTGGCGAGCGGTGGCCACATTGTCCTGTCGCCAGTCGTAGGCCAGAACATAATAACGGGCGACCTCTGCAGTGACGGGCGTTCCCGGTTCGGTATGCTGATAACCGGCCGCCCCTTCCAGGGTTCGCACGATACGGCCATAGAAATCCCGGCCGGCAACCCCGTCAAACAGGCCTGCCACCTGCAGCCCCTCGGCATGCGGTTCGCCGGGCAACGGCAAGGCGAGATCGGCATAGTTGGAAAACAGCAGCTGCGACATCCCGCCCGGCCAGATCTCATAACCATTGTGCGGGTCCACCAGACGACTGCCCATGATGCCCGGTACAACGATCACCGGCGGCGGCACCTGGGTTTGCCGGGCCTCACCGTAGAGCCAGTGCAGATCCGGGGCCGGGTCACTGCAACCTCCTGCCAGCAGGGCAAGCAGAAGCCACCATGGCCACAGCAACCCGGCTCTCGACACTCGTAGCCCTTTCATCCTTCATCTCCTGGTCTGCCGGCGTGCCAGCTCGACGCGTGCCTGGATCCAGCGGCACCCCATCCGGGCTCCTCTCTTCTATAGAGCCTTTCACGGGCACACTGTTACACGGTGATGGCACTGCGGTGCGGAGCACTGACTGGCCCGAGCCAGGTTATTTTCGTCGGCGATCAGGGGCCGTGCCGCGTCGACGCCACAGCCAGCGGCTCAGTCGGGCATCAGGATGGAGACGCACATACCAGGGCAGGGAAACCATGGCGGCCAGCACTGCCAAACCCGCCAATACGGTCAGCACCGGATGCAGTGCAAAGTTGTGGCCCAACCCGGCAAATACCACCGTCATTGGCAACATGCCTACCAGCGTGGCCAGGGCAAAACGCCAGACGTGGATGGCGGTAACACCGGCGGCATAGCTGATCAGGGCAAAGGAGAACACCGGAATCAGGCGGGTCAGAAAAACCGTGAGGGTCAGCAACCGCTGAGAGCCATCCTGTGCCAACACCGGGTTGTCCGGGAACCGCCGGCGCACCCAGTCGCGACCGAGCAGACGGGCCAGGGTGAAGGCAATCACGGCGCCGACAAGGGCCCCGCTGGCGGCAATGGCGGTGCCGGCCACCAGCCCATAGACCATGCCGGCAGTGGCGCTGATCGGCAGAGTGGGGATAGGCCCCACTACCACCGCGATGATCATCAGCAGCATCAGCAAGGCCGGCCCCGCCATTCCCTGCCCCTCCAGCCAGCCAGACAGGGCCTGTGTCGACAGGCTGTTAGGCATACCCAACACCTGCAACAACCACCAGAGAGCGGCCAGGGCCACCAGCACCACAGCCAGCACTGCAGCTTTCATCCTCATAGCCCTGTCTCCATGGTCAACAGCGGACTCAAACCGGCTGCCAGCAATCCGCCCTCGCCTGGCTCCAGTCATCCGCCCAGTGCGACGGTACTTGATCCGGCTCCAGCAGCGAGCCAATGTCCAGGCACGGATAAAGCTGGTCATAGGTCAGTATCTGGCTTTGATTGACGCGCCGGTTCAGGTGGCGCCCATGCAGTTGTCCTGGGTGGCTCAGGCCAAGAATACCGAGCAGCTCGGCCAGCGTTTCCAGGGAGGAGTGGTGGTAATTGGCTACCCGGTCACCTTTGTCGGTCACATCCAGCTGCCGGTACCGTGCCGGATTCTGGGTCGCCACCCCGGTGGGGCAACGGTCAGTATTGCAACTGCGTGACTGGATGCAGCCCAGTGCCAGCATCATCCCGCGGGCGGCGTTCACGGTATCGGCGCCCAGCACCATCAAACGCAGTATATGAAACGCGGAGAACGCCTTGCCGGAAGCGATGAGGCAGATACGGTCACGCAGGCCGGCGCCGCGCAGGGCATTGTGTACAAAATGCAGGCCATCACGCAGGGGCATGCCCACCGAATTGGTCAGCTCCACGGGCGCGGCCCCGGTGCCACCCTCACCACCATCCACGGTGATAAAATCCGGTAACAAACCCGTCTCCAGCATGGCCTTGCAGATACCGAGAAACTCCTGCTTGTTGCCCGGGCAAAGCTTGAAGCCCACCGGCTTGCCGCCGGACGTCTCACGCAGGGTGGCAACAAATTCAAGCAGCTCACGTGGCGAGGCAAAGGCCGAGTGGCCCGGCGGCGACAGCACATCCTGGCCCATGGGCACCATGCGGATACGGGCGATTTCCTCGGTGACCTTGCAGGCCGGCAAGACCCCACCATGACCGGGCTTGGCCCCCTGGGACAGTTTAATCTCGATCATTTTCACGGTGTCGAGACAGGCCTGCTCGGCGAACCGGTCGACACAGAACGCCCCCTGCTCGGTGCGGCACCCGAAATAACCGGTACCAATCTGCCAGATCAGATCGCCACCATGCTGCAAATGCCATTCGCTGATGCCACCTTCACCGGTGTTATGGGCAAAACCGCCCAACCGGGCTCCCCGGTTCAAGGCGGCAATGGCATTACGGCTCAAGGCGCCGTAACTCATGGCAGAGATATTCAGCGGCGATGCGGCGTACGGCTGCCGACATTGCGGCCCGCCAATGGTCACCCGCAACTCATGGGTTTGACGGCGGGGTGCCGGTGCCAGGGAGTGGTTCAGCCACTCATAACCGTCGCGATACACGTCAAACAGTGTGCCGAAAGCCCGGGTGTCGTTGTCTTTCTTGGCGCGCTGATACGTCAGGCTGCGGAACTCGCGGCTGACGGGCATGCCATCCAGGTCCGACTCCACGAAATACAGTTGCAACTCGCGACGTACCGAATCGAAA
>UEXM01002178.1_pt1 | contig 14441 bp, 14 predicted proteins | sample 1796661 | NCBI WGS metagenome assembly UEXM01 (sample SAMEA4772469, study PRJEB27181) | metagenome | reverse complement strand
GTCGCGGGCGTCGTCCAGCATCTGCAGAAAGTCCTCGTCCATGTTGTGCCCGCTGCCTAGCTGATCAGGGCTGTCAAACTCGCAGTAGTTAAAGTATCTCATCTTCCTGTCGTTCTTTGCGCACCTTTAGCGCGCGTTCAATGTTCCACCACATCAAGGTAAGCCCTGCGCAGATAGTCACAGCAGTGTCCACGTAGCCAACCAAGACGCTGCCGACGTATGTGACGTTCAAGGCGTTTTGCAGGTGACATTTAAGTTCATTCATCTTTGTTTTCAATTATCCATCCGTTCGCAACCATGTACTTGTAATCGCGCACCGTCACAGTGGTGGGCAATATGCTGTGCAGCGGTATCTCGTCCAGCTGGTGGATGGCGCTGCTCAGGTTGTAACGCTGCATGGCGCTGATTTCTGGAAACATGGACACCAGCTTTTCCAGATTGCACTCTGGGTGTACTGTGATCATGTAGTCCGTGTCAACGCGCAGTGCATACTTGTCTCTGTCTGTTGCGTGCTGCAGTAGACTGCACAGGTTGTTGCCAGCTTCGTCAGGCGATTGCACGTGCACGGGCCGCATGATGTTGTACAGCTCTCGCGCAATGATGTGTGCGCGGTCTTTTGAGTTGATGAGGCCAACAGGCTTGACAATAATCCACTGCATCAGAATGCGCTGTAATGTGTGTTTAATTCGTCGCTGAGGTCTTCAGCGTCGTGTGCTGTGCTGTTGCTAAAGACTATAAACTCCTGCAACGTTCCTTGCAGTGGCGCTGTACCGTTGTCGCTGCGCGTACCTAGCGCCATGGCCCTGCTGTTGTTGTTTGGGTGCGCACTAACATTTGCACTGAATTTGTCCAGCTCATTTGTGCCGTTATAAAAAGCCTCACAGCTGCCGTGCGCGAATGTTGCTGTGCTGATAATCTGCACGCCTGTAATAAACGTGCCTGTGCTGTCTGGCCGTGGCAGTGCATTGTTGTTGTACCGCACAGCAAAACGCAGCTTGGCGTTGGACATCATAAGTGACTGAAAGTTTTGCGTCGCTTGCGTGCCGCTCCAGCTCGATCCGAGTTGCTGCCCGACGTTCACAACATTGTGCTCGTGCACTACAGCAAAATTGTAAGCTCCGTTTGGGTTTGGCGCAAAGGCTGAGGTCAGCAGCGTGTCGTCGCTGCCGTCAAACTCAACCGCGGGCTTGCCGTTTACCTGTATGACGCTGCCGCTGTTTACAATTTGTGGCTGCTCGCCTGTGCTGGTGTTTACTGCGTTACGACCTGACGTGCTCTGGTCAAACCACGTGTGTACAAATCCGTCTTCACCGTCGCAGAAAGTCAACAGCGCAGCAGTGTCTAAGTCCGTACCGCTGAACCCAATGTCTTGTGTCGTGTTGTCGCTGCTGCGTCGCACCTTTATGCAGTTGCCAGTGTAGCCAGCGCGCAACTTGCGCAGACTAAAGGCCGCCTGCCCACCTGCGTAGTTGTCGAGCACGCGATTTGACACCTCGCTGTAGGTTACAATAAAACTGTATGCGCCTGCTGTAGCTGTTGCCAGAGCAGCCATGTACAAATCTATCTTCTCAAACGCCGTCGCTAGTGTGTCGTTGAGCGCAGGCTGATTGACTGGCAGCGCTAGCCAGCCGCCGTCTGCTGCTCCGTGTAAGCCCAGCAATCGGAAGTAGATTTTGCGACTAATGTCAGTGCCTGCTGGCGGTGTGTCGCCTTGGTTGTTGACGCGTCGCCCTGTGCCGTCAGGCAGCACAGTGTAATATGCCTCAAGCGTCTCGCTGCCAATGACACCGCTCCAATCTTCTGCAAAAATATCTGCTGCTTGCTGATTAAATCCTCGCGTGTTGGGCAATGCTGTCACAGGGTCTTGTCCTGTGCTGCCGCCTATAGGCCTGTCAGGGCCTTTGCCTGTGTTCTCGTCGTGCGTCGTCATGCTGATGGCGTCGCGGCCCGTCTTGCGCAATGTCAAATCTACCTCGCACCCTGTTGCGTTGAGCTGCCAGTTAACAGGTGCGTATGAGGTAGCAGTGTCCAGGTCTTTATAAAAGTTAAACGGCGACGGCACTCCAGCGCTGGTGCCACGCAGCACAATGCTGCCTCGCTCTAGACCTTTGGGTTTGTTGTGGCGTGCTAACGTCTCCTGCACCAACAGCGTGTTGATGGCGCGCGTGGTGTCGTTGTCTTGGCATACCCAGTTACTAGTTGCGCCATACACGCCAGCGCTTGTTTGCACGTCGATGCGGCCCATGCTTGCGCCTAGCTGCCCGACGTTTGTTGTGCCTAGCTGCAAAGCACCTCGTCCTGTGCTTGCGTTGGCTACAATATCGTAGTCAGGTATAAACTCTAGCAGATCGCCGCTGAACTTGCTCACTTTAAAATCAACGAACGTTGTTGTCAGTGCGGTTTTGTATGTGCTGTTGTTAACACCGTTAGCATCCCATACTAAGAAATCAGGCGTAACTGTCAAGCCTGTTTTTAGTGTTTGCGGCGGCGGCACAATAAATACAAAATCGATAAAGCGTTCAATGTCTGATTCAACGTCGTACACACCGCTGTCGCTTGTCGCTTTTACGTAAAAGTAACCAGCGCTGGCACTGTATGCTGGGTTGATTGCAACAACAGGCACGCCGTCGTACATACCAATTAAAGACATCCAACTGTTAAGCGCGCCACTAGCGTCTGATAGCTCATTAACGTAGTACTCTGTGCTGCTGTCGCCCCAGGCAACAGTAAAACGTAGCATGACCTCGGCAATAGGTGAGCCTGTGACGCTCTGTGCAGACTGGCTAAACTTAAACCGGCCGCGCATCTCGTAAAATACGCTGCTGTTCTCCGTGTCAATGCCAGGGTACACAACGTCGCTGTCAGCTAACGCGGTGCCTGCAGCAAAGTTAAAGTTGCTGATAACAGTTGCGCCGTCGTTAGTGTCACGCGTCACGCGCACCTCGTTGTGTGGTGGTGTATAGCTGATGCGCCACGCTGCGCCCTTCTGCCGCACGTCGTTGGCTGCGTCTTTTTGGAATTGATATTCTGTGATGACGTTGCTGTCAACCTCTGTGCCGTTCCATTGCAGCACGGTGCCTGACGTGAGCTCACCAGCCAGCGCCACAGGCAGCATGTGCCACGCGTCGCCGTAGCTGTACAGCCGCCACTGATATGTGATGCACAGCGATTGCAGTAGATCGTAGCAGCTGATATACTCTGTGGCGCCGCTGCTGTTTACCGTGTTCCACGGGTTTGTGTGAATGCGCGAGCGCTTAATGCTCTTAAGGTCTGTGCCTGCTGGGTGCGTTTCCGCAGCCATGATGTAGTCATCTTCGCTATAAACGTCCTCAGCCCAGGCCAACCTATACTCCGTGCCGCTGTTCTGCGCGTTGAGGTATGTGTACAGAGACCACTTCTCCTGTATGTTCTTTACAATATCGTAGACTGTTTGATACCCAGTATAGGCTGTGCCCGAGTTATTGTAATCTACATGCCTTAAAAGGCTCAGGCCGTCCGTTGCGACAATGGTCACTTCTTTGTTGGTGCTGTCCTCATTCACCTCGAACTCTTCCACCAATATGCTGCCCACCCAAATGCGTGAGCTGTCGCGCAGCACCTCCAGCAAGTAGTCACCGTCTGTGCTGGTGGCTAGTGCGGTTAACAGTGTGTTCAGCTCGCTTGCAATTGATGCAGGCCACAGCGTTGTGACCTCGCACCGTGAGTGCATGATGCCTGGCACTAGCGCGCTGTCATCTACGCTCTCGTACTTCAGGGCAAAGCCGTTGGCGGCTAGGGCAAACTCTGTAGTTTGATCGCTGCCAGATGCAGTGCGAATAATGCGCACCTCGTAGCTGTCTTCATTCAAAGACTCTCCAACACCCTTGGCTAGTAGGTAGCTGCTCATGCGTAACGGTTGCGGGCGCTGTTGCTGCGTGCGTTGCTCAAAAATATGTCGTCGCCCTTTATGCGTCCGACCACCTCGACAACGCCGCCGCCCATCATGTCTTTCAATTTACTCAATGGCGCCACAACTTCAGGATCAATCGCTGCATTTCTGTTGTCGCCAACCATTGCCATTGTTGGGCCGTATGCAAGGCCGCCCTGCGCCAGAGCTGGCACGCCTACGCGTTGAAACAAACCGCCACCAACTGCCAAGCCTAAAGCGCCCACAATGTTGCCTTTGGCCAGAGCTGCAGCAGCGGCCTGCCGCACAAACTGAGCAACAATGTCCTTTGTGACATTAACCAGAAACTCCTTGAATGACGCTGCTTGCGATGCTGCGCTGCTAAAGGCTGAGCCTATTGCGTTGGCCATCGTGTTGGCGCTTTCTGTTACTGTGTCAATGCCGTTGTTGATGGCAGGCACTGTAAAGTTTTCTAGGAAGCTAAAGAACTGGCCCATTGTCATGGTCGCAGCTGCCGCGCTCACTTGTATTTCTTCAAGCATGCTGAACAGCTTGCCCAGTGTGTCCACGTTATTTTGCACTGCCGCTGTGCTGTCGTTCAGCACGTCTGTTTCATGCTGCAGCACATCAATTAATCGCGTGGCTGCTTTTGCACTGCGGTCGTACGTGTCAATGTAATCGCGGCGAGCTGCAATCGCGTCGCGCAAATTTGCCTTGACTATAGCATCACCAGCAGCGGCGGCCTCTTCTAACCTTGTCAGCTCCGCCTGCGCGTCTGCAACTCTGCTCAAGCTGTCGGCTCTAATTTTTTCAGCCCGCGCCACGTCCTTTGTTGTGTCGCCTGTCAGCTTAATGCCTGCCTCCATTGCAAGCTGCGTCTTGTTTAGGCTGACCAGCGCCGCCTCTTGTTTGCGCACCTGATCCGTCGCGCCTTTGGCCTCCTTGCGCACGCGCAGAAACAAACCAGCAATGGCGCCCAAGGCAACGCTTAAAGCTAGCACGCCTGGCGCTGTGGACAGGAATGCAAAGTTCACCAGCTTAATGCCTGCAGCAATCTGTGGCAACAAAATAAGCAGCGGCCCAAGTGACGCCACCACTGTGCCGATGGCCAGACCCAGCTTCACAGTTGTGTCGCTGAGGTTGCCAAACCCACGGAAGGCAGATGTTAAACTGTCAAGACCTTGCGATACAAGCGGCAACAGTTTTTCACCTACTACAGCAAGCGCCTGCTTTGCGTTGTCCAGGGCTGTGCTGAACTTGCCAGCTGCGGTCTGACTCAAGCGCTCCATAGCACCAGCAGCAAAACCGCCCTCTTCTGCAAATGATTTAAGCACATCATTGAACTGCTCAACTGTCACACGGCCTGCGCCTAGCTTTTCAGCAGGCAAGCCTGTCGCCTCGCTCAGTGCGGTAAAGATTGGGACGCCGCGTTCGGCTAATTGGTTTAAGCTCTCCAGCTCAACCTTACCTTTGGCCTGCACCTTAGCAAATACCGCAGCAATCTCGTCAATGCTTTTGCCACTGGTCGCTGCGATGTCGCCAAGAAACTGCAGCTGTTCATTGACCTGGCTGATGTCCGTACCGCTGGCAATCAACTGTCGCGCGCTGTTTGCTACAGCTTCAATTTGAAACGGCGTCTTAGCAGTAAACTCGTTCAGCTGCTTCATCATCATGGCGGCCTGCTCTGCGCCGCCCGTCAAGCTAACAAATGAAGTCTCCAGCGTCTCAAGATCCGCAGCGCTCTTAACTGCTGCCGCGCCTACTGCTGCCAGTGGCAACGACAGGCTGCGCGTCATGTCCTGACCCATGCGCTGGATGTTGCTAGTCATGCTGCGCAGGTTGCGCTGCACGCGTCCCAGCGACTTGTTTAGGTCGCGTGTGTCAGCTCCTATCCGTACTACAAGATCACCTAGTTTGGCCATTTTTCTTAGCTATTGCTTTTAACTGTGCCCAGCCTGTATGTATACCAGCCTTGGGCTTTTCCTCCCACGGAAACACTGCCAAGTCTTTCGGCTTGACGTTGCTTCCTTTCTTCGTGTGCACGTTTAACAGTAACGCGGTTTGCCATCGTGTACGCTCCCAGTCTACGCGTTGCTGCGCCTCCTGAGCTTTGTACCGACCGCGCACCGCGTTGCCAAACTCCCTGAATGTTAAATCGTAGAGCAGACTAGGACTCAGGCACAACAGCCCAAGCCCTAGTTCCTCTATTTCGTCCCATTCAAGTGGTGTGTTGTCTCCTGGTTCTCCGTTTTTTTTTGCGGAGTCATAGAGGACTCAATCACCTCAACAACAGCAGTCAAATCCTGCACATCAATCAATCCTAGAAAGTCGTCCACCTCCATGTCAAAGGTCATGCCTTGCTTTTTGCAGCCCTCCTGCACAAAGTAAAACAGCAGCTCAGGCATCAGGGTGACATCCTCGCTGTCGATGTTTGCCACCTTGTGTCCAGTCGCTTGCTCAAAGCTGCGCCAGGCGCGCATGTTCGCCTTGACTGGGAATGTCCGTCCGTCTAGGGTAATGGTCATGCGCTAGGCGTGAATGTTGGGTCGGTGACGCACTCAAAAGTAGCAGTGTAAGACGCGTTGTCTTCAGTGCCTGCGCTCAACTCCAAGCTGGTGCAGTAGGCTTTGAAGTCGATGTCCATGTCGTCAGTAATCTCAGCTTCTGCCTGGTTAAATGAGGCAATGGTGATGTCGAGCTTTTGCCCTGCTTCCATGTCGGCGAACAATTCCTCGTAGCCGTTGGTGGCGTCGGCTGCATAAAATGCTGTCATCGTCACGCTCAAGGTCTTCAGCCCTGGCAAAATTGCGCGGTAGCCGCCGTTGTCTTTTGTTGTGGTGTCACGTGTCTCAGTGCTGAAAGACACAGACAAATCTGTTAAGTGGTCGACCAGGACTGGTGTCGCACTGTCGTTTGCGAACGCAACTCGCAGTTGCGAGCCGTTCATAATTCCTGCTGTTGCTGCCATTATTTCTTGTTGTTGGGTTTGATGCGATCTGCAATAATCATATTAATCAGACTATCCAAATATCCAAAAATTTGGTTGTCTTTTTCTGTGGGTGTGAGGTTGATTACAACCTTTACGAATGCCATGAGGGCGAGGACTAGCTCAGCCCAGTTGTGTAGTAAGAAGTCGTTCATTAGTAGATGTTGTAGTATGTGTTCATGTTCGACTCGATGCCTGTGCGGTTGGCGCTCTGGTCGCTGTTGTAAACAATTACCTCCTGCACTTTGCCGTTGAGGAAGTTAGCAGCAGCTTGCGACCGTTGGCCAATTGTGATTGGCTGGCTGTAGTTTAATGTAGTAACTAAAGCCTGTGTCGACTCTGTGCCGTCAACAGACATTTTTTGTGTTGCTCCGTCGTAGGTAGCAAACACCAACCGCCGCGTTTTCATCAAATTTGAACTCTCAATAACTAAATCAGTGTCATTAGTGGCCATGCGTGCTTCATTACTTGCGTAAAACAGTTCGTGACCGTCGTTGTAATTGTCAATCATTGACAACATTGCGCCCGTCGCGTTGGCTACCGTTACCATAGTAATGTCTTGGCTGCTGATGTTGTTGCCGCTCATTACGTTGTCATTTACGGCATCAAAACGCATGGCCAACTGCGTGCCCTCGTACACCAATGTGCCGTCACCATTAACAATGCGCGGCTGCAGTGTTGTCGACGTTTGCACGATGTCGTTGCCTTCTAATCCTTGATCATACCATATTTCTACAAACGCCGTGTTGCCACTAGCAAAAAGTTGCAACATTGCTGTGTCTAAATTGCCGTCAAGGTCAAATCCGATGTCTTTCTTTTGATTGTCAATGCTTCTGCGTACGCGAATGGCGTTGCCTGTGTACTCTTGCCGCAGTTTACGTAGAGAATATGCGCCAAAGGCGCCAGGATAGCTGTCTAAAAGTCCAACAATCGGAGCGCCCTGCAATGGCGTCAAGCGCACAGTGTAATCCTGCACGCTGATGTACATGTTGCGCTCCGCGCTTACCTCTGTCACCTCATTCGTGTACTTCACTGACTGCACCGTGGCCGTCTTGTACACGGTCTTGCTTTTGCGACTTAACGCCGTGCGCACTTTGTCTGCAAGGTCGTTGGCTGCTGCGTACGTGTCGGCCACGCTAAACACCTCCAGCTGCGCCTCGTCTACTGGCGCGCTGTCCTTGGTGTCCACAGGCGTGTTGGACACAACGCTGTAGACGACGTAGGGCGTCGCCGCGCCTTCCTCTGCCAGCTCAGGGTAGATGCGCGTGCCGACCAACGCGGCAACCGCGCTGTCGTCTTTTAGCATGCTGTATATGGCCGCTCCTACCTTCATTTCATAAAGCGTTCAAATTCCTGACGTAGCAAGCGGTTGCGCAGCTGCTGCATGCGGTTGCGTGTTGCCTTCTGTGTGCGCGAAAACAAGCCTTTGTTACGTGCTGGGCCAAAGCCGCTGCCGTTTTCTACAATGCTGGCAAACCATCCGTTTTGCCTGTTGCGCTTCATGCTGCCACCGCGGCGGCTTGTCTTAGGCCCTGCCAATGTGATCGCCTTGTTGCTGCGTCTAAAGGTCTTAATGCTGCGCCGCAGTGTGCCTGGCCGCGTCATGGTCCGCACGTTGTTGCGCACACCGTCTTTGCTGCCTCGGTTACGCCCTGGGCCTGTGCCTTTGTTGTAGACGTAGATGTCGTCTTTCGCGTCTTTGATGTTAGCACGCAGCGCGACGTTGTACACCTCCGCCACGCGTTCGTCAATGTCGCGCAGCTTCTGTGCGTCGTTCTCGCTCCACTTAGCCAGGCGCGCAATCTTGCGCTCAAGCTCTTTCATGCCGTCTACCTTAATCGCTGCCATCACTCAGATACTACGCGTTCGGTAATAAAGTGCAGCTCATTCTTGCGGCCCACCTCCTGCACAGCTAAGATGTTGTAGATGTCGCCGCCGTAGCTGATGCGGTACTTAGGCGTCACAGCTCGCGTCTGTGTGCTGCTGCGCACGCGCCACGTCACGCGGTTTGTGCTTGTCTCCTGTTCCTCCAGCACCGCGCTGCTTGCGCTCTTGTTGTCCAGTGCAGCCCACACCGTCACATAGGTAGACCAGGACGGCACGGTCTGGCCGTACACGTCCGCAGTGCGCGAGGCGCTCTGAATCACAATGCGTCTATCTAGGAAGCCGATGTTCACTGCCTGTTGTCGATAATGCGTTCAACACTAAGCAACGACTCTACTGCAATGGGCACCTGCACAGGCGTTGTGCCCGTCACTACTGCGCGCCTGTTCTCATACCAGTGCGCCACCAGCATTTTTACCGCGTGCTTGACGTTGGCCGATTCTTCGACACCTACCGCAGCCGTCACGCGTACAGGGTGCGCGTTGTATGTCTCCAGGTCTGGCGTGTCGTGGAAGTAGATCAGCATGCCGCCGTCAGTTGCCGCCGTGGTATAGTACTTGCTGGCTGCCAGCGTCTGCTCTGCGCCTGCCGTGTCGTTGTACTTCACGTGTGTGATGGCTGTGACTGGCCCGTATGCCAGCGCTGCGTTGCGCCAACGTTCAAGATGAAACACTGCAGAGTTGCCTGCTGAAAAACTGCGGTTGCAGTAGTCCTCAACCCATGCCACTGCCGCGTCCAATAACGCCGTGATTGTAGTGTCCTCGTCGCTTGAGTCGACGCGCAGAAACTCCTTGGCCTCGCTCAATGGAACGACGCTGGTGCCTGTTGTGTGTGCTGGACGTACTACGTGCATGGTAATGTAAAAAAAAGGAAGCCCAGCCCATTGCCAGGCTTCCCGTGTTAGTCAATTGTTAGGCCACAAAGTCAGACGTGTAGGCCAAAGCTCCTGCCTGGCGCACATCGACGTCGTAGAACTTGTTCACGTGCAAGGCAATTTGTGCTGTGCCTGCGTTGCTGTATGGGTCAACCAACAAGTCGATACCACCAAAGAACGCCAACACCATGCCGAGCTGGAAGTCACCAAACAACACAGCACCTTGTGCGGCGTCGTCGTCAACCAAGTTTGGCGTAAAGTTAGTTGGGTAACCGTCAATGTTGTTGCCCTCCATCAAGGCGCTAACGCTAGCGATTGCAGCCTCTGCCTTCAAGATAGACAATGCCGAAGGTGAACCAATGTACTGGCAACGTGCCAAATCTCCACCAGCAGCCAACACAGCTTTTTGCATGTTGTACAAATCTGCTGAAACAACACCTGCACCAGCTTTGTCAACAATGGTGCCAGCAGATGCAGCAGCCTTAGCAAAGACAGCTTTGTCGATGGTCTCATTGATACCAGCAGCCAACTCGCGTGAAATCATAGCGTCCACCTGAGCACCGCCCTGCAGAATCAACTGCTTGCTGTACTTGGTGTTGGCAGCCACACGGATGGGTGACAGTGTCACCTCGTCGAGCTCCAAACCAGACGCAGCATCAGCAGAAACCTCTGTTTCTTCAGTACCTGCAGCCTTGGCAGAAACGCGTGGAAACTTGAGGTTTCCAGTTGCGTTGTTGATGGTAGTCACACCGACGCGCTCAGCCATGGTAGGTGTGCGCAGGGCGTCAATGACACCAGGCACGGAAGTAGCAACAAAGCCAGAGCCGTCACCGCTGTCAGCCTGAAAGTCGTCAGCACCACCAGCACGGTACAACGCTGAAGCTGGGATACCAATCTGGCCGCTCATCTGCAAGCCGCGCATCTGGTACTCTTTGGCCGCCTCCTGGCTCCACTCAGCTTCTGCGCCTTCGAGTGCCTTGCCAAAGCTGGCAGCTTGCACAGCGCGGCTGAGGCTGAAAGAGCGGTTGATTTTGTTGACCTCCTTTGCCTCGGACACTGACGTGCCACCCATCTGGGCCTGACGTGCAATCATGTCTTCGTGTGCCTGGCGGCGGTCAATCTTTCCGTCAAGGCGTTCCACCTCGCGCTTGCAAAGGTCAGCCTCTTCTTGTTCGTTGTTGGTCCAGTCGCGGTTTTCGGTTTCTGCGACATTTACCAACTCTTCAAAGCGATCTGCGTGCTTGCCGCGAGTCGCCTTCATCTCGTTGAGATTCATAGTTTCAAATGTTTGTGTTTCAATAACTGTTGTATCTGTGTCGGCCTCTGCTACTGCAATGGCTTCGTCTAGCTCAAGCTGTTGGTCACGCGCCTGCACCGTGGCGGCTGCGTATGCTGGGTATGTCACTGGTGACACGTCCAACAACTGCCGCACCTTATCTACGCTGCGCACGGTGCGCTCTTCGTTCCAGCTCTGGTCTTTGATTGTAAATGCAAAGCTGCTCTGGCTGATGTCACCGCGCTTGACGCTCTCGTAGAAGTCTTTGGCATACTGTTGCGCGCCCAGCTTAACTCGGTACTTCAGACCGCGCTCATCTGTGCTAAGCTCCAGTGTGCCGTTCTCGGTACGTCCGAGAATCAAATTTGGGTCGTGGTTAATCAGCGCGCGCACGTCGTTGGTCATTACGTCGTCAAATGCGCCTGGCTTAATTACCTCACGGAAGTGCCCGAGGTCTGTCTCGCTGTTAAACACAGCGGCATAGCCTTCGAGCACCATGTCGTCACTGTCGGCCTCGCGCACCTCAATGGTGCCCATGGTCCGCTTCTCAGCGTCTTTATGCTGTTGGTTGTCCTCCATCGTTGCTTACTTTGTCGCTGTACTCGCCAAGGCGATCAAGCGCGATTTGGTTTATTTGCACTGTGTGCACGTCGCCGCCCTGCACAGGATTCATCTGCTCTTTGGCTCTCACCTCATTGATTGACACAACGCCACTCGATAACATCTGCTGGTAGAAGTTCGTGCGCGTGGCAAGGTCGCCACGGTACAGGTCGTTCATGTTAAACCTGCTGTACAGCTCTGGCCGCTCAAATGATTGTATCAACTTGCGGTCAATCTCCTGTTCAATGCGCTTCGCCCACGGTGCAATTGTGTGACGTGCGAACTGCAGGTTTTGCTGCTCCACGTTGTTAAACGTAGTCTGTGACGGCAGCTGCACCAGCGAGGTGGGCACGCTGTAGATGCGGCAAATCTCCTCGGCCTGGAACTTGCGCGTCTCGATAAACTGCGCCTCGTCTGGCGTAATGGTAATGCGCTGATACTTAAAGCCAAAAGGCAACAGCTTCGTGCCCGCGTTCATGGCGCTCTGGTTCCAGCTGTTTTGGATCACGTCCATCTGCTCCTTGCGCAATGGTTGATCGGATGCCAGCACGCCAGTCATCTGGCCCTTCTGCCCAAAGTACTCGCTGCCAAAGTCCTGCGCCGCCTTAGCAAGGCCCATGTTTTCGCGGTGCAAACGAATCGGGCTCATCTTATTCATGCAAGAAATCTCCAGCATGTTGTCCTGTGTGACAGCGCCGTAGTCGCGGATGACATACACGCGCTCGCCGTCCACGTCTTTAATATCTACATCGTAGTAGCTGACAGGCACAAGGCGCTCTGCATAACCTCGTGTGTTCCGCTCAATGATGGCGTAGCCGCAGCCGTACATCAGCGCGCTGCTCATCAACGTTTCCCAGAAATCAAACGCGTTCTGGTGCTCGTTAGGCGCTGATGTAATCAGGTCGTAGGCTGGGTGCTGATTGGCGACCTCAATGTTGCGACCGTCGCGCACGTACAGCTCCAGGTCTAGGCTGCTGATGGTGCTTGCAATCTTGTTGATGCAGGCATATACTGTAGAGATGGCCAGGGCGCTGGTCTCTGTAATGTTGACGCCGCTGCGCACCATAGGGTTGATGCCCAATTCGGCCTCCAATGTCTGGCTGTTAAACTTGCCCACGCGGTAACGGAACAAGGCGCTAAGACGGTCTGTTAGTGTGGCCATTCAGTACAGGTGAAGCTAGAATATAAGCAATCTACGTCACAAATCCAATACGTCAAAAAAGAAATCCTGCTCACCTAACGTGTGGCAATATTCGTTCATGGCGATAATGCTGGCAATCACACCGTCCACTTTCTTATTCTCGTGCTTCTCTTTTGTTACGCGCTTGTTTTCGTTGACGTCCATGTACACAACAGCGCAGCCCATCTGCCAGCGCATGCATCTGTTTCCGCCGTGTATAATCTGGCCCTTCATCGCGGCCATCTCAAACTCTTTAGTTGGGCCGTTCATGGTTGTAATGTTCTGAGCCATTGGAGACATCTGCACTCCGTCCGCTTCCAGCTCTGCCACAATGTATGTGCTAAAGCGCGGATCATATCCAATGCTGCGGACGTCGTACTTGGCACACTGCGCGTTGATGTACTCCTTGACTATTCGGTAGTCAGTCACGTTGCCTGGTGTCAGGGTAATGTCACCAGCGCGCTCGTAAGCAATGTAATCAATGCCCGCGCTCAGTTTCTTCGTGTGTGCTTTCTCGCTGTTGACAAACTGATGCACAAGCAAATAATAACAATCGTGCTCCACGTCAGCAAAAAGTAAAGCGAATGCAGTGAGGTCTTGTGTAGATGCAAGGTCCAAACCGCCGTAGCAAGGAAGTGTGTGAAGCCTGTCATGTGGTATGGGTTTGTTGCCCTTCATCCAGATGTCGTCTGGTATCCAGGACGTTTCTGCTGACGTCCATATGTTTAGGTGCAAACGTAAAAAACTGTTGACCATGCTAGGGTTCGCCTTTGCATTCTTAACGGCCTGCTCAAAGTAGTCCTGGCGGCAAATAGTGCCATACCCTGGGTTGGCCTTGCGCCACGTTTCTTCTGCTGTCCAGTCGTCGTCAATGTCTGCACAGTACAGCACAGGCAAAAAGCTGTCGTCCTCAATGATGCCGTCGCGTACTTTCTCAGCGTACTCGTGCACCTCGTAGCAGATGCTTGCGCGGTCGTGGCCCGCTGTAGTCAGTGCCATTACAAGCGGCTGCCGCCGTGCGCCTGTCGATGTAGTCAGCACGTCCCAAAGGTCGCGATCAGGTTGCGTGTGCAATTCGTCGAAGATGACGGCGTGGCAGTTCAGGCCGTGCTTGGTGTACGCCTCTGCGCTGATTGACTTATACCAGCTCGATTTATAGTTCACCACGTTGCGCAGGACGCGGGCCCTGCTGCGCAGGTGGCGGCTGTTGTTGATCATCTCCTGCGCGATGTTGAACACAATGTTGGCTTGGCCACGGTCGCCCGCTGCGCTGATTACCTCTGCGCCTGGCTCGCCGTCAGCAAACAGCATGTACAATGCAATGGCCGCGCTCAGGTTTGACTTGCCATTCTTGCGTGGAATCTCAACGTAACAGGTGCGATATCTTCGCGTGCCGTCCTCTTTTTTCCAGCCAAACAGCGGGCGGATAATGTCGTCCTTCTGCCACGCCTCAAGCAGGAACGGCTTGCCGCCCAGCTCGCCCTTTACGTGCGTGCAGAAACGCTCGATAAATTCAACAGCTCGATCAGCTGCTGCGTCGTCGAAGTGATACTCAGCCAAAGTATTTATCAGCTTCGTCTGCCACTTCTTTGCCCTCGCCAATCCAGTTCTCCAGGCGCGTGATAATGATCTGCTTGCGGTGGCGCGCCTCCTTGAGCTGCTGCCACTCTGGACGCATTCGGTTCATGACGTCGCCGCTCTTGGCCGTCATTGCGTAACACGTGCCATGCTCATCGCAGTAGTCCTGCAGGTGTT
>UEXM01002177.1_pt1 | contig 14456 bp, 4 predicted proteins | sample 1796661 | NCBI WGS metagenome assembly UEXM01 (sample SAMEA4772469, study PRJEB27181) | metagenome | reverse complement strand
ATGTAAGAAGGAAAAAGATTTAAACCCTCAGTAAAATCACCACTTTTCACCAATGAAATGTCGCCGCGACGGTCTTTTATTTTAGCATTGGCGAATCTTCTTTTTTCTAAAACATCTTCTAGTAATAAGGCGTTGTCAAGACTGGTAACAACATCCACCATGCTTCCATAAAGGGTGCCAGTTGGGGTTACACTGCTTTTGTTAGAAAAGTTCTTTGTTCGTTTTGATATTTCAACTAAAAGACTCGGATCGTCTTTTTGGGTTTGCAGGGCAGCGGCAATATTGTCTGCTTCTGTTATGTCCGTTCCAACATAGGGAGCAATTACAGCATTAACATTATCTATTACAGTTCTGTGTGTTATGTTGTCTGTCTTCCTGTATCTCCGATCAAGGGATAGTAGCGGTGTTTCTCTGTAAATGTTTCCGTCAATCTCTTGAAAAGCATCAACAGGATCTATGCTTAAAGTTCCGTCAGGTTTAAAAATTCTTTCGTATATCAAAGGTGAGGATGAATTTGCTATTCTTGCGTATTCTCCAGTTGGATCTATAGCCATCAAATCTTGCGTAATGTGTAAGTTAGAAGTTTCTTCTTCTTTTATCGTTGTGCAACAGTAGAAATAAGTTGATGTTATCATGATGTCGGGTGTCTCTAGGATACCATCGGTTCCGACTCCTGATGGTCTGTCTGTCATACCACCGGACGAGCCGCCTGTTCCAGTGCCCGAAGGACTTGATGATGTACCGCCTAAATCAACTGACGGCACTATGCCTGACATCGATGCTGCTGCCTCCATCTCCCCCCGACTCACTGCTCGTGCAATATCGGCAGCATCGATTAGTGGAGTCTCTCTCGACTCTACACTATGCATTGCATCTGGTTCAGAATCTTCCTCTCTTGCCTCTACATACTCCATCGCATCTACGGATTCTTCAATACGAATACGGGCGGCGGTGGCAGTAATAGCATCTCGGTCTGCGCCCTGTATCATTCTATTTAATTCTAATTGATAATTGGCGAGCGCGATAGGATCGGGCCCCCCTAAATCAAAAGATGTAAAGCCTCCTCCAGTAGATGATTCTCCCGAAAGTCCATCAAAATCTATTCTCTTTTCCAACATTAACTTTATGAATCGTTCGCCTTCCGAGTTAAAGATTTCTTCATTTACAATATTAAAATTTTCTAAGTTTATCTCATTTCTAAATGATTTGTTTCCAAAGCCACTATAAAGTTCATAGTCTGATAGGTTGCCTATGAAAGCCTCAACATTCTCTTCTAATGAAACCTTAAAATATAAAACAATATCAGCTTCTATTGCATTATCAAATACTCTGATCTCTTGTATGAAAGGTTTTGGAAACTTCTCACCAAAGCGCTTGGTGGTGTCGCCTTCAAAAATTAATCTGGACATATCTCTGACTCCGTAACTCTACCATAAATATCGAAGTAGAGATCTTCTCCATCTACATCCGAACAATCAAAGTCTAGGTCTATTAAATAGTTTTCTGAATTAAACTGATTGGCATACTTACATGCCTTTCTTGGATCAACTTCCTGATCTTTGTTGATTGTGAAATAATATTCAACAGAAGAAGTGGTTAGGGTTTGAGTATTTGTAATCTGCTGAGCGGACACCATCAAACCATCTACGATTTGTGGCTTCTTGGATTCAAAATAAAGTCTTCTAAATTCATCTTCTGAATCACCATCGTTTACAATTTCAAAAACTTCAATATCAAAGTTCTCTGTAAGGTTTTCATGTTTCAATTCTTCAAAATAGTTGATTGGTTCTGTTGGTTCAAGACCTTTGTTCCTTCCATCTGCGAAAAGACCTGTATTTTCTATCGTTTCCCGAATGGAGTCTAGCGCAATTGTTGTGTTGGCTGGGTCTCTTGAATCGAGAATGTAAGAAGCGGTTATGTTTATTTGGGGTATTTTTAGTTTATTCTTTGTATCTTCAAGGGCATTGGAAACAATGTTGCCTTGCATGGTAATGATTTTCCAGGCAGGAGCAACATTGGTTTCTTCTGATAGAAGCATCGCATCTCCTATGAAGCCCTCAGAAGTAAAAACGTTTTTGTTTTGTTGGTATTCGATGTCTTGTAAGATGCCTCCGCGAACCACAGAACCAGACATTAACTCTTTGAAGATGACTTGCCCTTCGAGATACTGTGTATCTTGCTTAATTCTTTTGTGAACATTGCTTTGTGATTCAATGCTTGAGCCAGAAAAATATCTCCTATCATAAGCTATGTTATCATCAAAGAAAGCGTAATAAGTTGGCTTTAGTTCTCCAGCAGACAACTTGTGTTTTCCATAAGGGGTCAGTTGGATGTCGAAAACTTGTTCTTTTTTATTTAGGAACTTCATTCTGACTCTTCTTCTGCGTCTGCTTTATAGAGAGCGCCAGCCTCAATCTTAACTAGTTCTACGAAGGAAAGGTAATCATAGGGCCAGTTGAACTGGAGGTATTCGTCATCCTTGTCGGTTTCTGGCTTATCGAGGAGGGTTGTCGTCCTAGCAGCCTTGATTTGTGGGAGCACGAGATCATAATAATCTTTCTTTGCTTTCTGCTTGACTTTGAAGACCATCCAGCGGAGGTTGGGGTTGTCAATAATGTTTTGTTCATCAAGAAGTTCTGTATTCATCAGATCGTGAGCGACGGACGCTTCTTGGAATGTAATCTTTTTGTAGTCTCTCGGAGCAAGGTTCTGCCAGATGTATGAGAGGTCGTCTTTGTCAAGTTCATATTTGAACTCGAAGAAATACATGACGACTGGATCGATCTCATCAAAGTTGATTGAGTCAAACTGTGGTGGGAGAACATAGCGCTGCATTTTCTGGACCATTTTGCGAATGGACTCGCCTGCTGTTTCAAGAGAGTCACCATCAACAGAGCCTTCGCGCTCCTTAAGGGCAGCGTCAAAGCGGGCTCGTGGAATACTTATGAACTGCTTACGGCTCTGATCGTCGTTTGTTTTTGCGTTGGCGTAATCCTCATTTGCTTCAAGAATGTATGGTATGGCTACAACCGCCTCGTATACCTCTCTCTTGTCCGCAATTTCTCCAAGGCGTACTTTTGCGGAGTCTTTTTTCTGTGACCTCTCGAAGCCAAATAAGTCTGCAAGAGATTGGTAATATTCGTAAGCACTAGAGCCAGAGTTGCTAGCATCACTATTGTTATAGACAGAATTTTCATTGATAACATCGTAGTGATATTTTAGCCAGTTTGTTGGAATGTCGCCCATCTCTAAGAAGACACCTGTTGATGGATCGGTTGGTATTTCGCCAAACTGGTGCCAGATTCCTCTTGGAACAGATTCTGAAAGTGCTGCTGGGTATGTTATGTTTCCATTATCGGCAGATACATTTGCGAAGTTGAGCATTGGAGTTTCCCACTTTGGTTGGATAACCCATCTCTTTCCTGCTAATACATTTTCATCAAGGATGGTGTTTCCAAACTTGTCTTTGCGCTTTTGTGGAACTCTCTCAACACCGAATAGATTGAGAGAAGCCGAAAGTTGCATAGAGTTCTTGTTTATCACAGAGCCACCGTAGATTGGTATACGCTCAAGACCTGTGGTAGTGGCTCTGGCAGTTTGTATTAACTTTCTTTCGTTTCTATATGAAGTGGAGCCGCTTTCAGATCCAGTCATCTGACCCGGATCTGCTCTCCAATAAACAGTGCTGGTTTCAGTCAACACATCTTCTAAGGTATAACTCTTGTCTGCTGAGGGTCGGAAAACAAAATCAACCCATGATTCGCCATGATAATAAGGTGGTGTATATGCCCAGTTGAACCCCTCTATCGAATCTAAGGTGCCACTAGTGAATGCTAAGACAGATCCAGCCGCTGAGCGACCACTAACAGATGGACCAAAGGCAGTTGGTCTAGAGTACATTGTAAAAGTTTCTTGGAATGATGTATTATGCGCCGGATCCTGTGGTATTGGGAACGAGCCGCTTGTAACAGCCAATATATCTCCAATAGAGCCAGTAAATGCCTGGGCTCCGTTCACCGTAAAGGCATCTGACGTTCCATCAGAACCTGCTTCACCATCATAATATCTTCTTCCATTATGCGATTTTCTTATTTTCAATCTAGCACCAAAGACTTCATCACCATTGAATTTTAAGTCATCCTGTATTAAATCAGATTCGATTTTGGTAAATCTAGAATCTTTCAAGAAGAACTCTCCTGTTTGTCCAAGAAAGTTTTTAACCATTAGTTCGTAAACACCATCAGAAACGGATGCGTCCAAAGAAGCAGTAGCATTTATAGAGGCTGAAGGGTGTGGCTCAAAGTCTAAAAATTGAATTTTATCAAGGTGCTTGGCTGGCTCAATAATAGCCTCAAAAGGGGTGCGCAAATCCCAAACAGGTAGCGCTGGATTATAGCCATCCCTGGCTGATGCCAAAGACCCTGTGGAGTTGTAGTGTGTCCATAAGGTATAATTCTGAGTTGTGGTTGAAGAATTGGAAAAATCATAAGGCAAAAGCTTAGATGTATCATTAACAATTGGATAATCAACAGCAATTCCCGACTTAATTGAGTTATAAAGGACGCCGGGCGCGAATAATGGTTGCACAAGAGGTCGAACTAGCCCACCAAATGTATTGTTTCCATCGGAGAAGTTAAAAGTCTCACTACCAGAAGCCATAGTAATACCTGCTGCAAAAGAACTGGAAAACTGAGAAACTATATCTAACGTTCTTTGAGCAGGATAGAAGCCCTTATAGGGATTGAAACGAACCGCTGCCTTACAAGTTAGCATTATTTCTTTAGCTTTTAGACCAGACTTTTCTTTAATGCCAGCGAATTCTTTCAAGAAGTCAGAGTTAGAGTAGTCTTTGTAGAATGAAGTTTGTGAACTGACTATGGTTGTTCCGGGTATCTCGAACGTATCAAAGTTGGACTTGTTGAAAGTCCCTCCTTTAATATACTCCTCGATGTGTTCGGAGATACGGAACTCTGGAACTATTGCATAGTCTTTGGCGACTAGTTGAAGTTCTTTCTTGAAATCATCGTATTCGTCAAACCAGGGCTCCGAAGGATAGGAGGATGTTACAAAGGAATTGCCAGATTTGATGATTATTGATGCCTGGGTGTCGGCTTCCCAAAGTGCCTCGCCACCAAAAATCGTTATTGCATCTGTGCCAGAATTTGTTAGACTTGCAGTTGCAGCAAAGCCAGTTCTTGAGACAACGGAGTTTGGTGATGTTAGAAGCTGCTTTCTTGATAGCAGGGCGGCGGGCTGGTTCACTGAATAGCCATCTCCAGCCGTATATGCCTTCCAATAGGAACCATAGTTATTCTGAAGTTCTCCGCTCTTGCCATTGTCTGTAAGATCGTTTTTTCCCGAAGAGGCGGCAAAAGTGGCGGTGGTTCTGGTGAGAAAGTCCTCTTGGGCATCAAGCAGCCAAGAGCTTTGTTCCACACCTACATCAAAAGAGTTATTAAAGGTTGCACCTAAAATAATTCGCGCTGCTTGGCTATCTCTCCAGAACTTGTTGTCATAACCAGTTCTTTCACGAGATGTTGTTGTAAACTCATTTGTTGTTGATGGGAATAGAGTTTCTGAATAGTGAATCCAGTTCAACTTACTTCCTTGTTGCCGAGAAGCACCCAATAACTCATCGAAAGGTGTTAGTGTTGGGTCTTCTTTCTCGAAAACTAAGTCATTGAGTTCGCGTTGGTTAAAGTAAATCTTTTCATTGTTGTGGGTTGTTTTTAGCGATACATTCTGTCCATCAACATCCATGTTAATAGTCAGCGGAAGTCCGTGCATAGAGACGGGTGGGAGTCTAAACTCTTTTATTTCTGTTCCTTTGATCGCTGTAAGCTTATTGTTTTCGTGTTCTATTCTCAAGATGGGATGATCTTGTTGGCGGAAGGCTCGCCAGTTCCAACCAAAAGTATCACCACGACGAATTAAAAGAGCATTTAGCTCCTTTGGAGGTGAAGCTGGATTCTCCAAACCAGGAGTAATTGTGGTTGAACCAAGAACATTCGTTTCAGAACCCGTAGGATCAATCACTAGTAGATTTAATCTGGTCGTGTTTTGAGAAACACCATTTATAGATGTTTCTGTTGAAGTAACATAATCAAAGAATGGGTAATAGTTTCCTGTTATCTCATAATAAGGGGCGACATTTGAATCTGTTGGCATAAACCCAGCGTATCTTGGATCTGTTGAGTCTGTGTTCGTGATAGAAGAAGTAACCCAAGAGTATTGGCGATCTGATCGTGGGATCTGATGTTGTATGTTTAGGTTGTCATTTTTTTGTTGTGTGGAAGGCACATCTTTATCTATAGCAACGATCTTATTGTTTCTATGGACTCTGTGGAATGAGGGGCTTTCTGTGAAAGCATCGTCAGCGGTGCCTGGGGCTGTGACCAAAGTTGAGTCTCTGAAGAATCTAGCAGATGGTCTCGTTGCTAAGTTCATTAAACCGAATGCCTGTCCGTGGATGTCATAAGGTCTTATGCCTGTTGTCTCGGAGACAATAGAGCTACTTACGCCCTGGAATGGTCTGCGAACAGATAGATTTCTGTTGTTTAGTTCATTGTAGACTGAGAAGTCTCCAGCGCGGAAATCCTTATAAGCAGGAGTTATAGACTCACGAGAACCAGGGGATGAGAAGCGACTAACGATAACTGTTTTGTTTTTGTAATCTCCAGACCCAGTAAGATAGCCAACATTGTATTCGTCTATGAAAGCAAAGTGACTATCTGCGCCTCTATGAATGTCGAGGATAGTTCTGACTACATCAGCACCTTCGGCAAGAGTAGGCAGAGTAGGCTGTTCGTCAATAAAGGCTCGTGGGTTAGAATAACCCCCAACAGAGTGGACTATTTCGTAATTTTTGTTATAGTTTCCAAGGATCGTAGAGCCAGTCTTGTGCTCTATATTTCTAATGTTGACTGGGCGTTTAGCAAGCTCGTCTCGGAAGAAGGTTGCTCTGTGGGCGCCTGTGAGGGGATAGGGACTCTCACCTACAGCGTTTGCCTCTGGATAGGGATAATCGGCGCCGACCATGCCTATAGAGCCGGTCAAAGTGCCACAGTTGCTACCAAGTAATATCTTCCACGCTTCGGGACGGTTAAGATAGTTGTCGCTGCCTGCATTGAGTTTGATGTGACGAGATTGGTGGCCACCTACAGCATATTCCGTGAATGTCCCTTGCATTGGGCGTTCCATATCGGGACCATAAACATCATTATGGAGGTTGGTTATTTCCACACTCGCTGTAACAAGGTCTACCACACTCTTGTTATAACCCGTGGTAACCGATGAGGAAACAATGTTAAATGGAAACGAAAAGGAAGATTTGGTATTTTTGTATCCGACTCCGTCTTCCCAATCACGACCGTGCTCAACAAGTATTGTGCGCTTAACTTTTGCGGCTGGATCTATCGGTGCATCGGTCGTATCCTGTAGGGCTACCAAGTCATCGACAGAAGCTAGCAGAACATTTCTGGGAACAAAGACACCATCTTCTGTAGTGACAGGTCCTGCTGGATGAAGGGCGGTATAGGTGTAATGAATATCTTTGTTGTGCTCAAAGTTGACGCCGCCCTTGATTTCTTTTATCCTCTTGGTCTCGAAGACCTGTCCCTTGGAAAGGGTGCGATATTTAAACTTTGAGGGTGTATATTTTTGACCAGTGGCAGTAAAACTTCTTCCAACACCACCGTTGGTTTTATTTGTCTCAACTCTTCGGATCTGGTTTCGTATCGTATCCACATTAGAATCGCCTGAAGCAATAGTGCCTTCCCTTTCGGCACGCTCTTTCCACCAGTTTGATTTTTCTTTTTCAAGTCCACTAACGGGGGCATGGTTTCTATCCCAGTTGTATCGTAATTGTTCTGCTCCGAAAGCCACACCTTCAGTTGAAGCGGTCATGGCCAACATCGGAATTCTATATTGATATTTGTTTCTCTCCATAACATGAGATTCAATGGTGTTTAGGATGTCGGGAGTATAGTCGGCAGATGCCGGGATCAATTGTCCTATAATCTGCGAGATGGCGTCGTCAAACCACTTATAATAGTCTACAAACTTTTCAACTTCTGTAACGGTTGTGACCTTCCTGAAAAAGATCTCACGCAACTTCTCAAGACCTTTATAATTCATCCTATATTGATTGGCGGGTTCGCCGATCAGGTTGTGGAAATCATTAACCCCAGCGAAGAAATTCAGCATCTCTTCTGAGATTGCGTTATACATGCTCTTTTCTAGAAGATAATGGTAGTTTGGAATAGTGTCTACTGTGTCAAACAATTTGTCATCGTCAGTCCTGACTTGAACTAAGTTGTCACTAATTGCCAACTCTGGGTTTATAAACTGGTGAGTGTTTATTTCTTTCTTCAACACAACATTGGTTGCGCTATTAGCAAACCCAAAGCCAACGCCAGGATAGAGATAACTTGAGATCTCTCCTAGTTTACCAAACTTGGCTCTATTATCGACAGATCCAGAGCTTATGTCAGTTATTGTAAAGCCTCCAGAACCATCAGAACCAGTCACATTAGCAAACTCATAGTTGAGGGCAAGCGTATTGGTGTTAAGAGTTCTCTCATTATCGGAATCAAGAGGGGAAAGGTGCTCAAGTCCGTCTGTGATTCCATAGTTTTCAAAGTCATAAGCGTGCTGCTTCAGGCTATCGTCATCCAAGTATTGTGTCCAATAGCGAGTAGCGGTAATCATTACGTCTGACTTATACTGTACGGTGCCTGTTACATTTGTTCTGTGTGCTCCAGCAAATATTCTTTTAGGTGAATTCAATAGATTTTGAGCATCTGCTTCAGTTGCAGAAGCGGAAACCTTGAAACTATTCCTTACTTCACCCAACTTCTGATTGTAACCAGCAAACTCAAGTTGATAGCCGCCGTTTCCAGTATTAGCAACCGAGCCAGTTAGTCCGATGTTTAGGGGCTTTATTCTTACCGAAAGATTCCAATCTTCATCATCATATACACCCATAAAGTTGCTGCTTGAGATTTGGGTCGAGAGTATTGAAGAGCTTAAAACAAACTTTACATTCTTGGAGTATGCCTCGTCTCTTTGAGCATACACATAAATACTTGGATCAAAAACCGTAGTTTGATTAATATCTACGCTTGCAGAGTGCAAGCCGAATAGAGATACTCTTGTAAAATCTCTGTTAAACGTGTCTATAAGGCGTATGAATTTCGGAAAAACAACATCAACTTCGTGAGTTAATCCGTATCTATGTTCATATTTTGTGTCACCAGAACCAGAAATGTAGCCTAGTTGGGTATTATCCGATGATGCTGAGGAATAAACAACTGCATTAAGGTGACTTGAGTTGTTGAAATTTACATAAGACTTCTTGATTACGGTTTGTTTTAAATTGTTCTCAAGCTCGTAAACATAGTTGTTTGCATAAGTGTTGAGCCTAACAAGTTTGTCATCAACGTTGAAAGCGCGAAGTACGTTTCTTACGGCTTTTTCCGTGCCTTTTGATTTGAAAAGATAAGTGAGGTTATTGTATAGGTTTAGATAAATGAGGTTCTTTGTTTCATCCAGGTTGTTTTGAAATTTTTGATTTTCATTTCTGTTTATAAACTTCTCAAGGACGGTTGAGTCTACAAAGATTTCAGGTGTTTCCAAGCCCAATGAGGCTGGTAAGTGTTTTGCGAAAGGTAGTGGCTTATAAGACGAACTTGTATAGATTGGAGATTTGAAAGAAGAGATTGCCTCAATCTGAAGGTATAACTTATCGAAATAGGCGCCGATGATGTGGCTTAGATACTTAAAGTTTTTATTACCTTTCTCATCGTGCTCTTCATCAATCCAGCTTGGTAAAAATGTCTTAAACGCTGAGTTATTTCTGTAATCGTGATCCACACCTTTTGTTGATAGACTTGTTTTTAATGAAGATACATCCGGGTGAGTTGAATAAATAATAGGATCTAGATATTCTGATGATGATGCGCTAGCTGAAACAATAGCAGAGCCTATGTTTCTAGAAGCAGCAGAATACCCGCTGAAAGTTCCGTTAGAAATGCGACCGGAGTAGTCCAAAACCACGCTGTCTGTCGCCGTAACGCCTGTTATACCCTCGTTAAATTTGTAATAGACACCCAAGGTCGTGTTAGAAATATCGGTGTTAGAACCGCCTCTAACTTGTGTAAACCAGTTTCTTCCTACTTCTTGGGCATTCCTTTCGACCTTCCAGAAGCGGAATTCATCCATAGAGCCTGAGAAATAAAGACCAGACGAGCCAGTAGCAATGTAACCTAATGTCTCTTTTTGTGTTAGTGTGTTAACACCCACGCTTCCGAGATTTGTTGTTTGATCAAGAACGCCGTTAACATATAGTTTGGATGTTATACCAGCACTAGCACTTTTAAAGGACATAGCATAATGTCCCCACGATGCGATCGAGCTTGTGTCGGGTGTTGAACCAATCTGACTTTCTGAGAACAGACTTGTCCCTGAGTCTGTCAAGGTAACGTGGAAGGGCGAGCCAGTTGTTCCGGAGAGATAGATAGTGAACTCATCAGCGCCGGAAGAATTAGTTAGGTGAAACAGGGTTTGTTTCGTGTTCTGACCCAGAGAATCCGACTTAATCCAGAACTCGACTGTTACGCCCTTTGTGAAGTCGCATTTTAGGTTTGACTCTCGGGTTCCGTCGCCGTAATCACTTGGAAGCCCATCGGTTGTGTAAAGATCGGTATCGTAAACATTTGCGGTCTCTCGCTGAGAGGATTCAGGATCCTTGAAGAGACCAGATGTGGTGGTCGAAGAAATGGTATGTGGACCGCCCTTGAGGGAGATCGAGGAACTATTGAAGTTCACATAACCATTTGTTCGCGGATACAGGTTGTTAAAAATGTATTTTTCAATGTCTAGCGACTTGTTATAAAACTCATTGTATTCTGCGTCAGAGCCGTCGTAGGGATAATAGTCTATTATGCGGTCAATGGCAGACTTATAATAAAGCTCTGCGGAACCAAACCTTGCAAACGAAAGTGGCTCGCCATAATCTATTTGAGGCTCAAACGTGTTGTGCTTCTCAGAAATCTGCTCTACATTTCTCGATGATTCGGCATCAGAGAAGGCATCTTTCTGGCTTGTGTCGCTTACATAGTTTGTTGAACGTTCAAATAAATCTTTAATACTCATAATCTTCTACTCGGAATAGGAATTTTTGATCTTGCTCGATCCAAGATTGCCTCTGTGAATCGTAGAATGCGAGTTTGATGCCATATTCGTATCCCGTTTCAAGAAGCGACATATCGAGATTGAAGTAGTTTCCTGAAACATCGTAGGAGAGTATAGTTTGTAAGTCTGAGCCTGTGCCGTGTGGTATAACATTTAGTCCATCCAAAACTCTATAAACTCGGAATGATGCGCTAGGAATAATAGTGTTTTCTACTACTGATGACGCTACTGTGTAAATAGTTGGGGACCAGTTTTTATTTCGGACGAACACATTGAAGCGCGCCTCTTCTTCTGAGAAGTATTTTGCCCGGAGGTTCTTGATTTTTGCGATGCGACGGTTGTTGCCAGTTGATGCGCCCAAAGCATAGTGAGTTATGGGACTGATGGTTCCTGTGAAATATTGAGTGCTGCTATCATTGTGCCACACATCAAAAAGAGTTTTTAAGGGGGTTGCGGCAGAAGTGATCGCAACAGAGCAGGAATATATTCCTGTAGAAACATGTCCACCGGTAACATTTGTGTTTCCATCATGTAAGACCAGCTTACTACCTGCCGGCGATGATGAGCCAGAATATAGCGATACATATATGTTACCAGTGTCGATAACTGGAATATTTGTAAGTTGGCCTCGAACAAAGTTGTAAAGATAGATCGTATTAAGATTATCATTAGCGGGAGCAAGAGAACTACTATAATAGAAGTCTCCCCTATCATCTTGTGTTGAGGAGTTCCAACGTGCCTCTATGACCGGCTTCTTGAAGAAATATTGTGTGCCTCTCGCGAAGAAACGCTTTGTATAGTAGGAACTTGTAACTCCTCCAAGGTTCACTGAACTACTTGCTTCTTGTGAAGAGGTAAGTTGAACACCAAAGCCATAGTTTGTTTTTGTTCCAGCCAGCCATTCCTCTACAAGGGATGTTACATCAAGCTCAAGGTCTTCTAAGCCTGTCTCAAAAGTTTGCTTAAAGGTGGGGGATGCGTGATAATCGCCGCCCTCTGTTGTCCAAGCGGCTGTTGAAGATGCTGAAATCCAGTTTGATTTCCCAAGATCTTTATAGTTCTCCAGATCCAAACCATCACCTTCGGTCCAAGACTGAGAAACAGCACTTACCACAAGGTCAAAGTTTCTTGGAACTGTCTTGCTGGTTTGGGCGTTATATAGTCTGAGATAGAAATTAACAGAACCACTTGCTGGCACAGTGCCTGCTGTTCTATCGCTGGAAATCGTATCAACATCGAATTGCGTTATTATACGAGAAAGCTCTGCTGAACTTGTTGTGGCGCGTCCATAGATGGAATATACCTCACTTACATCAGCCTGACCCATATTGGAGCCAGTTGCGCGGGTTCCAAGGTTTTCTTGATAACCGCTTGCAATGGTGTTATCATATGTTGCTTTGTATCTTCTAATGGCCATTATCTTAGCTTACCTTTTATGTCTACTTCTGGAAACTTCAACTCTAGTATTGCGTTGTTAGGGGTTATAAGTGAATCTCCATCGGGAGAAACATTATCTTGGATTGAGAAAAACACATTTGAATAGTTTGCAGAGTTTTTGTTTACCACTTGAACTTTAACCGTGTCATTAACGCCAGGGACATTGTTCAAGATGTTGTAAATCTTAGAATAAGAAAAGCTCTCTCCTATAAACATTGGAGTAGAAAACTCAGCAGCTAAGGCATTTACACAGTTATTAAGAACGTCAAACTTGTTTGCGTTGGTCTCTGCTTTAATAACAAAGTTGATGCCTATGTTTATGATAAAAGTATCAAGAATGTCTACAGTATCGTTAATCATTCTATAGTGGTTGAGCCATGTCTTAATGTTATTTTTAATTGTATTATTAGATTGAGTTAGCTTTGCTTGTGGATCTTCTGAGACCACATAGATGTTTAAGTTTCTTTTTTGTGAATCTGGGTCCTTTTGGACTGAGCACCTCTTTATTGAGCCAAACTTTGATGGCATTCTGTAAACAAGGTTCTCGTAATCTCTTTGGGTTACTGCTCTGTTTTGGGTTGGGAAAGTATCATAGATCCTTTGTTTAACTTCGGTAGGAGTGGGGTTGGTGACGTTTCCAACTATTGGCGTCTCGTTTATTACTTCCAAAGAGGCTCTAACTGAGGAGACTTTGGAGGCTACTAGTTCACCAACATCATCAAACTCTAGAATCCGACTGCTTATCGCATTTATAGATCCAGCACCCACGTTAGAGTTCGTTGGGTTAGTCTGTCGATAAAGAATCGTAAGTGTCGTATTCTGAGGCACTACGCCATAGTATTTGTTTGAAACAAGTCTGCTGGGATCGAAAGTTGTGTCTGTAACATAAGATTTCCCAAACACGTCAATAGCTAAACTTTGTGGCTCTGCTATTAGATCGGCAGCCAATTCATCGCCGCTTCCAAACTGTAATGAAACTCCATTGTTGTCAAACACCGTCACAAACTTTCTATTAACGAGTAGGGGCTTCATAACAGAAGGGACATTATCGTTTTTGTAGTTCTTATTTGATAAGGTCTTAAAGACAGTATCTTGTGAAAGGTATTCGACCTCAAAGTATTCGTTTCCTTCAGAATCAAATACGCTGATGATTTCGGAAACATTTGGACTATTTAATTGAACTCTTCTGAATCTTTGAAAAGCGCCGATGTCGGTGGTTTCGGTGTTAAAATAACCAGACACAACACTTCCATAAGACTTGATTGCATAAAATGTGGGGGCGCCTGTTGTGGAATCTGCTGTCGCCACAACTACGGGGTTAGAAGATTCGGACATATCGACATCTTCTACTAGAACAAAGTTCAGCCCATTGGTGCTTGTAAATCTTGTGCCGCGCTTAATAATAGGAATATAGTTTTCGTCTGGACCTATACCTGTCTCAGACGCAGGCACTAAAACATAAAGAGCGACTGTGCCAAAAGTAGAAGGGCGACCACTATTCTTGTAGCCGAGCACTCTTCCGTGGCGGATTATGTTATTAAACTGATAGGAGGTATCTAGAAAGGTTTCGTTTACGTTATAGTCTAGATAAAAGGATAGCTGGTCACCAACATAGGCTACAGCATCCAGCATCATTGAGCCGAAAGAGGCTTCGCTGAAATCTTGAAATGTATCAGGGTAAAAACGTTCTGCTATTTGCGTGAGATCTTGTCGAATTGTCTCATAATCTCTATTGGTATAGTTTATAGCAGGTGTTTTTGTCTTATCTTTTGGCATCTACGCTACCTCATTATCTAAATAGTGAACTCAAGCAAATCCGATACTGC
>UEXM01002176.1_pt1 | contig 14460 bp, 17 predicted proteins | sample 1796661 | NCBI WGS metagenome assembly UEXM01 (sample SAMEA4772469, study PRJEB27181) | metagenome | reverse complement strand
TTGAAAACAGACCTATGAGCATAGACTATGCATTTTTGAATTCTTTTAACAATCACAATGGTTGGAGACAATAGGCTTTAATAGACCTATTCAAAACAACAATCATGAATAAGTATGATTTTGATTAGGTTTTGTTAAAAAACTTACTATTCTAAGAAAGATTTAAGTAGGTTTTCTGCGGTTTTCAAAATATGGGCAGATTTGATGATATCATTGAGAAGAACACCAGAAGATATTCTGAAGAAGGTGAAGAAGAACCCTCTCCTCAAGGAACACCCATTAACCTTATAGAATTACTTGAGGCAGAAGATAGCCCTTTTGGTTCATTGTTAGAAAATGTTAATCCAGAAATGAAGAGTAAGATTTTAGTCCCTTTAATGGGCTTGCTTGATAAATATGGCTTAGGAGATTCATTAGGGAAATCTCCAACTGCAACAAGTGCCGTAGGCCTTATGTCGGTTTTAGGAGATATTGCTCCTGTTGTCAAGGGAATTTCAGAATTTGTAACTGGTCAAAGAAATTCATTGGCTGATGAAGACAAACAATTCTTAAAAGAAATCATGACGGCAGATAACTCTTCAGAGTTTAGCGATTTATTTACGGATATTGGAGAATCTGAAACTTCTGCCCCTGTAAATACGGCTTCAAATATTATCAATCACCCTCTATTAGGAGAGATTCCTCAAGTAAATCCTCATGAAGGGCCAGTAGATTGGATGTCTGTTTTAGACCCTGATGGTAAATTCGGAAGTGTGGCTGGACAAAGAAAAGAGCAAGTTGAGGCCTATGCCGAATTAATGCCTAAGGCGATTTTTGATGATGCTCCTAAAATCAAGATGCCCTCTTTAGAAGACCTTGCCGCAGAAGCAGGGCTTTCAATAAATGAAATTCAAGCAGAAGATTCTAATATTAGACCAAACGAAGATAAGGTTAAAGATGCAATTCTTGATGTATCCTCGGACTTCTTTGATACTTCTATTATGGAATCTATCGTAGATTCAGAATCTGTAGATGAGGTTTTCTACCTTAGTGATGAGGAAGTTGCTGAATTAGAGTCTCAAGGATACTCCTTTGATGAAGTAGAAGGAGAAGATGACGAAGAGTGGGATGATGAAGAAGATAATTCGGAGGATTGATGATGCCTTCAACCACGAATCCCATTTGGAATAGATATATCAATATCAAATTAGAAGAATGGTTGACTTGGGTTGCGAATCATTCATTAGACGCTCATACTGCATTACTTAAAAAATTTATTTTGGCGAATCCTTATTACATTCCAGATTTTGAAAAAGGCCTTGATTTAGATGATTTCTTTATCAAGATGATTTACGATGAAGCCTATCTTTTAAGCCTTTCAGATAAAGGATTGACGGTGTGGTATAATACTGATTTCCATGATTTCTTACAATCTTTGATGCCCTATACCATTAGGAATAAAGACTTAAGAAAGATTTACGATTTTCTTATTAAATATATTTGGTGGTTTGATAGACAATATTCCGTTGTAAGGAAACACCTTTCTGAAAAGTTAGAGGCTAAAGGCAGAAGTTTTAAATAGCGAAACGATGATGAAATAAATATGGATAATCAATCTTGGGGTCTTCAGAAGGAAGATTTGGCTCTTGATGATGTTTTTAAATTGGATGGTGCAAACCACTTACATGGATTTCAGGAAAATGAAGCCATAATCATTGGTCAAAACTTTGGATTTCCTTTAGACATTGCTTATGAGAAACTATTCATTGGTGGTAAAACAGGTTCAGGTAAATCTTATACTGCTGGAACTATGATGGAAGAAATGAGTAGACACGGCATACAATTCGTTTGTTTTGATGCCCTTGATGCTCACAGCGGTTTAAAAAATCTTCCCAATGTTGAATGTATTGAGCCAAGGCAAGATGAGACTGTAAACTTAGTTAAATTAGTATATAACTTAAAGCATAGCACGAATTCATTGGTCGTTAATCTTATTAATTTGAGATTAGATACTCAACAAAGATTGATTGGAGATTATTGTGAAACTCTTCTTGCCGAAGATTTTGAAGGTAAGCCGATTATGACTTTCCTTGAAGAATGTCAAGATTTCGTTCCTCAAATGGGTAAGCCCTATTCATTCGCTCCTATTGTTAGGCTAACGAAACTTGGAAGAGGTAAAGGATTAGGTGCGGCATTGATTTCTCAAAGACCTGCGGCTATTCACAAAGAGGCCTTATCACAAGTTTCAACCTATATGGTTCACAATGTCATTAACACAAAAGACCTTGAGGCTTTGAAAAATCAACTTTCATTCGGAACTGATAAAGAAACCATCAAAAAGATTCTTTCAGGTATTTCTTATGCAGGACCCGGTGAAATGGTTTGTTTCTCTCCTAAATACTTTAAGGATGTTGGATATATTAAGGTAGGCAAGGTTGACAGACCCAGAAAAACAGAACACGGTGGAAAAAACATTGAAGTCACATCACAACTTAGTTCAGAAACTTCTATTAGCCCTATGATGCCTTCACAAATTCAAATGTCGGATACAACGGATTCTCACTCCTTTTCAGAAATTACTGTAAATCCAATGCATTCCTTTGAAGAACATCAATCAAGAGTTCAATCTTTACAATCTATGAGGGCTGAAGATAATTTGATGGAATCAAATTCTGATTATGATATGGAATGGGAACCTGATTATCCTGAAATAGAGGATTTGGATTTAGAAGAGGGAGATGAAATTTCTGAAGGAATCCCTTCTCCTATCAAAGCAGTTGCCGCAATTAGTTTGTTCTCTACAGGGATTTATATGATTACCAGAGGGCTTGCAAAAAGTAGTAGGCAATCATAATCTTTAAATAGTAAAAGGTATATCTTCTAATTATGAAGCAAATTGGAAATACGGTTTTGCCAAATCAACCACTAAGACCAAACTTGATGAAATTCCCAAGTTTGAACCTTGCTACAGAGACATTACCTGCACACAATGCTTCGCTACAGTCTATTATGCAAGGAACAGGACCAAGGCCAAGTGCAGACTTTATGCCAAAGATTCCTGTTGTGAAAGTCCCTCAATCTAAGATGGGTGCAGAAAACTTTATGCCATCCCTAATGACTAACCATTCGGTTCATGAAACATTTGGTGGAAGTCCAAGATGGGAAGCAGAACAAATGAAATACAGACCTACCAACCCAAGAAACTTTGGTGCGGCTCCGTCTGTAAATGTTAATTTCGCCGCAAGGCAAATTCCAATTAGAGAAACTCCTATTCTTCCTAAGGCTAACCTTCCTAATATGCCTAACTTTAATGGCATAGTTAAAAGAGCAGAGCCTGTTTTCCTTGAGGCGAGGCCTGTCCTCCCTCCTGTTAGGGCAAAGGATTTAGGTGGTTTGACTTCATCAACTTCTAAGTTTGGTGGAATTGGGACCAGCCCCGGTAGGGCTTTTGGGTCAGAAGCATTTTTGATTCATAGGTTCTAAGGTGATTAAATGCCAAGGCTAAAACAAATTAAAAGAAAGCCGAGAGCCTCTCCTTCATTAAGTGCTACTTCTGTAGCCGTAGGGACTAAAAAGAAAGGTGGAGATGGGAGGATGTGGATTTGTTCCACATATACCAGAGAAGGTAAAACTATTAAAAAGTGGACTCCTGTAGCAGGGGCTTTTACCACTTCCAAGAAAAAGACTACTAAGAAGAAAACTCCTGCTAAGAAGAAGGTCACTAAGAAGAAAACTCCTGCTAAGAAGAAGGCCACTAAGAAGAAAACTCCTGCTAAGAAGAAAACTCCTGCTAAGAAGAAGGCTCCTGCTAAAAAGAAGACTACTAAGAAAAAGAAGACTCCTGCTAAGAAGAAGACTCCTGCTAAAAAGAAGGTTACTAAGAAAAAGAAAACTCCTGCTAAGAAAAAGACTACCAAGAAGAAAACTCCTGCTAAGAAAAAGACTACGAAAAAGAAGACTTCTGTTAAAAAAAGAAGGCATAAGAAAAAGTAATTTTTAAATAGTCGTAATAATTATCGTTATATATGATTGGCAAGAAATACAAATCTAAAGAAGAGTTGGAAATTGAATCCACTTGCGAATCTGGTTTTGAAACATATATTGCTCAAAGGCATTCTGAATTTGTTAAACATGGTTTTGAATCTGCCATTTTTGGAGGATTAGTAGGTCTTGCCCTAACTGCAGGAATTTCTAAAATTGACCCTTCAGAATCTTTAAAATTAAGTCATGCTTGGATTCCTGCCTCTATTGCAATACTATCTTCTTTAATTGTTACTGCAAAGGATTATCACAAATATGATGAAGAACACAAAAAGGATTTTGAAACCGTTTGTAATTCTATTTAAAAATAGTAATCTTTAAGTATCAAAAACTTGAAACAAATCCTATGTCAAAGAGAAAGTCTTTTACAAAAGCGGCGAGACAACCCGGATATTCGGCTAAGGGCGACAAACTTTATTATAAAGGCGACCTTGTTGGAAAAAGAGGTAGAGGAAATTCAGTAACCACAAAAGGTGTAAATACTGGAAGGGGTTGGTTCATGGAAAGAGGATACGGAACTGCTAAGAAACCAGTCCCAGATACAGAACTTACCAGAGAATTAGGAATTGCCAATGCTGGAAAGGGTAGTAAGAGAATGCTTGTTCCTGCTCAAGGTGATGTTGGATTCGGAGTAAACAAGGAAGAAAGTTGGGAGATGAGAGATAAGTCAAGTAAGGGCAAGTCTATTAGAGAAGCCGAGTTTGAGGCTCCACTTTCCTTTGCACAAGCCGCTAAGAAACCGGGATACTCTGCTAAAAACGGCAAATTATATTACAAAGGCGACCTTGTTGGAAGAAGAGGCAGGGGCGGTTCACTTACCAGAAAAGGAGTAGGTGGCGGAAGAGGTTGGTTCATGGAAAGAGGATACGGAACTGCTAAGAAACCAGTCCCAGATACAGAACTTACCAGAGAATTAGGAATTGCCAATGCTGGAAAGGGTAGTAAGAGAATGCTTGTTCCTGCTCAAGGTGATGTTGGATTCGGAGTCAACAAGGAAGAAAGTTGGGAAATGAGGGAAAGGTCTAAGAGAGGCAAGAAGATTAGAGAAGCAGAAGAAGAAATGCTTGGAACCATTGGTGAAGGCAATGACTTTGGACAAATGGGTGCTGAAGATTGGAATGCTGAACAAATTCACGCTTTTAACGCCGCTACTAAGTTTTCAGATGCCGCTAAGAAGCCCGGCTACTCTGCAAAGGGTGGTAAACTTTACCACAAGGGAGACCATGTTGGTAATAGAGATTCCAAGGGCAACCTTACGAGGAAAGGTGTCAACACAGGAAGGGCTTGGTTTATGGAAAGAGGTTACGGAACTGCCGCAAAGCCAGTTCCAAATACTGAACTTACCAGAAAAATTGGAATTGCTAATGCTGGTAGAGAAGGTGCAAGCAGAATGCTTGTCCCAGATGAGGGTGAATTCGGATTCGGTGTAAATGCTGGTCAACCTTGGGAAACCAGAAGGCTTGAAAGAAGAGATAGAAGGTCAAGGATGGCAAGAAGAATCAGAGAAAGGCCAAAGGTTAGTATCTTAAGAGGTTTAATAGGAAAGCCTGAAAAGATTATCACAGGTGAAATGGATACAGTAGTATCAATGAAAGACCCTAAGGAAGATTACTCTTCAAGGAGAACTGATATGGCTGGACTAACCAGAAGAACTGCGTTTGGCTTCGGTGCTGAAAGTCATTCCTGTCCAAATTGTGGCTTTAATGCTGAAGACCTTTATTGAACCTTCACGAATAGGGAGATTAGGGGTTCGGTGTATCCATATGGCGAGAAAATGTGGTATCTGTAAAAGAGTTGGGCATAATGCAAGAACTTGTCCAAGAAAGGATGATGTTCCTAATGTTGTAGGGAATAGAGATATCATTAAATCCCTTCCTGTAGGAACAAAATATCCTAATTATTTTTATGAAAATGCTCCCAGATGGGTTGCGGCTTTAGAAAGGGCTGGATTGAAAATCACTCCTGATGGAACAGGTGCTAATGCTAAGTTTTGTGGCAATTGTAGACATCTTGTTAAGGGAAGGATGGAGGCCGCAGGAGAACCTTATTGTTCAAGAAACGAAGCCGCAGTAAGAGGTGATTGGGTTTGTCAATTATGGGCTTCAGGAACCATTAACAAAATTGATGCACAACAACTTGGACAAGATGTTTAAGAGTAATCTTTAAATAGCGGAACTTCAGTTATAAAACTATGTGTGGAACTTGCGGTTGCAGAGATGCAGAATCTTATGAGGCTCCTTTCTTTGAAATGGATGATTTGTGTGTTTCCTGTGGAGCAGATGAAGTTGAATATAATTCTAATATTTGTAAAGAATGCCAAATTAGATTGGGCATTAAGAAATTAGGGGCAGAATCTTTTGAGGCTCAAAGAAAACTTAATGATATTGACAGGGATGGAAAACCATATACAGGTAAAATCTATCCAGACCATCCTAATTTAGACTCTGTTAAGGCTGATAGAAACAATGATGGTTATATGTCGTCTTGGGAGAGAGCATTGGGCAATCAAGTTGCAATGGGTATGGAAAGAGGTGGATATTCTGCAGAAGGGACAGGTTCAAGTTCAAGATTCCCTTGGAAAACTATTATTGCCGTTGCAGTAGGTGTATTCGCAGTTTCCAGAATTAAGAATGTTGAATTCAAGGCAGAAGGAGGATGCGGATGTGGATGCTCTGGTGGAGGAGGCTGTGGAGATAAGAAATCTGCTGAAGGCTATCCTGAAGTATACGACCCTGTAGCCGACTTCCTTCCAAGATACAGATATCCTGCCGACTCGGTTTGGAGTAATGATTACAATCCTGCCGACCCTTACAGACCACTTGATTATCAAACCGTTCACACCGATTCTAATACGAAAGCGAAAAGGATGTGATTTTTTGGGCGAATGCTATATTTGCGGCGAAGAAACCGATTTTGGTAAAAAAAACTTTGGTTCAGGTGAATGGATTTACCTTTGTTGCAGGGCTTGTGATGATGAATATGACCCTTATGAAGCAGAATCTTTTGAGGCTGAAACATGGGGAGTTCAAATTTATGATACTGACTTAACAATGGCTGATGTTAAAAAGATGCTAAAAGATGCAGGTATTAAAACCAAAGGTTCGGTAAGAAAGATTGGAAATGGATATGGTTATTACTTTAAATTTGATTCTTCACACCAATCTAAATTTGAAAGGGCTTTCAATAAATTCGGTAAAGTAGGAAATTACGAATATGAAGCAGAATCCTTTGGTGCAGAAGTTAGAGGTCATACACTTTACCCATATAATGATTGTGAGGTTTGTGGTGAAAACTTTAATAAATTAATTATTTGTGATGGTTGTGCTTATCAAGTTTGTGATACCGATGCTAAGGATAATATGGTTGAATTTGATGGAAGTAAAAAGGGTTTAAGAAAGAAAGCACACTATTGTAAAAAGTGTAATTCTAAAAATGCAGAATCTTTTGGTGCGGAGGATATGATTACAATTACAGGAATTGATTGGGAAACTGATGGTGAAGATTTTGATTTGCCTACTACTATGAAAGTCCCTGCTGATTTAGAGAATGATGAGATAGCAGACTATCTTTCCGACCAAATAGGTTGGTTGGTGAATGGATTCGTGATGGGTGCAGAATCTTTGGAAGATTACACTCCTGAAGAATTGGCTACTTCCAATGTCAATGTAGGTGATATCACCGTTGATGCAGGAAAGGGTGGTTATGGGGCTGAATCTTTTACATGGGGAGGTCAAATTTATGATACTGACGATGATGAAGATGAGGGCGTTTGTAAATTCTGTGAAGTTAGGAGAGCCGCATTGAACGGGGCTTGTAATCCTTGTAGGGTTAAAAAGGGTTTAAGACCGTATGTTTTTGAAAAAGGTTATGACGACAATATGTATTGTTTTAGTTGTAATACCAAGATGAAAGGATATGGTGAAGGGCATTATTGTGAAAAATGCGACAATCCTAAAATAACTAAAATGGATTCCGAAACTTTTGATGTTGAATATGATTTCCAAAATCAAGCCATCACGACTGTTGAGGCCGATGATGAAAGAGATGCATGGAATAAATTCGGAATGTATGGTGTAGAAGAAGATTGGGATATAGTTGATGTTAGAGGAGCAGAAACTTTTGATGCAGAAGGTGAACCTACAATTTCTTATTGGCAATTATCTAAAAGCGGCCCTTTTAATTCATCGGAAGCCAACATATCTGTTGATTTTGAAGGAAGAAAATTCGGTGGAAAAATTTCCGAGTTTGATGATGAGGGAAATCAAGTGTTTGGTGTAGAATCTTTTGATGCAGATTGGGACAACGCTCCCTACGGCTCTTGGGATGAGGCTTGGTCTGATGATGTATCATTCCCGATGGATAAAAAGCCAGATAGGTTATGGTTAAAGAATCTTTCAGTTATTGCAGTTCTTGCAGGGGCTATTTTGGTTGGTAAGCAAACGAGGAAGTGATTCCTTGAAAGAAATGAAATTTAAGCCTATTGCTTCTTATAAGTCCGGTTGTAAAGAATGCCTTAAAATTGCATCACAAAAAGGGCAACCTTTTAGAAGAACGGAACTTGGAGACAGAAACTCTTGGTATGAAAATGGAGCCTATACAGAAGAAATCAATCACCTTATAAGCCACCCCCCATTGAATCCTACTGTTTTTGGAGTTCTTGTAAATTCATTTAGTTATCTTGTTTACGATTATTATAACAATGGAAACGGGAATTTAGTTTCAGTAGAGCCTGTGGAAGAAGAATGCGAGTCTTGTGATGGTGAAGGAGAACAAGAATGTTGGTCTTGTAATGGAGAAGGTGAAGATTGGGAAGGGGATGAGTGTGATGAATGTAATGGTTCTGGAATGGTTGATTGTGAACCTTGTTATGGAATGGGAGAACAAGATGGCGGGTATGAAGTAACAGGGATTGATTCTAACAGATATGAAAATTATATTCAACCGATTTACGATTTAACCAATAGGTCTTCTGCAGGTAGGAGGGTTAGGGATGCTATGTATAGATTAGAAGCGGCTTTAGAAAAGGGCGTTTTAAATGATGGACATAATAGAGAAAGAAAACCACTATACGCCCCTAAAAAAGATAAATTATATACTGATTTGGGAGATGCCATAGGATTTTATATTATTAACGAACCGAATTCTTTAACAGGCGGAAATAATTTTATTAATTACATGGCAGAAGGCTTTGGTGCAGAATCTTTTGACGCAGAAGACAAGAGAACTTTGAAAAAAGACTCTTGTTGTTGCGGTGCTACAAAATCGGTTCCTTGCGAATGTATGTATTTAGGAAATCAATGTAGTGCCAGAAAACCTATGTGTCAATGTTATAAATTACTTTCTGTCCAAACTGATGGTAAAAAGGCTGAAGAATCCTTTGAAGCAAATTGCGGAAATAGGAGAGATGCAGAATCTTTTGAAGCCGATTTTAATGACCCTAAAAATGAGGACAGGTTTGAAGAAAGCCTTGAATGCAGTTGGTGTGGAGACTCCTATGATAAAACTATGATTTATGATTCTTTCACAGGAAGAACTATACATAGAAGGTGTGCTGAATCATCAAATTATGATGCGGAAACCTTTGAAGCCGAAGGGGATTTATGTTGGTTTTGCATGAACAGGATGATAAAGGATAAGTGGACAAAAAAGAATCTAAAGGATGAAGGTTATGGAATTACAGGAGATGTAATTGGAACAATAAGACCTAATTGGTATCTTGGGGCAAATAGAGAGTTTAGGAAGCCTATTTGTGCAAAACATTATGAGTATTACGAAGGGGGAGAAGTTAAAGAGAGAGGGTTGCTTTCTAAGAAGGCTGAAAATTGGGAAGAACATTTAGATGTTTATGAAGATGGTCTTTGCCCTCAATGCCACGAAACATGGAACATAGATGCTCATTGGGAGGGTGATTGGGGTTATTGTCCTAATTGTGATGTAAAATTGATAGATAGAGAATCAATAAAGAAGAAGGCTGAAACCTTTGAAGCCGATTGGTTTGCAGTTAAATGCGTTGAATGCGAAAAGCCCGGATACTCTGATGAAATGAATATGTATAATGGAATGTATCTTTGTGCAAGATGTGCCAATCCAGACCTTGACTTTTCAAAGTATGGTGCTGAATCACAAACTTTCTATGAAGTTATGGGAATTAATCCGATGGCTAAAGGAGGTAAAAGGTGGGTCATTGAAAATGAGTTAGGAGTCCCCATAGGAGATTTTGATTCTATTACGGCAGGTAAGAAAGCGGCAATAGAAGATTATGCTAAAAAATCTAAAAAAACCGAAGGGATGATGTTTTGGCCTCCTGCATTTTTTGGAAAAGGAAGTCATAGAAAATCCAATAAAGGATATACCGTTCAAAGAAATTCTGCTGAAGGTTTTTTAACCCCTACTCCCTCAAAGAGTATTTTAGCAATTGCTTTAATTGCAGGATTCCTTTATGGTAGGAGACAATAATATGTCTGGAGTTATGTATACACCATCCATGCCAATGATTGCTTTTGGAAGCACTCAAGCCCAATTTGGAAATGAAACACAAACTCCAAATAATGTATTGGTAAGTAGCCATTTTCCTGTTTATGAAACGGCTATTTTTACATCAGGTATCTTTTTAGGAATTTTGATTACTCTTTCAATGATGGCTATTTTTAGAAAAGGTTGAATCGTAATCTTTAAGTATCGGTAAGATAAGAGGGATAGTATGGTAAGTGGAAGAACGGTTCTTTTAACTGGTGCATTGGCCTTAGTGACTTATCACTTTAGAGGTTCATTAGGTTTTGAAGCCGAACAGGAATCTTCCAATGGTTTCCAAACTATTGTAGATAGGATTAAAGCAAAATTTAGCCCTTCTCAATTAGAAGAAGTAGATAGACAAAGAACTGGCATGACTGTAGACTTAGTTCCAGTTCAATATGACCCTTCTTCGTCTTATGCAGGACACCTTGCATTTGACAAGACTACTACCTATGTAAACGATAGTCCTTATGGTGGTGGAGTTTCAGATGTTATGATTGGGGTTGAAAATCCATATACTTATAATCTTTCTGCTGAAGATTTTACTACTTTTAATGCAATGGCACCGGGTCAAGAATTGATTCCTTCGCCAATTGCTCAATTAAAGCCTTCTATTCCTACATCAAAGGATGATTGTTGCAGACCTATTCAAACTTATGGTCTTGATTTATCACAAACCTTTATGACTCCTGCAGGAGACGGTTCAAGAATTGGACTTAGTTCTCCTAATGGTAAGACTTATTCGGGGACATTAGACCCAAATGCTAATGATTCGTATACCGATGGTTCTAAAACCTTAAGTCTTGCCCAATGGAGAAGCGAAGGCATGGTGGATGTAGTAAATGATTTCACAGTAATGTTTAGACCATATGTGGGAACTGAAAAAATGATAAGGAGAGTTTGAAATGGCAAGAGAAGAAGTAGATGCAGTATATATTGGAAGTAATGATTTTTGGGGCTTTGACTCCGATACTTTCAACGAAGAAACCAATTTCTATGGTAGGGCTTGGGTTGTTCCCCAAAACAAGGCTACACCGAAGATGGTTGAAGATGAAAACCTATCAAGGTGTCAAATGTATTACGAAATTGGTAAGACGGATACGCACCTGTTCACCCCTACTCAAATCGTGTTTGATGATGAACAAGATGTAGTTATGATTAGAGGAAATCAAGGTAGAATCGGACAACCAGAAATAACTGATGTAAAGACCAGAGTTTTCAGAGTTGGTCAAGACTCTCAAAGGTATAAGAACCTTACTTCAGGCCCTAAGTCTGCTGAGGGTGGAAGATTTACTGTTAATTTTATTATTCCAGACAATTCAGAGGAAAAGACCAAGATTAAGTCCTTTATTGAAGACTTAGACAAAGAAGAATCTGCTGAAGAAGCAACTGTTGCTGAAGCAGAAGAAGATATGCTTGGAACCATTGGCGAAGGTAATGACTTCGGACAAATGGGTGCTGAAGAAGAAATGCTCGGAACCATTGGTGAAGGCAACGACTTCGGACAAATGAGTGCTGAAGAATACGGTGCAGAAAGTCTTTCCAGAATCAATCCTACGGTGGTAGAAGGTGCTGAAGATATTCACGGTGCTGAAGACCTTTCTGTTCAAAATGTTGAAGATGGTATTTCGGAAGAAGTTTTCGGAGATGTTGGAGAAGGAAATAACTTTGGTCAAATGATGGCTGAAGAAGATTCTTATGATTACACCCCAGAAAACTTTTCTCCTTATGAAGAGCCTATGGATTACAGCCCGTATGATTCTGAAGATATCGTAGACTACTTCCAAGACCTACCAGTCGTTAGAAACTTTAGGCTCGGAGGTTGGTCTGCATCTGCAATTGTTGTAGGTGTTGCGGCACTATCTGGTGCTTGGTTCTCTAAGAGAAGAGGTTAAATAGGTAAACAATAAATCTCTTTTTATGGGATTAACTATTGCAGACTTTATTGACACTACACAATTTTCATTAGAAGATTCTAATGACCATTATCATGCACATTATATAATCCCTAATTGGTTCTCAAAAGAATTACAACCCTTTATTGCTCAAGTTCAAAAGATGGCCTCACAAAATAAACCTTTTAAGGCTACTGATTATTTTAAAATTAAAGCAGGATATCCTCATGAAGTAGTAAAGGAACAAAAGGAAAGGCTTATTCAGAAAGGATGTTCAAGAGATGTGCTTTCTTATAAACACAATATTAAGATTCCTAAATTGGATATTCAAACATTTTTTTTAAATTATAAGAATATTATTGGATTTACTACTCCTAAAGATAGTCAATTCGTAAGAGATATTACTATTTACGATATTGAGTCTCATAAGGATTTAGCGTTTATATACATTGTGAACAGAAAGGCACAAGTAATTGCAGGATGGTCTGAAAAAAAGGCCAAAGGAAAATACCAAATTAAAAAGCCAGATAATTTAATTAAAAACATTAAATATAAAAAGTAATCCAAAGTTTTAAATAGCGGTGCGATTAAAAAAAGATTATGTCTGACGAGAGCAATCATTCTAAATCCTTAGAAGAGTTACTGTATTCTTCTGAAGAATTAGAGTCTGAAGAAGTTGAACAGTCTTTATACATGGCTCAAGAAACTTCAGAAATTATTGCTGAAAAAAGAGAAGCAGAATCTGAATTTTTAACTGCATTAAAAGAATTTCACGCAGAACAGGAACAATTATTGCAACAAGCAGATTCTATGTTGCCAGACCAATGCCCTAAGTGTGAGTCCTATATTCATTCTAAGAAAGACAAGGGTTCAATGGTTAAAAATAGTGAGTGTTTCACTTGTTTTACTGCAGAGCAAAGCAAGAAAGTAATGGAAGCCGAAGATATGGTTGAAATTAAGAAAATGGATGCTATTTCTACAATGGATTTATCTGATTATGAAGAATGGCTATTTGATGATGAACTTGGAAGGAGAAGCCTTTCAAGAATTTTAGCAAAATTCAAGGCACAAGGATATGATTATAAGCCTTGGCAAATTTCTATTGGAGCCTCTGCTTGGAGTAAGGACAATTTCAACAACACCTCCTTAGAAGATACCAGATATTTAGTTGAAAGAGCGAAAATTCAAAATATTGTAGACTATATTCCTGAAAGCCCTGACGGAATTGATAAAGTAATTACTACTTTAAAGCAAGCAGAAGGAAAATTAGAATCTTTAACTTCAAAAGAAAAGAAAGAACTTCCTATCGCTATGCTTGGTGGAATTGCAGGATTGTCGGTTCTTGTTCCTTACCTTATGAGGAAAAGGGTAAGGTGATTAACTTGTCAAGCGATAATGAAATAGAAATTCCTGAGGATGCAGAAGTCATCTATCACGATGCTTTTTCTAAAAAGTGGCTTACTAAGGGAGAATGGGAACAACAAATGTCTGAGAATCCTTATTATGATACTCTTTACGAACAAATCAAAGGAGATGGAGGAACTTTCTTTTTAATGTTTTTTGTAACTCAACACCCTGAAATTAAAAATCCCGGTTGGGAACATCTTATGGGAGTTTATGGATATTACATTGAAGATACTCATTTGGGAACATGGATTGAAGTTTTAGGGATTACATGGTATGGATATCCTGTAAAAACCATCACCAATATTGATGATTTAACAGAAGAGGCTGAACAATACTTCCCAAAACTATTAAGTCATTTAGATATCTTAAAAGAAGGGGCTAATAACGGTAAATTTTATTATACTTATGCAGGAGATGTTATCAATTATCCTGATATGTTAAATGATATTAAGTATGTTATTACTGAAAGAAAGCCCAAATCTAAATCCAACAAAATAGGAGGAATGTAATTTGGGCAACCTTTTACCAATTGACTATCCTGAATTCTATTCTTTCAAAGATGATAAATGGTATAATGCTGAGGATTTCATGATTGAATATCCTAAAGAATTTAACAGATTTATGG
>UEXM01002175.1_pt1 | contig 14465 bp, 15 predicted proteins | sample 1796661 | NCBI WGS metagenome assembly UEXM01 (sample SAMEA4772469, study PRJEB27181) | metagenome | reverse complement strand
CCTCTATGCGAATACAATCCTAGCGAAGCTGTAAAGACTAATGTTTACGGAACACAAGATGTTTGCGACGTAGCAATAGAGTGCCATGTTGAAAATGTGGTAGTTCTATCGACTGACAAAGCAGTTGAGCCTATCAATTTTTACGGCTCTACAAAAATGCTTGCAGAAAAGTATGCCATCTTTTCTAACTCATATAGCAGAACCAGTGAAGACAGCCATAAAAAGACAAAAATATCCTGCGTTAGATATGGAAATGTAGTTGGTTCTCGAGGAAGTATCGTTGAAGCTTTTTTAAGCATGCCAAAAGAAAAGCCCTTTACCATCACAGATGAAAATATGACAAGATTTTGGATGCATATTGAAGATTCTGTCAACATGGTTTTATGGACGCTGGAAAATATGCTCGGTGGAGAAATCGTTATACCGAAGCTAAAATGCTCCACAGTAACTGATATCGCAAGAGCAATTGATGAAAAAAGAGAGCTAAAGATTATCGGCATTCGCCCAGGTGAAAAAATACATGAGCAGCTGTTTTCTAGAAGAGAGCACGAAAGAGCTTATGATAAAAAAGACTACATTATAATTGTACCTGAAAGCGAAAGCTGGATGCTGCCAGGACAGATGCAAGAAATAGCAGAAAAATACAAAAAGTCTGATCGGGTATCTTACTATTCTAACGACTCTGACCTAGTTATGACGTTAGAAGAAGTGAGAGAAAACATTATTAACAGGATAAAAAATGAGCAAGGATTCCAATAAACCCGAAATAGAAGAAGTAGAAACTGAAACCGACATCTACACAGCCTATTCAGAGGCAGGTACTAAAAGTGAAAACTGGTTAAAGTGGGAAGAAGCACAATCTCCGGAGTACAAGAAATATAGAGAACTCTGGGAGTCTTTCACCGGAAAATCTGAAAAGCATCCGTACCCCGTTCATCTAGACATCGAAGTATCAAGTCGCTGCAATCTTAAGTGCACATTTTGCGCAAGGACAGTCAGGGTTGAGGAAGGTACTTGGCGCGAGATCAAAGACCTTGATATCGATCTTTTCAATAAGATTATTGATGAAGCTGCAGCCCTAGGCACTAAGGCGCTTAACTTGAATATTCTTGGTGAGCCTTTGCTTCATCGAAAAATCGGAGACATGATCCGATACGCAAAGAGCAAAGGAATAGTCGACGTCTTCTTTCACACCAATGGAATGCTTCTCAATAAAAAGAAAGCTAAGATCCTAATCGAGTCTGGCCTGGACAAGCTTATTATATCTTTTGATTCTCCCTATAAGAAAAAGTTTGAAGCAGTTAGAGTAGGTGCCAGCTATGAGAAGATTATAGAAAATGTAAAAGAATTTCATAAGATTCGAGAAGAAATGGGGTCAGTAACTCCTGTAACTAGAATTAACTTTATTAAGCTTCCTGGAGTTACTGATAAAGAAGTAGAAGATATGGTTGAGCTCTTTGATCCTATTGTTGATTCTATAGGACTCTTAGACTATGTTGATCCTAGAAAAGAGATCAACCAGAAATTTGATAAAGACTATGTTTCAAAGTTTATATGCCCGCAGCTTTTAACCAGGCTTTGCGTTTATGAAAATGGAAATGTATTTCCTTGCTGCATGGATTATGATGACCAGTTGCTTCTAGGTAACTTAGGCGAAACAAGCGTAGAAGAAATTTGGAACGGTGAAAGACTGGAAGAAATCAGGCGACTGCACAAAGCCGGCAAATTCTTTGAGATTCCCGGATGTGCAACGTGTGAATTTGCAATAATCGGAGACCGCGAATCGCGTGAAAAATAAAAATATCGTTGTTGTCGGGTTGGGGCCTATGGGTCGCAATCACGTCAGGGTTCTTGCCCGCAATAATAATGTTCTAGGCTGCGATGTCAAAGAAGAAAATCACGATGCATCAATTGAATGCTACAGTGATATATCAGCGCTTTTATCTGAAAAAAATGTTGATGCTGCAGTAATAGCTACTCCAGGACCAAGCCATTTTTCCATAGCAAAAACTCTTATCGAGTCAGGTATCGAGTCAATCATCATCGAAAAGCCCTTGGCTACATCTGTAGAAAAATGTGAAATTCTGCAGGACCTTGCTAAAAAACAAAATACAAAGATTACAGTAAATCACTCAAGAAGGTGGGACAAGAATTTTGTCAACCTAAAAACCTTCGTAAAAGAAAAAAGCCTAGGAAGTTTAGCTCATATCCACACCACTTTCGGTGGCGGAAGACTAGGTTGCATGGGCACTCATATTTTTGATACATGGTGTATGCTGACAGAGTCCAGCCCTGTAAAAATGTTTGGAAGCCTGGATTCAAGGTATAAGGGTGATCACAAAGGAAGAGATGTTTTTGATCCTGGTGGTTACTGCATAGCTGAAATGAAGAATGGTACCCGATGCACGCTAGATATATGTGAAGACATTGGGACCCCTGTGTATCACGTACTATCTTTTTCTTTGGGAAAAGTGCTTGTCGATGAGCAGTCAGGATCCTGGACTGTGATAAGAAGAAAAAGAGAATACCTTGAAGAGCGCCTAGGCTCTTATGACTGTCCTATGATAACCTTACCATTCCAGACTTTTAAATCGACATTCGAAGACTGCCTGATGGGAATGTACACTGATCTTGAAATGGGTATCATAAAGTGTAGCTTAGAAGACGGAAAGAATGCTGTTGAAATGTGTCTTGCTATTCACCAATCTTCAACTAATGAACTTCCTGTCTTGCTACCCATGACAGATAAAATCATGGATGTAAAGATAACATGATAAAAGTAGGAATAATCGGTGCGGGCTATATGTCTGACCATCACCTCAAGGTGCTTAAATCAATAAAATCAGTTGAAGTTACCTCGATATGCTCTCGTACTTTTGATACTGCTGTCAAAATGTCAAAAAAATGGAACATTGAAAAAGTATTCAAAGATCACATTGAAATGTTAGATTCCGGTGAGATTGAAACTGTTTTCATCTGCCCGTCAGTTTCTGCAATGTTTGATATCGCCAAAGACGTTTTAGAAAGAGGTATTCCCTGCCTTATTGAAAAACCCGTAGGATTGTCGACAGCGGAATCTAAGATATTATCAGATCTTGCCAGTAAAAACAATGCAAAAACTGCAGTTGGCTGCAACAGAAGATTTATTTCAACAATACAGGCGGCAAAAAAAGCAGCCAAGGATTTAGGTGGCTTAAGGCACTTGAGCGTAGTCGCTCATGAACCAATCAGCGAAATATCAGAAACGGGTCAGTATTCTAAGCATGTAATGTCAAGATGGATATTTGCAAATGGTATTCATTGTATTGATTTAATCCGATACTTCGCAGGTGAAATAGAAGAAGTTTCATCACTGTCTAAGAATCAAAACTATGCCGCAGTCATGAAAGCAGGAAATACCACAGTCTCATACGCAAGCAGAGCAGATGCTAAGGGTCGATGGTCTATCACGCTTGACTGTAATCAGGGTAGAATTACGCTTTGCCCGCTGGAAAAAACAGTTATAGAATTTGATAACAAGTCACAAGTTGTAAACCTAGCAGATATTGATGAAGAATTTAAACCAGGCTTATGGGCACAGAATAATTCTTTTCTCAACTTCTTGAGCTCTGAGTCAAATATAGCAAGTGAATTTGGCCTCAGCGACATTCATGACAATTTTCAAACTATGAAAGTGATCAAAGAAATTGTCGCGTAACATTATCATAGCACAGGCTAGAACTACTTCCTCTAGACTTCCAGGAAAGATTTTTAAGAAGCTCCTGGGAAAGCCTGCGATATTTCATTTCTTGGATGCATGCTTTGAAGCAGAAACTATTGACAAGGTAATCCTCGCAGTTCCAGATAGTCAGAAGAAAGAATTTAGATTTTTGACGGAAGAGTACCCAGATATTTTAGTTTTTGGCGGCGATGAAGAAGATGTTCTTTCTAGGTTTGCAAAAGCAGCAGAAATGTTCGAGCCAAAAAATATCGTGAGATTGACCTCAGACTGCTTCCTAATGCAATACGAGGTTATCGACGAATGTGTTAGGATGTTCTCGGAAAGCAACGTTGATTACCTAACAAATTATAATTTAAAATGCTCTGAAGATGATCCTGATAACTATGAGAGCCTAACTGAGACCCCTGACGGCTTCTGTGTCGAAGTGTTTAGCTCTAAGGCTCTTAAAGATGCACATGCTAATGCTGTAGAAAAATATGACAGAGAGCACGTCACCCCCTGGATAAAGAGAAATAAAAAATGCGTTGCAAAAAGCTCTGGTCGTCTTTTGCTAAGCGGAAAGCTTTCTGTAGATACTGAGGAAGACTTTAAAATTGTTGAAGCTGCTCTGGCGCTCTTTAAAAAAGATCGGATAAAAGTTGACTTATAGTCCGATGAAGGTCTGTATAGCTGGCTACGGAAGTATTGGAAAAAGACATCACGAGATTCTCAAGAGCTTGCTCCACCAAGATTCAGAATTTACAATATGTGATGTTAACTTCGGTGCAAAAATAGAAGAAGTATGCCAAAGTAATTTTGATATAGTTCTCGTTTGTACAGATACTATTTCACACGTTGATGTAGCTTTAAAATTTGAGAGCGTGAATCAAATTCTCTTTATTGAAAAGCCTTTATCTTTTAGTTCCGAAGACTCAAGAAGGCTAGAGGATCATCCTGCGAAAGACAAAATTCATGTCGGTTGCAACATAAGATTTACACCCTTCTATGAAAAAATAAAGAAAGCATCTCAAGGTATTAGAAGCGCTTCGATTGTGTCAATGTCACATCTTCCAAGCTGGAGGCCCGGAACTAATCACTTAGATTCATATAGCGCCAACCTGCATCTAGGCGGAGGTGTCTTGCTTGATTTCATACATGAACCTGACTATGTCGCATCAATATTTGGCCTTCCAGAAAAAGTCATGATATCAAATAGAAAAATATTTAATAGCCTTACAAGAGATGCACCAGACACATGCTCAATGATCTGGGAGTATGAAGACAAGACTTTTACTTTCACGCTTTGCTATGGATCTAAGGAATATTCCAGAAATTTTACTTGTGTTGACAGCGTAGGAAAATCATCAATATTTGAAATCGATCTAGCAGAGTTTAGATCTGGTTACGAACCTCAATGGAAACATATACTTGAACATGGCCCTACTAACAGGTATAATAATTGTGTGTCCCTTTTGAAAATTCTGGAGTTATGATGGATCAGGAAGAGCTTTGGGAAAATGCACTGAGGCTAATGCCGCGAGGTACTCAGACGATGAGCAAGTGCCCTGATCAATTTGTGGATGGAGTTTATCCTAAGTTTATTGACAGGGCTGAAGGTGCACATGTTTATGACACTGATGGAAAAAAATATCTAGACTTTATGTGCGGCCTTGGCCCAATCATATTGGGATATAATCATGAACAGACAAACAGAGCAATAAGAGCACAGCTTACAAAAGGTATTATCTTTACCCTGCCCACTATTTTAGAGCAGAAGCTTGCACAGATGATAGTAGATGTGGTACCCTGTGCAGAGCAAGTAAGGTTTGCTAAGAACGGGACTGACGCAGATCTAGCTGCAGTTAGAATAGCAAGATCCTACACGGGAAAAGAGCACATTGCGAAATGTGGTTATCATGGCTGGGGTGACTGGCATGCTGTTACTATGAGAGATTATGGAGTTCCTAGCTCTATGAAAGACATAGTCCATGACTTTGAATATAACGACCTTCAAAGTTTAGAAGATGTTTTGAAAGCTCATGATGTTGCAGCGGTAATAATGGAGGTGCAGGCTTTAACTGCACCAGCACCAGGATTTCTAGAAGGTGTTAGATCTCTGTGCGATCAGTATGAAGCTATTCTTGTTTTTGATGAAGTTGTAACAGGATTCCGATGGGACTTAGGCGGTGCACAAAAGTACTACGGTGTCACACCTGATCTCGCGTGTTTCGGAAAAGCAATGGCTAACGGCATGCCAATATCAGCTATCTGTGGGAAAGCTGAGTACATGAAAGAACTGGATCACGCTTTCTTCTCTATGACTTTTGGTGGCGAGTGCTTATCCTTAGCTGCTTCAATCGCAACTATTAGAGAGTTGCAGGAAAAAGATTACAGTCATATCTGGGAGATGGGCAACCTCTTCAAGCAGGGAATAGATAGAGCAGCGGTAAGCGCAGGCTTGGAAATCAATTTAGCAGGATCAGCACCTAGGCATAATTTGACATTCTCAAGTGATTACGCAGACCCTGCGGGAATGAAGGATCTTTTTTACCAGGAAATGGTCAAGAAGGGTGTTTTGTTCACGAATGTCCTCTATAAAAGCTTCGCTCATACCAAAGAAGATATACAGTACACTGTAGATGCAGCCGAGGCATCTTTTCAAAAAGTTAAAAATAACATTGACAACATTGATGACATTCTAGAGGGCAAAAGGTCCATAGGAATATTTAGGAAAAATACGTAATGATTAAAAGAGCTAATAACAAGTTTTATGATGGTAGCAGGTTTGGAGAGGTCTTACGAGCTTTATCAAACGTTTTTACCACTGTGGATGAATGGAGGCCCATTGTAGCTGCTGCCTCAACGTCCGGCGCGCTCTGGTGGGTCAAAGGAACTGAAAAACGTGACTTTTTGTGCCCACAAATTTTTGACAAAAATCACATAATCCAGCTGTTCGTTGATTACTACGGCATTAAATCTTACTTAGAAATTGGTGGCCAACCCAGTGATCCAAATTCTACCTTTAATACTATTCAATGTGTGACTAAGCATGCAATAGACCCAGAAGAGAAAGAAAATGCAACCTTCTGCATGACATCTGATGAATTCTTTGAAAAGCACGTTGGCGAACAAAAGTATGGCGCAGTTTTTATCGATGGCTGGCACGAGCACAAGCAAGTCTATCGAGATATTGTAAATTCTCTGGACAGTCTCGAAGATGACGGAGTTATCATTCTTCACGATATGATACCCCTTACTAGAGATTTAGAGAAAGATCCTTTGAGAACTGGATGTTGCTGGAGAGCCTTCGCGGATCTTAGAAAAAGAGATGATCTGGACATGGCTATACTAGTTCCGCCGTGGGGCTCTGAAGACAGCCTAGGAATAATAAGAAAAGGTAGGCAGGTGCCCTTTGAAGGTGAAATAGAACACAACTACGACTTCCTGATCAATAATCTTGAAGACCTCATGAACACTATAGACATAAACAGTCTTTTCACTGAGTTCTTTCCCTTGATAGACTTCAATATTGCTCCTAATCCAAACTTTCACAACGATGGAAAAAAAGAAACCATCATAATGAGCATGAAGAAAGAATGGTACGAAAAATACGCACCAGAAATGATTGCTAAAGCTGGTGATCACACAAGTAATCCTGCTCTGATTACTAGCAAGAAAGCTCATCGTGCAAACCTTGGTGAGTAAACTGTCTAAAGAAAATGGAAAAAACATTTATAATAGCAGAAGCAGGCGCAAACCATGATAGAAATTTTAAGCAAGCCTGCAGACTAATTGATGTCGCTAAAAAAAGTGGCTCCGATGCAGTAAAGTTTCAAACTTATAGTTCTGAAACAATGTATTCTTCAAAGACGCCAGACTTTGCGGGCTATAAAAATATTCCTGACTTAATCAAGTCAATAGAGCTGCCTAGAGAGTGGCAAAAAGACCTAAAACTTTACTGTGATGACATTGGCATTGAGTTCATGTCGACTCCATTTGACTGCAAAGCCGTAGACGAACTTTTTGATATTGGCGTAAAAAGGCTTAAAATAGCCGGCTTTGAATCAACTGATCCAAGAATAGTAAAGTACGCTGCATCTACAGGGTTGCCCTTGATAATAACTGCAGGTATCGGAGTAAACCTTGAAACCATGCATGAAATACTGGGGTGGGTGAGAGAAAAGAATCCTAATCCTGACGTGACTTTCTTGCATGGCAATAATGCCTATCCCACTCCTTTTGAGGACATAAACCTAAGCCAGATCTCAAGAATAAAAAAAGAGGTTTTTGATGTTCCAATAAGAGTAGGAATCTCGGATCACACAGAGGGTATCCTGGTTCCTCCTGCAGCTGTTTCTCTAGGAGCTGAGGTTGTTGAAAAGCATTTTACGATAGACAGATCTTTACCCGGTCCTGATCACCCTTTTGCTATAGAGCCAGACGAGCTCGAAGCGATGGTAAGAAATATTAGAACTATCGAGGTTGCATTAGGAAAATATGAAAAGGCGCAGTTCACTAAAAGCGAATCTAAATTCAAGAAAGCATGCAGATCAGTCATAGCGCTAAATGATATTAAAAAAGGCGAGCTTATTTCTGAAGAAAACATCACTACAAAGCGACCATTTGTAGATGGCAGTATACCTGCAAAGTCCTTCTATAAAGTACTGGGTTCACGCGCATCTCGAGATGTAAGCATAGACACTATCATGATGTCAGGGGATATTAGCCATGAGTGATGTAGTCATTGCGTCTATTGACAATATCTGGAGCCGGCACTTCTTTAATAAGCTAAGCCACTTGCTTGGGCCAGAGAAAATTAAGTGGGTGAAAGATGAAGGTGGGCTCTCTTTTGCCTTGGACCAAAAACCTGAATGGGTCTTCTTTTTTCACTGGTCTTCTAGGGTCGCAGCCAGTGTTTTTGAAAACAACAAGTGCGTTGTTCTACACACTTCAAATCTCCCGGAAGGAAGAGGTGGTAGTCCAATACAAAACCAAGTAAGAAAAGGCGTTGTTTCATCTAGGATAAATCTTATCCAGATGGTAGAAAGTTTTGATTCTGGAGATATCTATCTTTCCAAAGACGTCACACTTCAAGGTAGTGCTTTAGATATCTGGATGATGATCGCAGATCAGGGTGCTGAGCTTGTTGAAAAATGTGTCAGAGAAGAACCTGTTCCTGTACCTCAAAGCACTCCCGTAGGCCCGTCTTTTAGAAGAATCAAAAACAACGACATCCTCTTTGATCTTGATGAGATCGTAGATGTGTATAAAGAGATACAGATGGTTGATGCCCCTGGATATCCTGATGCATTTGTAAAGATAGGAAAGTACACAATACAATTTAGCAGACCAAAGTTGACTAGTAGTAAAGAGCTGCTTTGTGACGCACGAATATCTTGTGAGGAAAAATGAATGTTTTGGTGTTAGCTGCTCATCCAGATGATGAGACATTGGGAGCAGGAGCTACTATTGCCAAGCTCGCAGATCAGGGTCACAGTGTAAAGCTATTGACTTTTACCGACGGTGAAGGCGCACGAGGCCCGACAGAGAAAAATAGAAATAACAAGTTAGATCAAGTGTGTGAGATTTTAGGAATCGCTGATTATTCATGCGGCGACTTTCCAGATAATCAGATGGATTCAGTTTCCCTACTTGAAGTCTGTAAATTTATTGAGAAAAATGTCAGTGAAGTACCTGACTTAATATTGACTCACCATCCTGAGTGTCTTAATGTAGATCACTCGATCGTACATCGAGCAACCTTGACAGTTTTTAGACCGCAGAGAGGCGAAGCTCAAGATATCTTAGGCTTCTATGTTCCGTCGTCCACAGACTACAATCCAAATTTAACACTCAGAAGCAACACTTATGTCGACGTCTCAGGATATGAAGATAAAAAAATGAAAGCACTCAAAGTGTACAGTGAAGAAATGAGAGATTTTCCTCACACTAGAAGCTATCAAAATGTTGCCAACCTAATGAGGGTTTGGGGCGCTGAAGTTGGCTTACTAGCTGCAGAGAAATTTTACTCTGCAAGAAGGATTTTAAAATGATCGAAGGTGAGAAGATTATTCTCGACCGGGTTGAGGAAAAACACCTACCCCAGCTATTAGAGTGGCGAAATGATCCAGAGAACAGAAAATTCTATAGAGAGTATCGAGTTCTTACTATTGAAGACAAGAAGAAATGGTATAATGACAAGATCTTAAACGATAACAGCTGGCAGTTTTTTGTCGTAAAGCCGAAAGAAAAAAAGGACACCATTGTTGGGACAGTTGGTCTAACATATATTAATTTTCTGTATAGAACAGCAGAATTTTCCATCACTCTCGGAGACAAAGACTACCGAGGTATGGGATATGGTTCTGACATGCTTAGAACCATTATGAAATACGGGTTTAGCGATCTGAACCTTAACAGAATATGGTGTGAGGTTTACAGTAACAATGCAGCGATTGAAATTTATGAAAAAGTAGGCTTTGTCAGAGAAGGCACTTTAAGACAAAATGTTTTCAAGGATGGCGAGTATCTTGACAGCACCATTCTAAGCATTTTAAAAGACGAGTATTACGAAAAATACCCAAGAAAATAAGTTAGGATTTAAATTGTCAAAGATAGGCATTATTGGAAACGGTTTTGTGGGATCAGCCATTCTACATGGATTCGTCCTCCACAGTGATGACGTGCTGGTCCACGATAAAAACCCCGCAAGATCAACAAGCACCATTAGGGAAATTGTCGAGGATTGCCAGGTAATATTTGTTTGTGTTCCGACCCCCATGAGCTCAACAGGAAAGATTGACCTTTCTATTATTCACGAAGTCGTAGATGAAATAGCAGAATATGATAACGCTTCTGAGAAGGTAATAGTGATCAAGTCAACTGTTGTTCCAGGTACAACTGAGTCCCTTGCAGCTAAGTACAAAGACCTTACTTTTGTTTTCAACCCAGAGTTTTTGACAGAAAGAAAAGCACGACTTGACTTTATTAACACAGCAAGAATCGTCTTGGGAAGTGATAAACCTCATGGAATTGACGCTGTTGAAAAAGTATATCGCCAAAGATTTCCCTACACAAGAGTCATAAAGACTGACTTTGCCACAGCACAGCTTATCAAGTACATGGCAAACTGCTTCTTTGCAACAAAGGTTTCATTTATGAACGAGATGTTTCAGGTCTGTCAGGCAGTTGGAGGAGACTGGGATCAAGCTATCGAGGGATTTGTAACTGACGGTAGAATCGGCAACTCTCATATTGACGTTCCCGGCCACGACGGCGACTTTGGTTTTGGAGGCAAGTGCTTTCCGAAGGATCTGAACGCATTTATCGTGAGAGCCCGCGAAGCAGGTGTAGACCCCAAGGTCATGCAAGCGGCATGGGACAAAAACTCGGAAGTTAGAACTGACCTTGACTGGTTCGATATTCCCGGTGCAGTGAGCGAGTAAAATGAAGACCTTCACAGTATTAACTCAGACTTACCACCAGCCAGAGCTTACCGAAATAGCAATAAAGTCTTTTGAAAAATTTAAGCCCGATGATTATGAGATTCATTACGTTGTAGTAGAAGGCTCAGATGACATATCTTACAGAGAAAAAATTCTATCAATAACAGATAAGGTGAGTTGGTACAACAACGCTGAAGCAGATCTTAAAAATCCTATCGATGGAGCCTCGACAGCAAATGGAATGAATCTTGAGTACGGAAAACAGTTTATTGAGACAGAATGGGCGTTTGTTTGCCACAATGATGTTGCAGTCAACTCTTCTAAATTCTTTGAGGCATTCGAAGCGCTTAAGGAAGATTACGGACTTTTCTCCATGTGTAAAGATAACATGCGTGTAGGAGCTTGTCACATAAGCGGATTGTTTGTTAAGAATGAAATTCTTTCCAAAGTAGATTGCATGCCTCAAATGCCGCAGCTGGATGTCGGCGATACTCTAACAGTTCACTGTAGAGAAAATAATCTTCCTTACACAAGCATACCAAATTCACACAATGAGCCTGACCTTTGGAATCAAATGAAAGGAATTTGGCATGATGTAGGACGAGATTGCGGAGTTGATAGATGCTTTTACGATAATGAAGTCATCTTTGTCCACCTGGGTAGAGGTATACCGAAATCCCTAAATGCTTATTACAAACAAGGTAAGATCACATATTTAGGTTGGCAACATATTCACCAGGAATATCTCGAGTAGTATGTCATTCAATACCGTAGCGAATTTTATCCAGCCCTGGTCTCCTGTTTTGATGCATTCGACGCTTGACGCAGAGGTCGTTAAAGCTTTCTTAGAGATAACTGATAAAATTCTAAAAGATCCAGAAAGTAAAAGCTGGGGAAAGAATCTTGCAGGTGAAATTAAGGATGAAATACTAATTGATTCTCACTTGCTGGAAAATACAAAGGTTTTGGATAAGACTTTGTACTGGCACCTAAACCAGTACATTCACTTCTACTTAGCACATTGTTTACGACAATCTCAGACGCCTTTAGGGAAAAAAGAAAAAGTTTCATATCAGACTAGCATAAAGTCCTGCTGGGTTGTCAGTCAGAAAGAAAACGAATATAATCCGGTCCACATTCACACAGAATGCAACATGTCGGCTGTTTTCTATCTTAAAATTCCTAATTACGCTGATTCTAGAAAGAATAAAGCACAAGATGGTGCAATTATTTTTTTTGGAGGAGATCCAGGGCATCGAGGGCAATTAAGGAAGTCGTACTGGGGACATCGGCCTGCGCCAGGCGACCTTTTTATCTTCCCATCAGATATGGCACATATGGTTCATCCATTTAGAGTTAGCTCTGGAGATCCTGAAAGAAGAAGCGTCTCTTTTAACATACAGTACCAGACAGGGGTAAATTAAGCAATGAATATTTTAATCACGGGAAATGCTGGTCTGCTTGGATCGCGATTAGCTGACTGGATCCTAGAGAATACAGATCACAGCGTTATTGGAATGGACGATCTTTCCGGCGGATATAAAGAGAATATTCGTCACGTTGAGGGAAGAACTAGATTCTACGAGATCGATCTCGCAGTAGATCACCAAAAACTAGATAGTATTTTTTCTACAGATAAAATTGATATAATCTACCATTTTGCAGCTTATGCAGCAGAGGGTCTGAGCCCATTCATTAGAAGATTTAACTACCAGAACAATCTTATTGCTTCTACAAATCTTATAAACATGGCAATAAAATACGACATAAAAAGGTTTGTTTTTGCTAGTTCGATGGCAGTTTACGGTGATAAGCACGAGCCTCCTTTTAGCGAAGACATGAGACCTGACCCTATTGATCCGTACGGAATTGCAAAATATGGAGTAGAACAGGACCTGGCGTGCGCACACTCTCAGCATGGTCTAGAGTATACGATTATTAGGCCACACAATGTTTACGGATTAGGCCAGAACATCTGGGACAAGTATAGAAACGTCCTGGGAATATGGATGTACCAGATAATCAATAACCAGCGACCCACCATCTTCGGAGATGGACTGCAAGAGAGAGCGTTTAGTTACATTGATGATTGCCTCTTACCACTCTGGAAAGCATCACAACTTGACGAGTGCAAATCGCAGACAATAAATCTTGGCGGTACTAAGAAGGTTTCTATTAAAGATGCCTGCAATGAAGTCATAAAAGTTACAGGAACTTCACTCGAACCCTTGCACTTAGAACAAAGACACGAAGCAAAGTACGCTTACTCTACATGGGAGAAGTCAGTTGAGCTCCTAGGTTTTAAGCATAAAACTGAAATGAGTGATGGTCTGCAGAAAATGTGGGAATGGGCTAAAAATCAACCGAACAGAGAGCGAATGGTTTGGCAAGATTTTGAGCTTGAAAAAGGAATATATTCTTTCTGGAAAAACAAGTAGTCGATAAAATGAGACGATATCTGATCACCGGCGGCTGCGGCTTCATCGGATCACACATTGTTGAAGAGCTCCTGTCCCGAGGAGATCAAGTAGTTGTGATCGATGATGAGTCTGCAAATGAGAATCATAAATTCTATAAGTTTAAAGGCGCCGAGTACCACAAGATTGATATATGCGACGACAAATCTGCGAATCTTTATAAGGGCATCGATGTAGTATTTCACCTTGCTGCACGTTCTCGAATACAGCCGACCATAGACGACCCATCGGGAGCATTCGACGTTAATGTGCTTGGAACCTCTAAGGTTCTTAATCATGCTAAAAATGCCGGCGTCAAAAAGGTAATCTACTCTAGTAGTTCTTCTTGCTATGGTCACAAGAATAAGCCGCCTCATCATGAGGAAATGATACCTGACTGCCTCACTCCCTACTCTCTTTCAAAAAAGCAAGGTGAAGAGCTCTGCAAGATGTTCTCAGATCTATACGGTTTAAGCACGATAACATTAAGATATTTCAATGTGTATGGCCCAAGAGAGCCTCTCAAAGGACAGTACGCTCCTGTTGTAGGGCTTTTTAAGCGCATGAAAGAATCAGGTGAAAAACTAACGATTGTCGGAGACGGAGATCAACGCAGAGATTTTACTTATATCGAGGATGTTGTTCGAGCAAATTTAATGGCTGCAGATTCGAAAGTTTATCACGCTCTATTCAACATAGGTACAGGAAGAAACTACTCCATAAATCAGGTAGCAGATCTCGTAGGAGGTGAGAAGACATACATACCTTCAAGATCCGGCGAAGCACGTGAGACAATGGCAGATATATCCAAGGCTACTCAAATCCTGGGATGGTCACCCAACCATCGCTTAGAAGATACTGTAC
>UEXM01002174.1_pt1 | contig 14478 bp, 19 predicted proteins | sample 1796661 | NCBI WGS metagenome assembly UEXM01 (sample SAMEA4772469, study PRJEB27181) | metagenome | reverse complement strand
GTAAGTTGACGAGTCTAGTGATATAATAAAGTTTGCCATTTAGTTTTGCTCCAAAAAACGAGTTTATGCCCGGTTTCGCTCCATAAGTATGTATTAAGTATATTTATCATCTTTTGCAGAGTTAGAAATCTTTTATGATAGAAATTGGAAATCCACCAGCATTGCAGTATTATGAGGAAGAAAAATTTCTCAGTATTACAATTAAGAAGCCAGAAATGGACTGTACCTTGCTGGACTTAATTAAAGAACAACTGTCGCATATTGAAAAAGCACATATTTGCCTAAGCGGTGGCGGCGATAGTCAGTTTGCTTTAAGAGTTTTACAACAATTAGGTGTACCTATAACAGCACATACCTACCTTACTACTTGGGAAGGAGCACCTATTAATTCTGACGATGTGATGACTGCTAGAATGCTCACTGATAAAGAAAACATTGAACTTCATGTTACACAAATCGAATTATATGATTTTTTCAACGACAAGAAACATTTAGAATACGGTAAAAAATATGCAACAGCAAGTCCACAGATAGCAGTACACCTTCACTATTTAGATACTGCATTCAAAGACATTGACGGCACAGTAGTATTAGGCGGAGATGTTCCAATGCTAATCAAAGACTCGCCGCCTGGAGAAGGCCCACTAGACATTGCAGGACTTAGTGGCTCGTTTATAATGAAAAACACACAGGCATACCATGCTATAGCAAAAGATAATAACTTTCCAATAGTTAAAGATTTGTTGTATTACACACCTCAAATAATATATAAAGCATTAGAACTTAGTATAGACATTGTTGAAAAATATCAAATGCATTGTGAAGTAGGTGATACAAACGGATACGCACATAAATTAAAACATGCAATATACGAAGAAATATTACCAGGCGGTATTAACCCGTTAATGAAAAGTACAGGCTTTGAAAGATTAAAAAAATACCTTGCTTCGCAGTCAGGTATATATAACACATTTGATTTAAAATATAGAGCACCAATGGAACTAGCATATAGAGATGTGCAACGAGATACAAGAGTTGATGCTGAGGTTAGCGATAGTGCTGGTACTGATGGTACTGTTAGATTTAAAGCAGGTAAACTGCCACAAGAATTAACACAGCGATACAGGACAGCCATAGAAGAAAACAATAGCAAAAACATATACGAATATTATTTTGACTTCTAGACCGATAAATACTACTATAACACATAGGAGTACAAAATGGCATTATCAGAATTTTCTATAAAGGACAAAGGGATGGTCCTTGCATTATTCGCTAATCAATGTTATCAACCACCGGAACAATTATTTGAACCAAAGAATGGTATACCAGATTTAGCACCACTTAAAAAGTTTTTAAACAAACCACTACCACCAACATACATTGACGTTGACGGAGCACAGGCTTATGTTATGAGCGACAAAGACGATGTACTTATTGCATGTAGAGGAACAGAACCAACAGCATTAAATGATGTGAAAGCAGACTTGAATACATTTAGAATGGCTCACCCAGTGGCAGGAAAAGTACACCAAGGCTTTTACGGCGAGTATGAAAAGATAATGCCAGATATTAAAAAGGCATTAGCAAAGCACGACAAGAAAAATACTAAGAGTGTTTGGATATGTGGACATAGTTTAGGTGGAGCAATGGCTGTACTAGTTGCTATGGATGTTAAGCCAGAAGGCGGACTGTACACATTTGGACAACCAAGAGTTGGTAATGTTGATTTCTTAAAAGCAATCGACTTTCCTTATTTTAGATATGTTAACAACAATGATGTGGTTCCTAGTGTACCACCAAGTTTTGCAGGACTTTGGTATAAGCACCAAGGACACCTAAGATACATAAACACTTATGGTAACATTCGAAAGTCAACACCATGGCAAAGATTTAAAGATGGATGGCGAGGCCGTTGGTCAGCTGCAAAACAATTTAAATTTATCGATGGCGTAGCGGATCATGGTATGGGACACTACTACAACTTTATTGCTAACATGGATGACAAAGGCGAACAATCTAAGTGATAAAACGCGAACCAATAGTTGCAAGTTCGAGAGAAATATTAATAAAGCAAGATGATTGCTATCGTGAGATTAATGCTGACGCTAGTGATCTTGCAGCTTATGCGTTAACTGAAGCCAAGGACCCTGAAAGAAAATGGTATGGCAGATATCATGGCATGACAGTGTCACCACTAAACAAAGAAAAGGTTTTTTCATTATCTCCAGAGATGGCTTTTATTAATAGCATTGCACCATTTGCAGAATTTGGTGTAGGTGTAGCAAAAATGGAATGCCACCATCATTATAGATTGCATACAGATTGGGACCGAGGTCCTGGCATTAATATGTTACTTCAGTCGCAAAACAGTTTCTGTGCTTTTGTAGACATAGACAGTGATCAAACAGTTCATATGAATTATCAGCCAAATAAATTATATGTTTTTAACACACAGGTTCCGCACACAATTTTTAATTTCGAAGGAGAAAGATTTCTTCTTACTGTAGAATTTGAAGAGCATAAACAAGTTATGCCATATCAGGGATTTCTTAAAAGATTAAGACGAGAACAAAAGTTAACTGGGTCGTTATCCTTAATTGAATAGTCTGATAAATATACACATACTAATTAAGAGGAGACAACATTGTCTAACAAAACACCATATGAGATTAGACTTGAGCTCCTACAAGAAGCCAGACTAATTCTCCAAGCAAAAGCAAAGCAACCCGAGCAGATGCCTTCCACTGAAGAAATAGTTGCTGAAGCAGAAAAGCTCAACGAATTCATATCAAGCAAACCTTCCCGCTAAACTAGCCATTTATCCTGGTGCCCTGCTAGGAATAAAAGTAAATATACAGAACATAAAGTTTAAAGCTGCTGTAGCTCACTCGGTAGAGCAGCTGATTTGTAATCAGCAGGTAGTCAGTTCGATTCTGACCAGCAGCTCCAATACACACTACAGGACAAAAAATGTCAAACAGAAAAAGTAAGGCTAAAAACAAAAGCAATCCCATTAAAAAGACTGCCGACTCTTTGAAGCAATCATCAAATGATAATGATGTAATGCATCAGTTGCTAGATGCAAAAATTGAAATCCCATTAGGGCTATTAAGACAAAAACATATCTTCATTGCAACACCATGTTACGGTGGGCAATTAGGTGAACCTTACTTTAGAAGTATGATGCGTTTTGCTATACTTTGTAACAAGTATGATATTAAATATACTATTAGCACACTTGCCAATGAAAGTTTAATTACTAGAGGCAGAAATACACTGACAAGTTTCTTTATGGAAAATCCAGAAGCAACACACTTGTTCTTTATTGATGCTGATATTGAATTTAATCCTGAAGACATTCTTAGAATGGTTGCATACGATAAACCTATTGTTGTTGGTGCTTATCCTAAGAAAGCAGTTAATTGGAATAGTATTATACAAGCGGCTAGAGAAGACGAAACTGAAACAGCAGAAACCATTGAAGGACATAGTTCAAACTATGTTGTAAACTTTGACTTTATTAAAGACAGCAACGGTAATAGAACAGGGCAGGTTCAAATAGTAGATAACTTAGTTAAACTTAAAGACGCAGGCACAGGTTTCATGTGTATTCAAAAAGATGTTATTCAGCAGATGTTTGATAAAATGCCAGAAACAAAATATGTAAACGATATCAATGTTGATGCTAAATTTGAACCATTTATGTATGCATTGTTTGATTGTATTATTGACCCAGAAAGCAGACGTTACTTGTCTGAAGATTATACGTTCTGTAGACGCTGGCAAGATATGGGCGGAGAAGTTTGGTTAGACCCACGTACAGCACTTAACCATGTTGGGCACTACACATTCAGAGGTAACATTAGAAAGTTATTTACTGGAAAGAATGAAAAGCCAGTTACAAATAGTTAAGGAATAATACAATGGAAGCAGAAAAGAAAATAACAATACTATTACCTACTAGAGGTAGACCAGAACTTTTAGAAAAGAGTATTAAGTCTCTCATAGAGAAAGCAACTAATCCATCAGACATTGAAATAATGTTAGGACTAGATGATGATGATACTGATACAACAGAATATATTAAAGAAACAATTGCTCCTTATTTACAAGATTTGGGAGTAGAAGCAAGGGCAAATATCTTTAAACCACTAGGCTATGAAAACTTGCACACTTATGTAAATACATTAGCAGGTGCTTCATTAGGCGAATGGTTATTCTTTTGGAATGATGATGGCTTAATGGAAACGCAAGGATGGGACGACGTAATTAAAAGTTACGACGGCCAATTTAAATTACTAGCACCAAAAGATAATCATAACGGACACCCTTATGCTATTTTTCCTATAGTACCTAGAGATTGGTACATACTTACTGGACACCTAAGTCAAAATGCACAGAACGATGCATGGCTTAGTCATATTGCATACATGCTGGACATCTTTGAGCGTATCGATGTTGAGTTTATACATGACAGAGCAGACATCACAGGTAATAATGATGATGAAACTTTCCGCAACAGAAAGTATATGGAAGGTAATCCCAGTGACCCTAAAGACTTTGGTCACGAAGCAATGCAACATGCTCGTGTAGCAACTGCACATAAGATTGCTTGGTTTATGGATAGAGCTAATCTAGGTGATTTAACTTGGTGGAACAAAGTAAAAGCAGGAGAGCAAGACCCATTTGAGAAAATGAAATGGGCTGAAGGAGTCAAAGGTGCAGGGCAATTAGCCGCTGTGAATGACGAACAACTACCAGACGATACTGTTCTAACACTGTAATGACTGCACACTTCGACTTAGTAATTCTAATAGATTGCTGGGAACCGAGTGACGTCTGGATAGAGGAAGAGCAGCACAAAGAAATACACGAATTCTACGAACGTATTGTAAACAGATTAGGTGAATATGATTTTAAGAATGTTGTACTAGCAAGTTACCCTAGACCAATTGATAATAGCAGAGAAACTGCTAAATGGTTAGTAGATAATATACATAGTCGTAATCACGGCACTGATCTCAAACTTAAACAATGTGAGGATATAGTACAAGTATTTCGCGAATATCCTGAAGCACTACACACCGGCACAAACACAGAAAATAAACCAAATTCTGTAAATATACTTATATGCGGTCAGTCATTTCAAGTATGCACACACTGGCGCCCTTTAGGATTTATTCAATGGATAAGTCAGGATCAAAGAGTTTTTACGCATCAAGATCTAGTATTTCAAAGTAGTCAAGAAAGATTTGATCATCATGATTTTGAAAATGACCCTTTTATTGAGTGGAATGAGATACTTTCAAACTCCTTTACGTCTTGGTCCGTGGGCATAGGTGAAGATCATATAGAGTCTCCCTGCTTTTGGGCTGACTCGTTAAGGTGGGATAAAGCAAACGAACTACCACCTAAGCAAAATCACAGCCGTAGAGAAACATAAGTCATTGAAAAATAAAGGGAATTTTTTCCTTGACATTTAAGTGTGTTGTTGTTATAATAACAACATGAAAACACACGCAATGATAGATATCGAAACACTAGGCACTGAACCTGACTGTGTAGTATTATCAGTAGGGGCAGTTAAATTTGACCCGTATATGCTCACTGAGCCACATGCTAAAACACTGTGGAAGCCTGAGATTGATACACAAACAACTGCTGAACGTAGTGTGTTAGATAGCACATTAGAGTGGTGGGCAAAGCAACCTGCACACATACAAGACGAAGCATTCAGCGAAGACGGCAGAATACCATTAGCTCAATTCATGGGCGAACTAAACAAGTATCTTGTTGGTGTTGATAAAGTTTGGTGTCAAGGTCCTCAGTTTGATATGGTTATACTTGAAGATCTATTTAAGCAATTTGATCATCACAGAGGTTGGGCATTTTGGCAAATCATGGATTGTAGAACAATCTTTAATATGATGCCAGTAGATCCACGTAAAGCAATTCAGCAGAATTTACATAGTGCAGATGCTGATGCTTACTACCAGGCTGTTTGCGTACAGCAAACATACAAACACTTCAACATAACTGAGAGGTAAACACAATGTCAATTTTCGTTGCTGGACCATCTGGCGGGAAGCCTTACGATAAAGATGTTGCACTAAAAATAGAATCAGCAATTGCTATTATGAGTGCAAAATTAGGCATTGCACATATACCAATGGAGATTGACATAATGTTAGGTCGTACTGTAAACAAAACAGACGGCGATTGCGAAGGCTGGTGTTTTGCAAAACAATATAGAAAATCTAAACCATGGGAAGTGAGTATTTTTGTTTGGCGCAAGAAGCAATTCCGTGACATGATTAAAACACTTGCACACGAAATGATTCATGTAAAACAATTTGTTAAGGACGAACTTGACTTAACTGATAACAGATTTAAAGGCAAGAAGTTTGTTGCTAAGAAGAACCAAAGCGAATATTGGGACGCTCCATGGGAGAAAGAAGCCTATGCAAAGCAAGATAAATTAGCTCAATATTATTTCGATTATTTGAAAAAGAATGCTTGACATACAGTGTATACAACTGTATAATAGCCAAACTAACTAACTAAGTAGGATAACATCAATGACTATCGAAGTGATTGAGCTTGACGAAAATCCGGACGGAACTGCTAGACTAGTTCTCGACATGGACAGCGAAACAGCAAGAATACTGATTGAAAGTGCTGTGGTTGCTGCTCTAACGGGGTATGTAGACAAGCACGAAACAAAATATAATCCAACTCAAACAGAATTGGAATTCTAGTTAAATGCCCGGGTGGTGGAGTAATGTTAACTTGTTTTAAGTGGTGGCGAAAACTAAGGGGCGGTAGGTGGCTTAAAATTGACATGGCTCACTATGGTTCCTATGTGTCAGACGATTGGATTAAGGTCAATGATCATACGTGTGTACCTTTTTTTAAAAAATTTAATAATAGAATTTTAGATGAAGAAATATACTAAACACTAGGAGAGAGTGATGAATAAAATAAGTTATGTTGTACCTAAAGCACTTTTTATAATTACAGGGGTTATATTGTTAACTCAATTCCTTTTTTTTGAAATGTCGGGAATTTTTGTTAGAAAAGAAGGCTTTGAGTCCACTCTGCTTGTCTGTTTATTAGCGTTTTTGCTTTCAGCATTTTATGGTCTTGCGGTTGTAGTTTTTAACGCATCAGTAGAAAGAAACACTTAAACATAGGTACTACAGATATATTAAAAGTTAAATGCCCGGATGGTGGAATTAGGTAGACACAAGGGACTTAAAATCCCTCGCCAGCAATGGCATGACGGTTCAAGTCCGTCTCCGGGTACCACATTCTGGTAAGGCTCTCCCAGGGTAAAAACAGAGAGCAATAAATTTGGGCCTGTAGCTCAGTTGGTTAGAGCATCCGACTCATAATCGGCAGGTCGAGTGTTCGAGTCACTCCGGGCCCACCATATAATAGCTCAGTGGTATAATGGTATTACGGCGGTCTCCAAAACCGTAGATTGAGGTTCGATTCCTTACTGGGTTGCCAATTTTAGCAAATAAATAGTAGCAATGGACAATATTAGTAAAGAAATAAAAGCAGAAGTCAAAGAAAAGTTTGAAGATAGCACTATGACTAAAACTGGTCGACTTGCTATGGAACTGGCTGCTGAACGGTCTCGTCTTAGGCAAGAGATGGAAGAACTACAGGTACAGGTTGAAGACCTAAGTCCTGCAACTCCTACTGGTACAGTTGATAGTTATGTTAAATGGGCTGCAACAATCCTTGCAGTTGTGGGTGTATTTTTACAGAGTGCAGGGTTTATAACTGAAGGAAAAATAGCCTATGCATTAAGCAGTATGGCTTGGGTATATGTAGGACATTGTTGGAACGATAAAGCAATTATGATAGGCAGTGCCATAACAGGAACAGCAGTACTAATGAATCTTGCAGAGTTAGTTTCATAATGTTATACACTAATGCTAGTGATATAGATTTTAGTAAGCACAAAAGACTATTTGTGATAGGTTGTAGTTTTACTTATTGGATGTGGCCTACTTGGGCAGACATCATTCATAAAGAACATCCACATCTCGAATATCGAAACTTTGGTACTGCTGGGTGCGGCAACGATTATATAGTTACTATGCTTAGCCAACTTACACACGAATATGAGCTAGGCGAACAAGATATAGTAATGATTATGTGGAGTTCGTTTCATCGCATGTCAGCATATAGTGTTTATAAAACTAATTCTGAATTACAACAAGCAATAATTAATACCTCCCCGATAGAGCGAAAAGATATTTCTCCAAATACATGGAACTGGCATAGTCGAGACGATATGATAGGTTCATTGGCACTAATCACCGAGCCTCCATGCGATAGAGGCTTCTTAATACGTGATTTAGCATTAATTGATACTGTTACAACAGTTATGGAGCAAAGTGCGTACAGCGGCGCTTATATGCTGTCTACGGCACCGGAAAAGCAGGCTGAGTTTGATACAACTAGTCCGCAAACTCCGTCAGAAGACGTTTTAAAGTTATATAATCACATATATAGCAAACAATTAGGTAGTTCTTTATATGATGTATTAGGCAGTAAACAACATCAAATACATTGGGCACCACCTCACCCAGTGGACGATTATCATCCATATGCTGTACAATATTGCAAGTATCTCAAGCAATTAGGGTTTTCTATATCTAGCGAAACAGAACTATATTGTAAGAAATGTGACGATAAAGTAGAGCAAACAATTGACGCAGAAGTACTCATTAATGATGAAAATTGGCCTTACGATTTTAGAAATAGACATCAAATATATCCATTATAACAGTTGACACATCAAGTATGTATGTTATAATAGTCAAGTAATTTAACACATAGGAAGAGACGTTCATGTCAATTCATCCAGACTTAACTACGTTGGAAAAAATATTAAAAAAGCACGATTGGTACTTTGATTATAGCGATGATCATCGTGCGTGGCAACGTGGACGCGACGAGCGAGACGAAATTCGTAGACAAATGGATATTTGTTGTGGATTAGGGCTTGACAAGATTGCAAACGAACTGTATAATAAGTACAGTCCAAAATAATTTAACGTGGGTAAACAAGGGCAAGAAAAGGCGGCTCCTAATTATCAAAGAGTCGTGAGGTGCAGTGCAATTTTTAGCACAGCCAGAGAATACTGGTGCGGGGCCTTTTCAAAACATACTAATTTATGAGTGATAATTTTATACAGATTAGCAAAAATATAGTGTCAAGTAGCACCTGTAACAATGCAATTGAAATAATAGATAGTTGTATTGCTAGTGGATTTGAAAACATGAATACACATGATAATAATCCTGAAAGAAACGATACAGCATTATTTGCCGAATTAAAAGATAAACAATGTCCTTTTGCTTCTGTGACAAAAGAAATAAATTCTATACTGAGACAAGAATTTGTTAAGTACAATAACAGGTATACTATAACTAAATTGCCTTCTAAGGCTGTTATAGTTCCTACATTTAAATATCAAAAATCAGGACCTGGACAAGGATTTACTGAATGGCACACTGAACAAGGTCCGTTAGGTAAAACAAGATTTGCAGTTTGGATGTTATATTTAAACAATGTAGTTTCTGGTGGTAATACATCATGGCTACATCAAGAGTGTAGTGTAAAACCTACACAAGGTACTTTTGTAATTTGGCCTGCGTCATATACTCATATGCACAGAGCAGAACCAGATTTACAAGAGAACAAATATATCGCTACTGGATGGTTTGAATATCCTAGCGATTAAAAGGGTATCTCCCGATAGCTCAATTGGATAGAGCAACGGCCTTCTAAGCCGTAGGTTGCAGGTTCGACTCCTGCTCGGGAGGCCAAAAACACGGAGAGTTGGCTGAGTGGTCGAAAGTACCTCCCTGCTAAGGAGGCGTCTGGGTAACTGGACCGAGGGTTCGAATCCCTCACTCTCCGCCATTTTAAGTGCATAAATACTGATATGCAATATAAAGTAGCAGTCTTTTCAGATTCGGTATCTGTAAACACAAACGATTTAATGAATGAATCAGCTCATGCTGCAGAAACAATTAATCTCGGTAATTGGCTACAACATGCTAGACCAGCTGCACCTTATAAAGTTTCTGAATTATTTATAGAGCACGGGTACGATTCAACAGTGTATAATTACTTATCGTATTGGGAAACAAACGAGTTACTGTCAACACTAGATACATACAGCGAAGGCAAACCTCTTGTGTGTGCGTTTAGTTTAACATTAAATACAACAGAATCTTACCTATCATACCTTAGGAACTTAATATTACAAATTAAAGATCGCCTGCCAGGGAGTATTGCTATAGTTGGAGGAATAAGACCTAATTTTAATACTAAACTAAATCCTATAGGCGATATCATGTATGTTGGCAGAAGTATGGACTTATTAATGAAATCTATACACGACAGGATATTTGATAATTTAGTAGGCAAAACATTTGAGCCGTTTGTTGTTAGTCATAACGATGGCCAAAATCTTATGGATAGTCCAGTTATTCATAAATTTTACGATCATGATAATTGGAGTAGCACAGATGTAGCAATGTTTGAAACATCTGTGGGTTGTAGATTTAATTGTACTTTTTGTAACTATGATTTTAGAAGTGTTAAGAATCCTAGAATAGCGGAAATAGATAGGCTTACAGAATATTTTAGTAATGCTAACAGCAAAGGCATTACACATTTTTTTGCCGCAGATGATACAATAAATGAAACAGATGAAAAAATTGAAATCATACACAAAGCAGTTATAGAGTCAGGAATAAAGCCTAATATTTCCGCATATACTAGACAAGATATCTTACAAGCAAGACCACATCAAATTGATTTAATGAGTGAAGCAGGAATAACAAATTTATTTTTTGGTATAGAATCCTTCAATCATGATGCAAATAAAATGATAAGAAAAGGTGCAAGATCAGAACGTATTATAGAAAATCTAAGAAATCTAAAATCTGCAAACCCAAATTTCTTTTTGCATGGTGCTAACATACTAGGACTTACCGGAGACAACAAAGAAAGTATACAATATCATATCGACTTAACACTGTCGGAACAACTACTCGACGGTATAACAGTAATACCTTTGATATTGCGAGATTATGCAGAAATGAATATGTGGGAGTTTCAATCAGAGATAGATACTAATCCTAGTAAGTATGGTTACACAATGGGCGACGTAGTTTATGAAGATGGAAGAACATATTGGGAAAACAATTGGACTAACCGTAATGAAATGAATGCTTATGCTGGAGAATTGATTAGACATATAATTAATACCTACGGACTACAAGCAAAAATGGGGCCATGGACATACACATGCTTACAGGCATTAAACTTAGTAAGTACTCCTGCGAATTTTAAAGAGGAGTTTACAAATAAACTTGGGACAACTATGCGTCATATTATAACAAGAAACCCAGTTGATCGTGCAATAAAAAGATATATAAAATCTAAAAAGAAATAATTATGATAGACTTTAGTAGAAAATATAATAGACTATTTGCAATAGGTTGCAGCTTTACTAGTTATAATAATTGGCCTACATGGGCAGCAGCATTATCCTCTGAATTAAATATTCCTGTGTACAACTTAGGTCATTCAGGTGCAAGTAACAAATACATACAGAGTCAACTATTTTTATTAGATGATGTTTATAATCTTACAGAAGATGACATAGTAATAACACAGTGGACTATGCACAGTAGAGTAAGTATATTAGGAGATAGTTTTTACAGTGACTCTTACAAATGGAAACACTGGGGAGATGTCACAGACAAGAATGTAAAATTTAGTAAAAAAATACAGGAACAAGTTGACAGTATTTCTAAATTCCAAACATACAAAACATTATTACTGGAATCGCAGATAGCAATTAAGTCATCTATTGTGTATCAAAACACATTGCCTTGTACTTGTATAAACTTGCAATTACAACCTATACTAAAGGAAGAAAAACTGGTTAAAATATACGGTAAGATAATGCCAAGTTTTGTTAATATACTATTCCCAGGGTATGATACTTATGCAGATGTACTTGATAATCGTTTAGAAATACACAGTAAAGACTCTGACCTATATAGCAAATACAGAAAAAGAAACTTACTTAGACAAGCCGCAAAAGATAAACAAAAATATGATGTACATCCTTTGCCAACTGAACACATCACGTACTTAGAAAAAATATTCGAACACCAATTCAGCGACCGAGTAAAAGAGTATGCTAACCACGATGAAGAAAAGTGGTTTAAAAATGCAGACAGTACAATTACAAGAGATAGAGATAATACTTATTACAAACTTGAGAGCTTACAACAGAAAAGTTCATTGCCAGGTTGACAATCTAACACACTGGCTGTATAATAAATACTTGTTCGTGGGGCTATAGCTCAGATGGGAGAGCGGTGCCTTTGCAAGGCATAGGTCGTCAGTTCGATCCTGACTAGCTCCACCACTTTAGGTCAACAGCATTTGGACCGAATTCTAAATAATGCATAAGAGTAGATGGTGGGGCGGCGAACCCCACAACTGGTCCAGTAGTTCAATTGGTTAGAGCACCGCCCTGTCACGGCGGAAGTTGAGAGTTCGAGTCTCTTCTGGATCGCCACTTTAGCGAGTGTCGTATAACGGTTATTACAAGACGTTGCCAACGTTTAGATGACGGTTCGATTCCGTCCACCCGCTCCAACTTGGTACAGACATGAATGATGTAGTGATTATAGACAACGCAATGCCAGATAGCATTGTAGAAAAATGGAAAGACCATTATGTTAATGATGTCCGTCTAACTCTTTGTAGGCGTGAAGCTGATGAATCTAATCCTGCATTTTTATCTACAATATTTAGCCTTCAAGATATGTATTCAGTTTTTGATTGCGAGTCTTGGCTACTGCCGTATGCTCAACAATTCAATCCTAATATTAAGATTAGACACTTAACTAGATCTCACTTAAATGTAAACACAGAACAAGATGTAATGGTAGGTCACACTGACATACTACCTGATAAGTTTGTTGATGAGTCGTTTTATGTAAGTTGCCTAATTTTTTTAAATCCTGAAATTGACAAATATGTAATCGGAAACGGATTAACAGTAGGGGAGACAGAGATAGAAAATGTGTTCAATAGGTTAGTAATTTTCGATGGCAGAACCTGGCACAAAGCAGACACACCTATTGATAATTTTGTTAGACTAACTGGCTATTTTAGTTTTAGTAATATAAAAGGACTACGAGCTTCGAGTTACAAACAAAAAAATGTGTGGTACCGATGATAGATTTAAAATTGTCTAGCATATACGGTTATCCTTTAGTAGACGGCAAACATGTTCCTGACAATTTAGATGCCATAGGTGATGAAATTATTGAACGCAGTAGTGAAATATTTCCGTGGGAGGACGAACTTGATGACTATGATTATATGTCAGGTAGTTGGAGAACATATCACGATTACACTTGCATAGAAGTTTTTCCTAAATTAAAATTTATATTTGAGTGCATTGCTGAGGCTTTAGAACTTGCAGGCAATGACTATCAAGACTATTATTTTAAGAGTTGGATTAATGTTTGGCCAAAAGGAAAAACATTAGATCCTCATAAGCATTATGGCGACTGGCATGGCAATTATGTTATTAGAGATACTGGAACAGAAACATACTATGCATCATCAAATGACCCGTTTGATAGAATAATAACACCAATACCAAATTATAACGGTCATTTTATTATGATGCCCGGACACATATGGCATTGGGGACAAAAGAATACATCTGATGTATTACGAATAAGTACAGCATTTAATTTGTCTACATGGAGCCAATTAAAAGAAGAAGAACAAGACAATCGCAACGGCAGAGGTGGTAAACTTCGTAACATTGTAATGCCGTTAAAAGACTATCTATAGCGGTTTATCCAAATAAATAGTAGCATGAATATTGTTATACCAGCGGCAGGCGCCGGCAGTAGATTTAAGCCATTATATCAGGAACCAAAACCATACATAAAAGTTGACGGTATGTCTATGATTGCACTTGCTGCAAACACATTAGATATACCAGGTACATATCATTATATTTTACCTGAGCACGAATCCACACCTGATATCATAGAAGAGTTAAAACAGATTACACCAAACTGTACTTTTCTTGTTATTGATTATGTAACAGAAGGTGCTGTTCAGTCTGTATTACTACTTTCTGACTTAATTAACAATGACAAGGAACTTATTGTTGCTAACTGCGATCAAGTTATGCGTTGGGCATCTGCTGATGCACTTGACCGTTTAAGAAAGTTTGACGGTGGTGTTGTTACTATACATGACAATAATCCTAAACATAGTTATGCTCTAATTGAAAACAATCAAGTAACAAAAGTTGTTGAAAAAGAAGTAATAAGTAATAATGCATTAACAGGCATACATTATTGGAAACGTGGTTCAGACTTTTGTAATTCGGG